>Ga0209382_10003801_pt1 | contig 20691 bp, 15 predicted proteins | sample SoiMetdeltSBSDD5_FD_187599 | JGI IMG/M metagenome (GOLD analysis project Ga0209382, IMG submission 187599) | Bulk soil microbial communities from a Populus tree surrounding site in Tennessee, USA - Soil MetaG P. deltoides SBSDD5 (SPAdes) (version 2) | ecosystem: Environmental > Terrestrial >... | reverse complement strand
CCGAGGAGATCGGCGATGACCTGCAGGGGGAACGGCACGGCCAGCTCGGCGACCACGTCGACCGGCTGCTCCCCGTCGCCGGCCGGGACCCCCGAGACGGTCGAAGCCCCCGAGGCCCCCGAGGCCCCCGAGGCCACCGCCACGAGGTGCGCCACGGCCGCCTCGGCCCGGGCCCGGATGGACGGCGCCTCCGCCCGGATGGCCGCCGGCGAGAACGCGGGCTGCACCAGCTTGCGGTAGCGGGTGTGGTCCGGCGGATCGGTGTGCATGATCGTCGGCGGGCTCGGATACTCCACGCCGATCTCGGACAGCAGGATCCCCCGGCGGGAGCAGAACGCCGCCGGGTCCCGGGCGGCGGCCAACACCTCCGGGTGACCGGACAGCACCCACACCCCGTGCTGCCGGTCGAACGCGACCGGCGCCTCCGCCCGGAGGCGCGCCAGATGGGCGAAGGGCTCACCGGCCAGGAACCCCGGGTCGAACACGGGGGCGGTCAGCGCGTCGTCAACTCCCGCGATCGGAGACACCCGTGGCAAACTACCTGACGCACCGTCAGGTCGAGCTGGTCGCGAGCGGAGGACCGGCAGCGCTGCGAGCACCCAGAGCGTCGAGAGGGGAGACAACGCCCATGGAATCCAAGGACCTGCTGTACGTCGGGGGCGAGTGGGCCAGGCCATCGACCACCGCCACCATCGACATCATCTCTCCCTGGACCGAGGAGGTCCTCGCCACGGTCCCCGAGGCCGGCGAGGCCGATGTCGACGCCGCTGTCGCGGCGGCGCGGGAGGCCCTGGCCGGTCCGTACCCGCGGCTCACCGCGGACGAGCGCGCCGAGTACATCGCCAAGCTCAGCCAGGGCATCGGCGCCCGGGCCCAGGAGTTCGCCGAGACCATCACCGCCGAGAACGGCTCGCCGGCCGGCTGGTCGCTGCTCGGCCAGGTCTTCTCGGCCACCATGATCCTCGACGGCTACGCCAACCTCATCCGCAGCTTCCCCTTCGAGGAGCCCCGCGCCGGCGCGCTGGGGCCGGTGCTGGTCCGCAAGGAGCCCGTTGGGGTGTCCGCCGGCATCGTTCCCTGGAACGTCCCGCTGTTCGAGATCGCCTGCAAGCTCGGGCCCGCCCTCGCCGCCGGCTCGCCGATCGTCATCAAGCCCTCGCCGGAGACCGCGGCCGACTGGTACCTGCTGGCCGAGATCATCGACCAGATCGAGCTGCCGAAGGGCATGGTGTCCTTCCTGCCCGCGGGCCGGGAGATCGGCGAGTACCTGGTGCGGCACCGTGGCGTCGACAAGGTGACCTTCACCGGCAGCACCGCCGCCGGCCGCAAGGTGGCGGCGATCTGCGGCGAGCAGCTCAAGCGGGTCACCCTCGAGCTGGGCGGCAAGTCGGCGGCCATCATCCTGGACGACGCCGACCTCGGCGCCCACCTGCCCCTGCTGATGCCCTCGGCGCTGATGAACAACGGGCAGGCCTGTGTCGCGCAGACCCGCATCCTGGCTCCCCGCGCCCGCTACGACGAGGTGGTCGACGCCGTGGCCGACGCGGTGCGCAACACCTCGGTCGGTGGGGATCCGACCGACCCCACGGTGGCCGTCGGCCCGCTCGTCGCCGAGCGCCAGCGCGACCGGGTCATGGGCTACATCGACAAGGGTCGCACCGAGGGCGCAAAGCTCGCCGTGGGCGGCGGCCGGCCCGCCGACCTGCCCAAGGGCTGGTTCGTCGAGCCCACTCTGTTCGTCGACGTCGACAACAAGATGACCATCGCGCAGGAGGAGATCTTCGGGCCGGTGCTGGCGGTCATCCCCTACGAGGACCAGGACGACGCCGTGCGCATCGCCAACGACAGCGACTACGGCCTCTCCGGCTCGGTGTGGACCACCGACGTCGAGCGGGGCATCGACGTGGCCCGGCAGGTGCGCACCGGCACCTATGGTGTGAACGCCATGGCGACCATGGACATCCACCAGCCCTTCGGTGGGTTCAAGGCCTCGGGGCTCGGCCGCGAGTTCGGCCCCGAGGGCCTGACGGCCTTCCTCGAGACCAAGACCATCGTCCTCCCCGGTGACTACCACCCACCCGACCCCACCCTGCCGCTCTGAATGGTGCGACTTCGTCGCACCGAGTTCCTCGGATGCCACGTAGCAAGCGGTGCGCGACCGCCGTCATCGTCCTGCTCGCGGCGGTGCTGACGCTCTCCGGAGCCAGCACCGCCCGGGCTCAGGACGAGCCCGGTGACCCGGCCTCCACGTCGACCACGCTCGACGACGGCACGCTGCCCCACATCATCCCCCAGCCCAACTCGGGCCGTCCGCCGACCGAGGCCGGCGACCGCGGTGGCGCGCTCCAACTCGGGCTCCTGGCGCTGATCGTGGTCGCCGTGGGGACGATCGTGGGGCTGGCCGTCCGGGAGAGCCGCCGGGCCAGGGGCCGGAGCTCGAGCCGGACCGGCTGACGCCGGTCCGGCCGCTTCCGGGAGCTGCAGATCGCAGCCCGCAGGTCGCAGCCCGCAGGCTGTCAGCCGAGGGGAGCGAAGCTGCTACAGGTCTCGACGCCGTCCACGAACCCGTCGCGGAGGGCACTGCTGCGCTCGAACACCGTGCCGGTCTGCTCCTGCAGCTGGTTGCCGAAGGTCAGGAAGCCCTGGATGGCCTCGTCGAGGTCACCGGCCGAGAGCTGCAACGAGACACCGGGGTCCTGCCGCTGGGTCTCGTCGGCCTCCTCGTAGAGCTGCGTGGTCGTGGTGCCGTCGTCCTGGGGGATGGGGAAGCTGGCGCTGGCCCACACGCCGGTCAGGCAGTCGGCCTGCAGGCTGGAGGCGGGCACCTGGTCCACGTCCACGTCGAGCTGGAGCTGGGCCGCCCGGGCCCAGAGGCGGGCGATCTCGGCGGCCACCGCGAAGTCCCCGAGCTCGCCGTTGAGATCATCGGTGAGCTCGCGGCCCAGCACGGCGACGTTCTCGTCCTCGCAGTAGCCGCTGGCGAGGCCGTAGTCGCCACCGCTGAGGTCTTGACCGTCGCACGTGATGTCGCTGTCGGGCTCGATGATCTCCAGGTCCTCGACCGGCTGCCAGGTCCCGAGGCCGGCCTGCTCGAAGAGCAGGTCGTAGAAGATGTTGAGGTTCGAGACGCTGAGGCTCAGCAGCCCGGGGTCGTCGGGGCCGTTGTCGTCGAGGTGCAGGTTGCCGCCGGTTGCGGCCTCGTCTTCGGAGAAGGGGATCTCGACGATCGGCAGGTCCTGGTCGGTCGGGTACTCCGCGCAGCGCGCGGCGCCGTTCTCGTAGCCGTCCCCGAACGAGCCCACCCGGTCGAAGGCCAGGCCGTGGGCCAAGGGGTCGTCGGCACCGGTCCCGGGCAGGTCCCGGATGTCGGTCATGCCGGCCACGCTGCTGTCGAGCTCGCTCTCGGTCACGGCGAAGCTGTCGCTGTTGCCTTCGGCGATCCAGCGGACCCACGCCCCCGCGAAGCAGTCGGCCTGCATCTCCATGATGATCGTGGGCGAGTTCATCTCACCCGCGCGGGCCTGGATGGCGTGGCCGAACTCGTGGGCGAACACGATGCCCACGGTGAAGTTCCCGAAGCGATTCGCCAGGTCGGGGATGAGCTGCGCGGCATCCCAGGCGACGAGGTCGTCGCTCGGGCAGTAGAAGGCGTTGTTGGCGATCTCCTCGTAGCTGATCGGATCGGGACCGCACGGCGGCATCTCGGTGTCGGGGCCGTAGGGATAGAAGCCGCCGGCGATCTCCTCGTACGGCCCGCTGTAGATCTGGGGATAGGTGTCGCGCCAGAAGGTCTGGACATCCTCCAGGGCCGCGGTCACCAGGTCGTCGAGGTTGTCGGGGGCCGTGGGCTGGTCTCCGCCCCCACCGGGGCTCGTGACGATCAGCGAGTGGTCCGACGACTCTTGCGCGCACGCCGACACGACCAGAACCGTGACGGCCAGCAACGCCGTGGGGAGGATTGCTCTGGACAACCTGCCTTCTCCTGTCGTGCCTGCATCCGCCGGAGGCATCGGGCAGCACAACCTATCGCCGCGTTCGGCCGCTCTGGCGTCGCGTCCCCCGTGGCCAGGGGCTGCCCGCAATAACCTTGGCATGGTGCCGGAGAAGGTAACCACGAATGCCGGCGAGGGCGTACTCCCGTCCGCCTATCCGGCACGATGGGACGGCGACGCCGTGCTGGCCGACGGCCAGACGGTGCGGGTGCGGCCCATCCGCCCGGACGACGGCGGCCGCATCCGCGACTTCCACGCCCGGCAATCGCCGGAGTCGATCTACTACCGCTACTTCAGCCCGCACCCCGAGCTGTCCGAACGCGAGGTCGAGCACCTCACCCATCTCGACTACCAGGACCGCATGGCCTTCGTCGCCCTCCGCGACGAGCAGCTGGTCGGCGTGGCCCGCTACGACCGGTGGCCCACCCGGTCCGAGGCCGAGGTGGCGTTCTTCGTGGATGACGCCCATCGCGGCCGGGGTGTCGCGACCCTGCTGCTGGAGTACCTGGCGGTCGCGGCGCGGGAGGTCGGGATCAGCCGCTTCACGGCTACGGTCCTGCCCGGCAACCGGCGCATGGTGTCGGTGTTCCAGCAGGCCGGGTTCGTGGCCTCCAGCAGCTTCGAGGAGGGGGTGATCGAAGTGCGGCTCGACCTCCAGCCGACGACCGAAGCCCAAGCGGCCATCGACGAGCGGGCCCGGCAGGCCGAGGCCCGGGCGGTGAAGCTGCTGATGGCGCCGCGGTCGGTGGCGGTGGTGGGTGCCAGCCGCGAGCGGGGCAGCGTCGGCCACGCCGTACTTCGGAACCTGCTGGCCCACGAGTTCGCGGGCCCCGTCTACCCCGTGAACCCGGCCACCGAGCACGTCGCGGGCGTGCGGGCGGCGCCGAGCCTGGACGCCATCGACGGGCCGGTCGACCTCGCGGTGATCTGCGTGCCGGCGGCCATCGTCCCGGAGGTGATGGAGGAGTGCGGGCGCAACGACGTCCGGGCCGCGATCGTCATCGCCTCGGGGTTCGCCGAGTCGGGCCCGGAGGGGGAGGCCCTGTCCGCCGCCACGCTCCTGGCGGCCCGCCGGTTCGGCGTCCGGGTGCTCGGGCCCAACTGCCTGGGCGTGATCAACACCGACCCCGACGTCCGGCTCCACGCGACGTTCGCGACGCCGCAGGCCCGGCGGGGCCGGGTGGCCCTGCTCAGCGAGTCCGGGACCATCGGCGGCGTCGTCCTCGACCACATGGGCGCCGTGGGGCTGGGGTTGTCGTCGTTCGCGGCCATCGGCAACCGGGCCGACGTGTCGGCCAACGACCTGCTGCAGTACTGGGCCGACGACTCCCGGACCGACATCGTGCTGGTCTACCTGGAGTCCTTCGGCAACCCCCGCAAGTTCAGCCGCATCGCCCGCCAGCTGTCCCGCACCAAGCCCGTGGTGGCGGTCAAGAGCGGGCGCTCGGCCCGGGCCTACCCGGACGCCGACGGCGACGACCTGCCGTCCACGACGGTGGGTGCGCTGCTGCGGCAGACCGGCATCATCCGGGTCGACACCCTGGCCCAGCTGCTGGACGTGGCTCGGGTCCTGGCCGGCCAGCCGCTCCCGCCGGGCCCCCGGGTCGCGGTGCTCGGCAACACCGGCGGGTCGTTGGTCACGGCCGCCGATGCCTGCGTCGATGCGGGCCTGGTGCTGGCGGACCCCGATCCCGCCGTGGCCGAGGGGATCGGTGCCGCGGGCGGGAAGCTGCGCCACAACCCGGTCGACCTCGGCTACCTGGGCAGCGCCGGCGACCTCGACCGGGTCCTGGGTCGCCTCCTGGCCGACGATGCGGTGGACAGCGTCCTGGTGGTGTGTGCGCCCTCGCCGCGCCACCCGACCGAGGACTGGGTGCGGGCCATCGAGGCCGCTCGCCCCGTCGCGCCGGACAAGCCGGTGGTCGCGAGCGTCCTGATGCCCCACCCGCCGGTCATCGCCGACGACGGCCAGCAGGCGGTGCCGGTGTTCGACTTCCCGGACGCGGCGGCCTACGCGCTGGGCAAGGTCACCCGGTACGCCGCCTGGCGGGCGGTTCCCGAGGGCCACCTCGTCGAGCCCGAGGGTGTGACGGCGGCGACGACCCGGGCCGCGGTCACCACCGCGCTCGCCGAGCACGGCCCGGGCTGGCTGCCGCCGCTGGCGGTGGGCGAGATCCTGGATGTGGCCGGGCTGGATTCGATCCCGTCACGGTTGGTCGACGACGTCGAGGCCGCCGTGGCTGCGGCCCGTGAGCTGGGCTACCCGGTGGCGGTCAAGGCGCTGGCCCGGGATCCGATGGCCAAGTCCGAGGCCGCGGGCCTCGCCCTCGACGTCCACGGCGATGCGGACCTGCGCGAGAGCTGCGCTCGCTTGGTCCACATGCGCGGTCCGGCGGCCTTCCCGGCCCTGGTCCAGCCGATGGTCATGCCGGGCGTCGACGCCGCGGTGACCGTCGCTCAGCATCCCCTGGTCGGGCCGGTGCTCACCCTCAGCGCCGGTGGGGTCGCGACGGCCCTGGCGGCGAGCTCGGGCGCCGTACAGGTGCTGCCGCTCACCGACCTGGACGCCGAGCGGTGCGTCGCCGAGTCGCCGGTCGGGCCGATCATGGACCCCGTCGGTGCCGCGCGGTTGCAGGACCTCCTGGTGCGGGTGGGCGCCCTGGTCGAGGCGGCGCCCGAGATCGTGGGTCTGGAGCTGAACCCGGTGATCGTTTCCCCGGAGGGAGCCGCGGTCGCCGACGCCCGCCTCGAGGTGGCGCCGCTCGAGCGGGATCCCGTCCCTCCCGTCCGCCGCCTCTGAGGGCGGTCAGCGGGGCTCGCGGGGGAGGCCCAGGGTCCGGTCGCCGAGGATGTTGCGCAGGATCTGGCTGGTGCCGCCCATGATCGTGTAGGCGGGGGCGTAGCAGATGTTGCGGCTCACCCGGTATGCCAGCCCGGGCTCGGCGAGCGTCGCCCCGGCGCCGAGGACCCGGCCGCAGAACCCCGCGACCCGCTGCTCCAGCTCGGTGCAGAAGGTCTTCGTCGCGGCCGAGAACTGGCGTGGGGCCTGGCCCAGGGTCTCCCGGAGCACCAGCAGCCGGCCGATGCGGTAGCCGGTCTCGATGGCCGCGATCTCCTGGCGGATCAGCGGATCGCCGCGGTCGGCGTGGGGCAGGCAGTCCTGGTACAGCCGGCGGTTGGAGACCAGGCGGTCGATGCCGCCCCGCTCGTGCTCCATCTGCCGCATGATCTGGCGGAACGAGCCGTTGAGCTCCCCGACCAGGTTCTCCCGCGGCACCCGGACCTGGTCGAAGAAGACCTCGCAGAAGTGGCGGTTGCCCGTGGCGTCGACGATGCGGTTGACGGTGATCCCCGGGGAGTCCATGGCCACCACCAGGTCGGACAGTCCCTCGTGGGGCTTGGCGTCCGGATCGGTGCGGCAGACCACGTAGCACCAGTCGGCGTCGGCCGCGCCGGAGGTCCAGATCTTCTGGCCCGTCACCACGAGCTCGTCACCGTCGGGTGTCGCGGCCGTGCGGATGCCGGCGACGTTGGACCCGGCGTCGGGCTCGCTCATGCCGATGCACCACATCGACGTGCCGGCGACGATGCCGGGCAGCCATCGCTCGCGCTGGGCGTCGGTCCCGTACTGGAGCAGCGCCGGGCCCATCTGCCGATCGGCGAACCACGAGGCCGCGATCGGCGCACCCGTGCTGATCAGGGCCTCGAACACCACGAACCGCTCCAGGGCCGTCCGCCCGCCCCCGCCGTGCTCCGCCGGCCAGGTCATGCCCAGCCAACCCCGCTTGCCCAGCTCCTCGGCGAAGGCCCGGTCGTGGCCGACGATCCAGCTGTCGTCGGGCGCCTCGCACCGGTCGGCCGCCGCCAGCCCAACCTCTCGGGCCTCGGCCTGCAGGTCCTCCAGCTCGGCCGGCAGCACGAAGTCCATGGCCGATGACGGTAGTGGGGGTGGCTCGCAACAGAACGCGGAGATCGACGACCCCCGACGCCGCGTGGCGGCGGCATGCCGGCGCTGCCAGCGCTCCCGGGCTCTCGGTCGGCCTGGCCGTCGTCGCCATGGCCCGGCCGATTTGCAGTCGAGCATCACGGGGCGTCCCACTACCTTGCCGGCCTGATGGAGGTGCGAGTCGCCCGACCGGAGGAGTACGAGGAGCTCGGCGCGGTGGTCGCGGCGGCCTACGCCGCGATCTATCCGACCGACCTCGGCAGCTACGAGACCGAGCTGCGGGCGGTGGGCGAGCGGGCCAAGGGCGCCGACGTGCTGGTCGCCGTGGACGGCGAGGGAGCGGTCCTGGGCGGCGTGACCTACGTCCCTGGTCCGGACTCCCCGTGGGCCGACTTCCGCGAGGCCGACGCCGCGGGGATCCGCATGCTCGCGGTAGCGGCCGGGGCCCAAGGGAGGGGCGTCGGGGAAGCTCTGGTCCGGGCGTGCCTCGAGCGGGCCCGAGCAGCGGGCCGGCGGAAGGTCGTCCTGCGCAGCACGGACTGGATGACCACCGCCCACCGGCTGTACCAGCGCCTGGGCTTCGAGCGGGTGCCGGCGGAGGACCGGTTCTACGACGAGCGCTACTGGCTGCGCTACTTCCGCCTCGCCCTGTGACCGCGCCTCCCGTTCCTCGTCAGGTCGGCGGCGTCCCGGAGCCTCACTACGGTAGGGCCGTGCTGGAGGACCCGCTGGTACCGCTGCCCGCCGTCGGCCGGGTCTTCCGGGCTCGGCGCCGCGTGCGCCTGGCCGATGCCAGCCCGTCGCGCCGGCTCCGACTCGACGCCTGCGCCCGGTACCTCCAGGACATCGGCAACGACGACACCGCCGACAGTGGCCTGGACGCGCTGGGCGGCGTGTGGGTGGTCCGCCGGGCGCTGGTCGACGTCGTCGCCTCGCCCCGCTGGACGGAATGGCTCGACCTGGCCACGTGGTGCAGCGGGACCGGCGGCCGTTGGGCCGGCCGCCGCCTCTCGGTGACCGGCGACCAGGGCGGCCGCATCGAGGTGGACACCCTGTGGGTGCACCTCGATGCCGCGACGCTGGGTCCGGCCAAGCTCCCGGCGCTGTTCACCGAGGTCTACGGCCCGGCCGCTGCCGACCGGCGGATCTCCGCCAAGCGGTGGCTGGCACCGCCGCCGACGCCGGCCACCCTGGACGGCCAGGTCGAGCAGCGGATGGCGTGGCCGTTGCGGGCCACTGACTTCGACGTCATGGGCCACGTCAACAACGCGGCCTACTGGGTGGCCATCGAGGAGGTCCTCGCGGCCCACCGGGGCCACCCCGCCCATCCGTCCGGTGGTGGGGCGGTGCGGGCGGTGCTGGAGTTCGGCGCCGGCATCCCCCACGGCGCGGTCGTCGAGCTGGTCGTGCACCCGACCGACACCCGCCTCGACGTCTGGTTCGTCGTCGACGGGGCCCCGACGGCGTCGGCCCGCCTCTTCCCCCACCCGAGGCACTAGGTCTCGTTTCGCCGAGCCCGAGGCAATGGCACCCGGGGGCTGGGACTCATCGCCTCGGGCTCCGAAGGTTGGGACCTCTTGCCTCGGGTGAAGGCCCCCGGTCGGGCGGGGACCCGCCGGGCCGGGCGGGGATCGGGCCTAGAGGGTCGGGTCGATGAGGACGATCTTGCCCAGCTTGCCGCCGGCCTCGAAGCGCTGGTAAGCGTCGGCGACCTCGGGGAAGGGGTAGGTCGCGGCGATCGGCACCGTGACTGCGCCCCGCTCTGCCAGGGGCAGCACCGACCTCTCGACCTGCCGGGCGGCCTGGGCCTTGTCCTCCAGCGGCCGGGCCCGCAGCGTCGAGCCGTGGATCCGGCCCCGGGCCGCCATCAGGCGGTACAGGTCGATCTCGGCTCGCGCTCCCGCGCCGACGCCGATGACCGCGATGCGCCCGCCGGTCTGCAGCGCGGCCAGGTTGGCCGGCATGTTGACGCCCCCGACCAGCTCGAGGATCACGTCGAAGCCGCCCGCCGCAGCGACGTCCTCCGGAGCGACCACCGTGGCCCCCAGGGCGGCCACGCCGTCCCGCAGCGCCGGGTTGCGCACCGTGGCCACCACCTCGGCCCCGGCGGCCACCGCGAGCTCGACGGCCGCCGTGCCCACGCCGCCCGCCGCGCCGTGGACGCACACCCGCTCGCCCATCCGCAGCTGGCACTGGCTGAACAGCGCGTCATGGGCGGTGGTGTAGTTCTCGGGGAAGCCCCCGGCCTGAGGCCACGACAAGGCGTCCGGCACCCGCAGCGCCACCATCTCCGGGACCACGGCCAGCTCCGCCTGGCCGGCCCCGGGCACGACCGCCATCACCCGGTCGCCGACCGAGAAGCGCCGGACGCGTTCGCCGGTCGCCACGACCTTGCCCGCCAGCTCGAACCCCGGCTGGTCCGGGGGAGCGGTGCCCGGCGGCGGGGGATAGAACCCGTCCCGCTGCATGAGATCGCCCCGGCAGATCCCGGCGGCCCGCACCCGCACGAGCAGGTCGGCGGGCCCCGGCTCGGGATCGGGCTGCTCCTGCCAGACGACGGCGCCGTCGACGATGGTGACTGCGTGCATCACGGAGGCTCGGGGTGGCTCAAGGTGGCTCGGCGAGGCCCGGGTGGTGGGTCGTGCCCGATCGCATGGCCTGGGCTGCTACTTGCGCTGCTCGATCGGCACGTACTCCCGCTTCTCGTGGCCCACGTAGAGCTGCCGGGGACGCACGATGCGCTGGTCCTGCTCCAACAGCTCGACCCAGTGGGCCAGCCAACCCGCCGTCCGGGGGATGGCGAACAGCACGGTGAACATCTCGATGGGGAAGCCCATCGACTGGTAGATCAGCCCCGAGTAGAAGTCGACGTTCGGGTACAGCTTGCGCTCGATGAAGTAGTCGTCGCTCAGGGCGACCTCCTCCAGCTTGAGCGCGATGTCCAGCTTCGGGTTGCGGCCGGTGATGGCGAACACCTCGTCGGCCGCCTGCTTGATGATCTTCGCCCTCGGGTCGTAGTTCCGGTAGACGCGGTGCCCGAAGCCCTGGAGCCGGACCTCGCCCTTCTTGACCCGCTCGACGTAGCGGTCGACCTCGTCCAGCGACCCGATCTCGCCGAGCATGTGGATGACGCCCTCGTTGGCGCCGCCGTGGCGGGGCCCGTAGAGCGCGGAGGTCGCGGCGGCCACGCAGCTGTAGGGGTCGGCGTGGGCCGAGCCGACGGTGCGCATCGCGGTGGTACCGCAGTTCTGCTCGTGGTCGGCGTGCAGGATGAACAGCACGTCCAGCGCCCGGGCCAGCGCGGGGTTGGCGTCGTAGCGGGGCTCGGCCACCTTCCAGAGCATCGACAGGAAGTTGGAGCTGAAGTTCAGCGAGTTGTCGGGATAGACGAACGGCATGCCCACGCTGAACCGGTGGCACGCGGCGGCGAGGGTCGGCATCTTGGCGATCAGCCGGACGATCTGCCTGTAGCGCACCGCCGGATCGTGGATGTCCTTGGCGTCGAGGTAGAAGGTGGACAGCGCGGCGACCGCGGACACCAGCATCCCCATGGGGTGCGCGTCGTAGTGGAACCCCTCCAGGAAGCGCTTGCGGACGTTCTCGTGGATGAACGTGTGGTACGTGATGTCGTGGGTCCACACTTCCAGCTGCTCCTGGCTGGGCAGCTCGCCGTGGATCAGCAGGTACGCCACCTCGACGTAGGACGACTTCTCGGCCAGCTGCTCGATGGGATAGCCCCGGTAGCGCAGGATGCCCGCGTCGCCGTCGATCTCGGTGATGCTGCTGGCGCAGAGCGCCGTGGTGCTGAACGCCGGGTCGTAGAACCAGATGTTCGGGAGCAGCTTGCGCCACTCGGCGGCGTTGACGCCGCCGTCGGCGATCGGGATCTCCACGGAATCACCACTGCGATTGTCCGTGATCGTGATGCTGTCGGGCACGGTCGCGTTGCTCCTTGTCCGGGTCACGTCTCGATCAGGCGAGCCGTTGGGGAGGCTACAGCTAGGAGCGACCTACGGGTAACGGTCGGTAGCAGGCGCGATCAGGCCGGCGCCGTGGGATGGATGCCCGGCACGTCGGCCTTCTCCACCAGGCTCAGGACCGCCTCGCGGACCGCCCGCGCGGGCGCCGACAGCCGGGCCCGATGGGCTCGGGCCAGCCCGACGGACCGCGGTTCGAGGCCCTCGACGGCGATGCGGCGACAGGCGGTGTCGACCCAGGGCGGCGCGGCCGTGGTCGGGACCACCGCCGGCCCGAAGCCCTCGAAGGCCAGCATGGTCAGCAGGCGGATGCCGTCGACCTCGGCCTTGGGCCGCAAGGTGACACCGGCCTCCGCGGCCTGGGTGTCGAGCTCGTCCCGGAACGGGGTGCCCTGGGGCTCGAGGAGGAGTTCGTGCCGGGCCAGCTCGGCGAGGTCGATGCACCGCTGGGTCGCGAGCGCGTGGTGGGTGGGCGCGATCACCACCCGGTCTTCGTCGAACAGCGCCTCGGTGGCCAAGTCGGGGTCGGTGATGGGCAGGTTGACGATGGCCATGTCGAGGGTCTCGGCCACCAGCTGGGGGAGGAGAGAGGTTGTCGTCGCGTCGACGATGACCACCTGCACGTCGGGGTGCTGGTCCCGGACCAGCCGGAACAGCCGGGGGACCAGCCAGCGGCTCACGGTGCCCATGCACCCCAGCCGGACGCGGCCCGACACCGTGTGGAGCATCGAGTCGACATCCGCGTGCAGCGAGTCCAGCTCGTGGCGGATGCGGCGGGCCCGCTCGACCACGACCTCGCCTTCCTCGGTCAATGCGCCGCTGGCCCGGTCGATGAGCACGGCGCCGAGCTCCCGCTCGAGGCGGGCGACGTGGGTCGACACGTTGGACTGCACGGTGTGCAGAGACCGGGCGGCGGCGGAGAAGGATCCCTCCTCGGCCACGGCGACCAGTGCGGCGAGTTGGCGTAGGTCCATCGGTGTCAGAGATGTTACCCATCGGTCACAACTGTTTGACAAATGGGTCAGAGGCCGTATCATGGGCGGCGCAAAGAGCGGTGACGGTATCCCCCCACCAAAGCCGCTCGTTTACAGCGTGCGAACCCCAGGTCCCCCCTCTGGATGTCGCACTCTGTTGGAGCCGACCGATCCACCCGCGGTCGGCTCCACTCGTTTTGGGCCTTCGGCTACTCCCTTCGCCTTCGGCTCGGGGCCTCCGGCACTGCCGGAAACGACACGCCACCTCGGCGGCTGCTTCGTTCCGCGGCGGTGCACGTGAGCCGGTCCACTGCTGCGCCACCTCGGTGGGTCGTTCGTTCCGCGGCGGTGCACGTGAGCCGGGTTCACTGCGGCGGCGGCTGGCGGCGGCGCCTTGTGTGACCTGGGCGGCTCTGGGGCTCGGCGGCGCCTTCACTGACGTGGGCGTAGCTTGGGGCTCATGAGGGGCGCTGTGTTCTTCGATCTGGATCGGACGCTGGTGCGGGGGGCCAGTGGGCCCGTGATCAGCCAGGCGCTGCGGGACGTGGGGGTCATCGACCAACGGGCCTTCCCCGGCGAGGGCGTCCTCTACCGGATCTTCGACCTGATCGGCGAGACCCGACCGTCGCTGCTGCTGGCCCGCCACGCCGCTCGCATGGCCAAGGGGTGGTCGCAGGCCGAGGTGCGTGAGGCGGGGAAGGTGGCCGCCGACCACCTGGCCGAGGCGGTGCAGCCCTTCGCCCATCCGCTCATCGAGGACCACCGGGCCGACGACCGGCTCGTCGTGCTGGCGACGACCACGCCCGACGACATGATCCGCCCGCTCGCGGACCGGCTGGGCTTCGACGACGTGGTGGCCACCCGCTACGGGCTCGCTGCCGACGGCCGCTACGACGGCCGGATCGACGGCGAGTTCACCTGGGGGCGGGGCAAGCTCCGGGCGGTGGAGGAGTGGGCCGGCGACCACGACGTCGACCTCGGCCAGAGCTGGGCCTACAGCGACAGCTTCTACGACGCCCCGCTGCTCGGTGCGGTCGGGCACCCGGTCGTCGTCAACCCCGATCCCCGCATGGTGGGGCTGGCGCTGTTCCGGCGGTGGCCCATCGTCTACCTCGACGTCCCCGAGGGCGTGCCCAAGCTGCCGCTGCTGGGTATGGAGCCCCAGAAGCTCCTGTTCAACCTGGTACGGCCGGAGCTGTTCCCCTGGGTGCGGATGGACATCGACGGCGTCGAGCACATCCCCGAGGTCGGCCCGGCGATCCTCGTGTCCAACCACCGCAGTTACTTCGACCCTCTGGCCCTGGGCTTCGCCTTCGCCCGCCGCGGCCGGCCGGTGCGGTTCCTCGGCAAGCGCGAGGTGTTCGACGCGCCGGTCGTGGGGCAGGTCGTGCGGGCGCTGGGTGGGATCCGGGTCGACCGGCAGGGCGGTGCGGGCGACTCGCTGATCGAGGCGGCCAAGGCGCTGGCGGCGGGTGAGCTGGTGGCCATCCTCCCGCAGGGCACCATCCCCCGGGGGCCGGCGTTCTTCGACCCCGAGCTGGCGGGACGCTGGGGGGCGGCGCGGCTGGCCGCGCTGACGGAGGTCCCGGTGATCCCCTTCGGCCTGTGGGGGACCGAGAAGGTGTGGCCGCGGTCCGAACGGCTGCCCCGGATGTGCGCGGTGCTGCACCCGCCCCGGGTCACGGTGCGGGGTGGGCCGCCGGTCGCGCTGGAGCACACGTCGCCCGACGCCGATACCCGGCAGATCATGGGCGCCATCCGTGCCCTGCTCCCACCCGAAGCCCAGGAGCACCACGAGCCCACGCCCGAGGAGCTGGCCCGGACGTACCCGCCCGGCAAGTCCCCCCGCCCGAGGCAATAGGTCCCGTTCCGGCGAACGTGAGCAATGGGTCCCGGGGGCCGGGACCCATTGCCTCAGCCCCGCCGAACTGGGACCTATCGCCTCGGGTTGTCTCCGGGCCCCGCCCCCCTTGACGTCGAAACTTCGGCAGAAGACGCCGGAAAGCGGCGCGTTCTGCCGAAATTTCGGAGCGGGAGGGAGGAGGCGCGAGGGGGAGCGAGGCGAGGGAGGGGCGGGTCAGAAGGTCAGGCGCGGACCCAGCGGCCGCGGCCGTCGGCCTTGGCCTGGCGCATGGCCTCGTCGGCACGGGCCAGGACCTCGTCCACCGGCTCGTCGCCGAGGACCTCGGCGAGCCCGATCGAGACGCCGAGGTTGACCTCGTGGCCACCGGGGATCAGCAGCGGCTGGCGGATCAGCTCCAGCAGCCGCTCGGCGACCCGCTCCGAGCCGTCCGGGGTCCCCAGGCGTTCGCATAGCACGGCGAACTCGTCGCCGCCCATCCGGGCCACGAGATCGCCCGGCCGCAACGCCGCGACCAGTCGCTCGGCCACCATCGCGAGGACCCGATCGCCCACGAGGTGCCCGAGCTGGTCGTTGACCGGCTTGAAGTGGTCGAGGTCCAGGCAGAGGACGGCAGCGCCGGTCGCTCCACCCCGAGCCACGGTCTCCAGCCGCTCGTGGAACGCCTGCCGGTTGGCGAGGCCGGTCAGCGCGTCGTGGGTGGCGGCGAACTCCAGGCTGCGGTGGCTCCGGTCCCACTGCAGGATCAGCCGCAGCAGCTGGCCGGCCTTGCGCACGGCGTTCCAGGTGAAGCGGGTCGGCGGCCCGGCGATGCGGCGCCAGACGATGATCGCGGCGACCGGCTCCTCGAGCTGGCTCAGCGCTACCGGATGGACCCAGCAGGCCTCGTAGCCCTCGGCCTTGGCCAGCGCCGCCAGCGGCCCCGGGAGCCCGGCCCGCTCGTCGACGAACACGTCGGCCTCGGTGGCCAGCGCCCGGCCCCAGGGCGTCCCGGAGTGGACCGACAGCAGGCTGGTGGCGCTGCCGGCGGTCACGGCGAACCGGTCGGTCATCCAGCGGTCGCACACCGCGACCCCGGTGTCGGGGACCATCTGCTCGACGGCTGACACCAGCACCGCCAGCACCTCGCCGACGGGGGCGCCGGCCGCCATGGCCTCCACCGCCTGGTCCAGCGCCCGCTCGTAGCCCGACTGGCGGATCAGGATCACGTACCACGGGAGGCCGGTCCGCCGGGTGGTGATGGCCGCCAGCTCGCAGCTGACGTCGTGGCCGTCGGCGTGGGTCAGGTTGAGCTGCATGCCGACCCCACCCCACGGTGTGACCTCGAACGCGTCGTGGATGCTGGTGAAGGCTTCGATCGCGGCGGGCACCGAGTCGGGCGAGATGACGCGGGAGAACGGCTGGCCCACGAGGTCGGCGGGCCGATGCCCGAAGAACCGCTCGACCGACGCGCTGGCCCAGCGGACGGTGCCGTCCTGGTCGAGCAGCGTGATGGGGTAGATGGAGGCGTCGGCGATGACCTGGAACATCTCGGGCGTCGGGTCTGCCGGCAGCTCGACCAGCTCGATGCGGTTGCCGAAGGGATCGTCGGTGTGGGCCCGCCGGGTCCCGGGGATCTCGTCGGAGTACCGCAGTTCGCGGCCGCTCTCCGCGAGCCGCTTGGCGACGGCGTCGAGGTCGTCGACCAGGAGGGCGGGGTGGGCCTTCCGGGCGGGCTGGAAGGGCTCCTCCACTCCGAGGTGGATGGCGATGCACACCCCCTGGAACCAGCACCCGCCCCGAACGGCGAGGGCCGCAGGCTTGGCCACCCGCTGCAGGCCGAGCACCCCGGCGTAGAACTGCTCGGCGGCCTCCTCGGCTTCGGTGCCGGCCGGCATGGCCAGCTGGACGTGGTCGAAGCCGACCACCTGGCCGCTGGGCGCCGGGTCGGAGCGGGTCACCCCGTGTGCTTCCGGCGGATGATGTTCAATGCGCTCCCCGCTCTGAACCATTCGATCTGCTCGTCGCTCATGGTGTGCTCGGCCCGGAGCTCGATGGTCGCCCCACCGGGCTTGTGGATCACGCACCGTACCGGGACATCGGGGGCCAAGTCAGCGAGGTCGAGCACGCTGATGCGGTCGTCCTCGCCGATGCGGTCGTAGGAGGCCGGGTCGCTGAAGGTCAGCGCGAGCACGCCCTGCTTCTTGAGGTTGGTCTCGTGGATCCGGGCGAAGCTGCGGGCCAGGATCACCTTGGCTCCCCGGAACCGGGGCTCCATCGCGGCGTGCTCCCGGGAGCTGCCCTCGCCGTAGTTCTCGTCGCCCACTGCGCACCAGGCCACGCCCGACTCGTGGAGGTGGCGGGCGACCTCCGGGTAGGGCTTGATCTCGCCGTCGAGGGGGTCCTTGCCGTGGCCGGGCACGCCGTCGGGCCGGAAGGCGTTGACCACGCCGAGGAACAGGTTGCCGGAGATGTTCTCCAGGTGACCGCGGTAGCGGAGCCATGGCCCGGCAGCGGAGATGTGGTCGGTGGTGCACTTGCCGGCCGCCTTCATCAGCACCGGCAGCTCGACCAGGTCCTCGTCGTCCCACGCTGCGAAGGGCTCGAGGAGCTGGAGCCGCTCGGAGTCCGGCGCCACCTCGACCGGGATGGCCGTCCCGTCCGGCGGGGGCGCGAGGAACCCGGACTCACCGGGGTCGAAGCCGCGCCCCGGGAGCTCCTCGCCGGCGGGCGCCTCGAGCCGGACGTGCCGGCCGTCGTCGTCCACCAGGGCATCGGTGCGGGGGTCGAAGTCGAGGGTGCCCGCCAGCGCGAGGGCCACGACCAGGTCGGGGCTGGTCACGAAGGCCAGGGTGTTGGCGTTGCCGTCGTTCCGCTTGGGGAAGTTGCGGTTGTAGCTGTTGACGATGGTGTTGGGCTTCGTCGGGTCGAGGTCCGTGCGCGACCACTGGCCGATGCAGGGACCGCACGCGTTGGCGAGCACGGTGGCGCCGATGGCCTCGAGGTCGGCCAGCAGACCGTCGCGCTCGATGGTGGCCCGGACCTGCTCGGATCCCGGGGTCACCAGCAGCTGGGTGCGGGCCCGCAGGCCGTGGGCCGCTGCCTGCCGGGCGATGGAGGCCGCTCGGGTCATGTCCTCGTAGGAGGAGTTGGTGCACGAGCCGACAAGGGCCGAGGAGATCTCCAGCGGCCAGCCCTCGGCCCGGGCGTGGTCGCCCAGGTCGTCGATCCGGTGGGCCCGGTCGGGGGAGTGGGGACCGTTGACCCTGGGCGCCAAGGTCGAGAGGTCGATCTCGACCACCTGGTCGAAGAACCGGCCGGGATCGGCGAGGACCTCGGGGTCGGGCCGGAGGTCGTCGAGCACGCCGCGGGCGGCGTCGGCGATGGCTTCGCGGCCGGTGGCCTTCAGGTAGGCGAGGCCGTGCTCGTCGAAGCTGAACACCGAGGTCGTCGCCCCGATCTCGGCGCCCATGTTGCAGATGGTGGCCTTGCCGGTCGTCGACAGGGCGTCCGCGCCAGGACCGAAGTACTCCACGATGGCGCCGGTCCCGCCCTTCACGGTGAGGACCTCGGCCACCCGCAGGATCACGTCCTTGGGTGCGGTCCACCCCGAGAGCCCACCCGTGAGGTGGACGCCGATGATCTGGGGCCAGCGGACGTTGAAGGGGAACCCGGTCATGACGTCCACGGCGTCGGCGCCGCCGACCCCGATGGCCACCATCCCCAGGCCGCCGGCGTTGGGGGTGTGGCTGTCGGTGCCGATCATCATCCCGCCCGGGAACGCGTACTGCTCCAGGACGACCTGGTGGATGATGCCCGAGCCGGGTCGCCAGAAGCCGATGCCGTAGCGGGCCGACACGGTGCGCAGGAACTCGTAGACCTCGCTGTTGACGTCGAGGGCCACGGCGAGGTCGTCCCGGGCGCCGAGGCGGGCCTGGATCAGGTGATCGCAGTGGACGGTGGACGGCACCGCGACCTGGGGGAGCCCAGCGGTCATGAACTGCAGCAGCGCCATCTGGGCCGTGGCGTCCTGCATCGCGACCCGGTCGGGGTCGAAGTCGGCGTAGCTCCGTCCCCGCTCCAGCTCCTGGCTCGCCGGGTCACGCAGGTGGTTGAGCAGGATCTTCTCGGCCAGGGTGACCGGTCGCCCCAGCCGCTCGCGCCCCACTGCCAACCGCTCCGGGAGTCGCTCGTAGACGGCGGCGGCGAGCTCGGGCGGAGTCGTGGGAGCGGCGGTGGACGGGTTCGGACTCATGGCTACGACCTCTGCCTGTCGTTGACGTCGTCGTCGGCGCGGTGGGTGTTTGCGCACCCAGCGAATGTAGACAAGTATATGACAAGTGCGTGAGGTGCGCTATCGGGCCATCGCCAACGAGCTGCGGGACCGTGTGGAGTCCGGGGAGTACGGCGCGGGCCGGCTGCTGCCCAGCGAGAGCGAGCTGTCCGGCGCCTACGGCGTGAGCCGGGTCACCGTTCGCAAGGCCCTGGAGCTGCTCCGGGACGAGGGCCTCATCGACGCCCGCCAGGGCTTCGGCTGGTTCGTCCCCGCCGACCCGCGGCACCTCGCCCTGGGCCGGCTGGGCACCATCGAGGACCAGCTGGCCGAGCTGGGCGTGAAGTCCGAGCGCCGGGTGGTGGGCTTCCGCTTCGTGGCGGCGCCGCCCCGTGCCCGCCAGGTCCTCGGGGCGGAGACGGTCCTGGAGGTGCGGCGGCTCAACCTGGCCGACGGCCAGCCCTTCGCCCGGGTGACCGTGTGGTGCGACGAGCAGCTGGGAGCGACGGTGTCCCGGGCGGAGATCGAGCGGGCCCCGTTCTACGAGGTGCTCGACGTCGCCATCGGCCGGGCCACCCAATCCATCGGCGCCGCGGCGGCCGATGCCGTCGATGCCGAGCTGCTGGCGGTGCCGGTCGGCTCGCCGGTGCTCCGCTGCGAGCGGGTCACGCGGGACGTCGAGGACCGCCCGGTGCTGCTGTCCGAGCACGTGTTCCCGGGCCACCGGACGGAGCTGGTGGTCGAGCTCACCCAGTTCGAGCCGTCGATGGGACCCTCCGGGCTCCGGTTGGTGGAGTGAGCGGCCCCGTGTTCAGGGCCGGTTCAGGGGCAGGAGTGCATCATCGGCCCATGAGACGACGCACCAAGCTCATCGGTGCCGCCGCGACGGTCATCGCGGCGGCAGGCATCGCAGGCACCGGCATCGCGGTGGCCGGCGGCGGTGGCGACGACGACGCATCGGACACCGCGATCACCGGCGCGGCGTACGACCGGGCCTCCGCGGCGGCGCTCGACTACACCGGTGGCGGCCGGGTCACCGGCACCGAGGTCGGCGACGAGGAGAGCTACTACGAGGTCGAGGTCACCCTGGACGACGGCAACCAGACCGACGTCCAGCTCGACGAGCAGTTCAACGTCGTGAGCTCGGAGAGCGACGGCCACGACGACGAGGGCGCCGGCGACGGCTGAGCAGCAGGTCTGCCCGCGCTCCTCCGCCCCCTGAAGACCCCAGGGCGAGCGCGGGCAGACCGTGCCGCGTCGTGCCGCCAGACTGGGGCGGTGGCAGGACAGCTGAAGACGACCTGGCCCCAGGTGCTGGCCTGGCGCCTCCGGCGGCAACTCCTCGACCCCCTCGGCGAGGCCGAGGCCCCGGCGATCGTGCGACGCCTCGCCGGCGTCCAGGCCCAAGTCTCCTCGGCGACAGCGCTCGCGGTCGGTGTCCGCCAGCAGACCCCGGTGCCGGACGCGGTCGACCGGGCGCTGCAGGACGGCTCGCTGATGCGGACCTGGGCCATGCGCGGCACGCTCCACCTCCTGACCCCCGACGAAGCAGGGGCCTACCTCTCGCTGGTGGCTGCCGCACAGCCCTGGGAGCGCGCGAGCTGGGTCCGGACCTTCGGCGTGTCGCCGACCGAGATGGCGACGCTGACCGAGGCGGTGGCGGCCGTGCTCGACGACCGGGTCCTCACC
>Ga0209382_10003799_pt1 | contig 20698 bp, 21 predicted proteins | sample SoiMetdeltSBSDD5_FD_187599 | JGI IMG/M metagenome (GOLD analysis project Ga0209382, IMG submission 187599) | Bulk soil microbial communities from a Populus tree surrounding site in Tennessee, USA - Soil MetaG P. deltoides SBSDD5 (SPAdes) (version 2) | ecosystem: Environmental > Terrestrial >... | reverse complement strand
TCGCGCGTGGACCTCACGCCCGACGAGCAGGGGCGCATCGTGTTCTACGTGGTCGTCCTCATGCCGCTCGGCGGCGCCGCGCTGGGCCTGCTCGTGTGGCTGGCGCGCCGCCGATGAGCCTCCCGAAGGACCTGCGCAGCCGTCTCGCGACGCTGCTCGTGCTGCTGCTGGGCGCGGTGGCCCTCTATGCCTGGGCCGTGCGCGAGGACCTGCTGTCGCGCCCGCGGCCGACGAGCGGGCTGCTCTATCCCGGGCTGGACGTCGCGTCGATCGACTGGCTGCACCTCGGCCTGCGCGCCGGCCAGGACCTCGAGCTGTCGCGCGAGCTCCCCGGCGCCTGGTGGATCACCAGCCCCACGCGCGAATACGCGCGGCAGGAGCGCATCGAGGCCATCCTGGACAACGTCGCGCGCGCGCAGGTGCAGCCGGTGGAGGAGCTGCAGGGTCCCATCGCCAGCCGCGACGTGGGCCTCGATCCCCCGCGCCACGTGATCGCCTTCCGCGCCGGCGGCCGTACCGAGACGCTCGCGCTGGGCGAGGTGGAGCCGCTGGGGCGCGACGTGTACGCGCGGCGCAGCGGCGGCGAGGACCGCATCGTGCTGGCCACGCGCAACCTGGTCACGCTGCTGCAGGACAACGCGACCGAGTTCGTGGATCCGGCGCTCCTGCGCGGCCTGCAGGGGCCGGTCGAGCGCATCCTGGTGGAGGGCGGGGGCCAGCGGCTGCTGGCCGAGCGCGCCGGCACGGAGTGGACGCTGCTCGCGCCGGAGGCCGTGCTGGCCGATGGTGACCGGCTCGACCAGCTCGTGCGCACGCTGCAGTTCGTGCAGTCGGAGCGCGTGGTGCTGGCCGCGCCGGCCGACTCCACGCTGCACGAGCTGGGCCTGCCCTCGGCGGCCGAAGCGGCGAGCGGCGAAGGCCACGGCGCGACGCACGTCGAGATCTCGGCCCGCGGCGAGCGACCCGTGGGGGCCTGGCTGGCGGCGGGCTGGCAGGGTGAGGCGGGCGACGTGCTGGCCGTGCGCGACGACTTCGGCAAGGTCATCACCGTGCCGCACGGCTCGCTGGCGGTGCTGAGCAACCCGCCCGACTGGTTCCGCGAGCACCACCTGCTGCCGCCGGTGCGCGAGCGGGCCGCGTCGCTGCGCCTCGAGCGCGGCGGCGAGGCGCGGCTCGACATCCGGCAGGACGCGGACAAGCGCTGGAACTTCGCGGCCCCCGAGCGGCTGGCCGGCTCGCCCGTGGAATCCGAGCGCGTGGAAGCCCACTCGCTGCTGGGCGACTTCCTCGGCCGCATCGACGAGCTGCAGGTGCGGGCCTTCCTGCCCGTGCCCGGCGGAGAGCCCGAGGCGCGCATGGTCGTGGGCTGGATCCAGGCCGGCAAGCTGCGCCAGGATCGCGTCGACCTCTTCTTCGTCGAGGGCCGCGTGGTCGCGGTCACGACCGAGCGCCCCGCGGAGGGCCTCGAGCTGCCGCCCGACGTGCTCGAGCTGTTCGAGCCCGGGACGGCCGACCTGCTGCGCCCGCTGCGCCCGCTGGCCCTCGACCTCTCGCGCTGGGCGGGGCTGTCGATCGAGCTGCCGGGCGGCGGCGCGCCGCTCGAGATCCGGCGCGAGCTGCCCGACGGCCCCTGGACCGGCGACGACGAGTGGACGCGCCGCGTCTCCGTCGGCCATGACCTCGCGCGCGGCCTGCGCGGCCTGCGCTGGGTGCCGGCGCGGCCCGGCGCCACCTACGGCTGGCGCATGCGCTTCCTCGACGCCGCAGGCGACGCGCTGGCCGACCTGCGCCTGCGGATGCCCGAGGCCGACGAGCCGCCCGAGGTGCTCGGCCAGCCCGCGGCCTTCGTGGCGCTCGCCGGCCGCGAGGGCGTCGAACTGGTGGTGCACCGCAACTGGATCGAGCGCCTCGACGAGCTGGCCGCACCCCTGGTCCGCAAGCCGCTGCAGAAGCCGTGACGACGGGCCGTCGTCTCAGTCCTTCGGCAAGCCCAGCAGGCTTGCGTAGCCCGCGATGGCCTCGGGGAACGTGGCGCACTCGGCGGCGAAGACGCGCGCGGCGAGCGTGGCCGGCGTGTCGTCGGGCAGCACGGGGACGCGCCGCTGCGCGATGACCGGCCCGTGGTCGTACTGCTCGTCGACCACGTGCACGCTGCAGCCGCTCTCGCGGTCGCCGGCCGCGAGCACCGCGGCGTGGACGCGCTCACCGTAGAGCCCCTGGCCGCCGTGGCGCGGGAGCAGGGCGGGGTGGATGTTGAGCACGCGCCCCAGGAGCTCGGGCGGAGGCGGCCAGAGCACGAGGTAGCCGGCCATGATCACGAGATCGGGCCGCTCGCGCAGGATGCGCGCCGCCTGTGCGGCGGCGAAGGCGGCGGGCTCGGGGAAGTCCCGCGGCCGCAGGACCTCGACGGGCAGGCCGGCCTTGCGCGCGTGCTCCACGCCCGCCGCATCGTGGCGCGAGGAGATGACCAGCGAGACCTCGGCATGGAGCCGGCCGGCGCGCACGGCCTGCAGCAGGCTCAGCAGCGTCCGGCCGCCGCCCGAGAGCAGCACGACCAGGCGCAGCGGCCTCACGCCAGGGCCTCGCGCAGCCGGGCGGCGGCCTGGTCGCGCGAGATGCCGGCCACGCGGAAGAGCTTGTCGCGCCGCGTGGGTCCGACGACGCAGCTCACGGAGGTGCGCGGCACGCCCAGGGAGTCGGCCAGCACGCAGCCGATGCGCTCGGTGGCTCGTCCATCCTCGGGCGGCGCCGTCGTGGCCACGCGCAGCGCCCCGGCGCGCAGCCCCAGCAGCGCCTCGCGGCGCGCCCGCGGCTGGGCGCGCACGGGCAGGAGCACGCCGCCCGCATCGGCGCGCAGGGCGAGGAGGAAGTCATCCAGGTCGGAGGCCAAGCGCTCCATGATGGCAGGCCGCCACCCGGGCGGCCAACAGCCCCGCCCGCGGCCGCCGGCGTCAGCCTCCCACGATCCAGCTCACGGGCAGGCCGATGAGCCCGTCGCCCGGAGCGAAGACCGTCACGCCCTGCAGCAGCACCTCGAGCCCGAGGAGATCGCGCGTCAGCGGCGGCAGGTTGTAGCCGTTGGCGCCCGCGGCCGGCGCCACGGAGGCCCCCAGCACTACGAGCGTGGCGAGATCGGGCACGAAGGTGCCACCGTAGCCGGGCACGGAAATGGCTCCGGGCGGCCCGAGCGAGCCGAAGAGCCACAGCATCTTGCCGGGATAGGCGTACGCGATGAGCAGCGAGGAGGGCAGCCCGTCGCCGAAGGTGTGCAGCTCCAGGTGCGGCCCCTGCACGATGCCGCCGCTGCCGTCGAGGACGCGCAGCGACCGTTCGCCGCCGACGGCCAGCTCGGAGCGGCCGTCGCCGTTGCCGTCGGCGAGCGCCGTGCACGCGACCCCGCGGGCGCGCACGGGCTGGGCGAAGAGCGCGAAGCCCAGCTTGCCGTCGAACAGGTAGGCGTGCTCGTCGAGCGAGACGGCCAGCACGTCGTCGGCGCCGTTGCCGTCGAGGTCGCCCGGATTGGCCACGCTCAGGATGCAGCCGGCGTTGGCCTCCGAGGTCTCGAGGCGCCACAGCACGAGGCCGATGACGCTCTGGACGAGGCTGGTGGCGTTGTCGAGAGAGCCCACCGCGATGTCCGGCAGGCCGTCGCCGTCGGAGTCGCCGGCCGTCGCGAGCGAGGTCACGTCGTCGACGATGGCGCTCGCCTCCCACACGAGCTCGCCCGTGGCGCCCGAATGCGCGACGAGGCACGGGCCGGGCGCATGGAACAGCCCGACCGCCACGTCCTGCCGGCCGTCGTCGTCGACGTCGGGCAGGGGCAGCAGCACGGTGGCCGGCGCGGCGAGCGGAATGCTCCACAGCGGACGGCCGTCGGCGCCCGAGAGGGCGCGCGCGAACGGCGACTCCACGCCCCCCGCGATGACGGCATCCGGCACGCCGTCGCCGGAGACATCGGCGATGGGGCGCACGTCTGCCACGGGTCCGCCGGCGTCGTGCTCCCAGAGCGTCGTGCCGTCCGCGCCGGAGAGCAGCAGCGCGACCTGCAGGCCGAGGCCGCCGGCGCACAGTACGTCGGCCACGCCGTCGCCGGACAGGTCGTCCACCAGCTCGACCGCCAGCACGTTGCGCGGCGGACCGCTGCCGTCGAGCAGGTCGCGGAACCAGAGCAGCGCGCCATCCGCGGCGGACCGCAGCTCCACGCGCGCGTGCAGCGACGTGAGGCCGAGCGCCAGCCGGCCGTCGCGCGCGGACAGGCCGCGCAGGCTGCGGACGCTGCCGCCGTCGGGCGTCGCGGACCACAGCAGCGCGCCGCTCCGGCCGTCGCGCAGCTGCACGGCGGCCGGCCCGCCGGGGCCGAAGCCGACGGCGAGGTCCGCCGCGCCGTCGCCGGTCACGTCTCCCGCGTCCGCCAGCGCGCGCACCGTGCCGGCGGGCGCCTTGACGAACACGTTCGCGGTCGGAGGCGAGGACGGCACGCCCGCCGTGGAAGGGGCGAGCGGCAGCGCGAGCAAGGCGTCCACCGTCGCGGGCAGGAGATCGTCCTCCTCGCGCTGGGCGGAGGCCAGCGGGGCGAGGGCGCAGGCGACGAGCAGGGCGGCGCGGATCACGGCGACCCGCCGGACCGCAGCTCGGGCAGGTCCTCGACCAGCCGCCGGCCGATGCGCACGCAGGTGGCGCCTTCCTCCACGGCCACGGCGAAGTCCTCGCTCATGCCCATGGAGAGGTGCGACAGGTCGGGCGCGAGGCGGTCGCGCAGCTGCCGCAGCTCCTTGAAGGTGGCGCGCGCGCTGACCAGCCCGTCGCCCGGAGCCATGGTCATGAGGCCCAGGAGCCGTGCGTGGCGCAGGTCGCGCGCCGCGGCCAGGGCGTCGGGCAGCGCGGCCGGCTGCAGGCCGTGCCGGTTGGTCGCCACGCCCAGGTTCAGCTGGAGAAACAGCTCGGGCGTCCGGCCGAGCTCGCCCGCCGCGCGGTCCACGCGGCGCAGCAGCTCGATCGAGTCGATCCCGTGCAGGACGTCGAAGACCGCGACGGCCGCGCGCGCCTTGTTCGACTGCAGGTGGCCCACCAGGTGCCAGCGGAAGCCGTGCTCGTGGCCGGGCCGGCGCTGCTGGCCGGCCTGGACGCGGCTCTCGCCGACGTCGCGCACGCCGGCGGCGGCCAGGGGCTCGAAGACCGCGGGCGGGGCGGCCTTGGTGACCACCACCAGGGTCACGTCGGCCGCTTGCCGGCCGGCGCGCCGCGCGGCCTCGTCCAGCTCGCGCTGCACCGCCGTCAGGCGCTCGTCGAGTGTCGTCGTGCAGCTCTTCATCGGAAAGCTCAGGATAGCGCGGTCAAGGCGGCTTGACCGGTCGGCGGTGGAGACCTAGGGTCGCGGGCATGACGCCCTCCAACCCGTTCATCGTCCTTGCGTCGCTCCTGACCTTGGTTTCTCCGCCGGCCGAGCCGCTCCCTGGCACCGCCCCGCGCCTGCGCCCGGCGTGGGAGCTGGACCTGGGCGACGCGCGCGGGGCGGCGCTCAGGGGCTGCGCGCGCGTGGGGGACCGCGTGCTCGTGACGGACCAGGCCGGCGGCGTGACGGCGCTCGATCCGCGCACGGGCGCGATGCAGTGGTTCGTGCAGGCCCCCGGACCGCTGCGCTTCCGACCCAGCGACGGCGGCGCCATCGCACTGGCCAGCGGCTCCACCGTCATCGCGGTGGACGGCGCGACGGGCCGGCGGTTGCTCGACGTGACCTCGGCCTCGGTGCCGGGCGTGAGCCCGTGCTCCGACGGGCAGCGCCTCTACGTGCCGGCGTGCCTGGATGACACGCTCGTCGCGTGGGACTTGCGCAGCGGCCACAAGAGCTGGGAGTTCCGGATGCCGGCTCCCTTCGTGGGCGTCTCGCTGGTGTGCGGCGCCGAGGGCAGCCGCTCCGTGCTCGTGTGCACCGCCGACGACTGGCTGCGCGCGATTCCGGCGCAGGCCGACGTGCCTCCCGGCGAGCGCTGGTCGCTGCGCATCGGGCGCGTCGCCGGCGCCCCGGCGCTCGGCGGCGGCCGCGTGTACGTGAGCACGTTCGACCGCACGATCGTCGCGCTCGACGAGGCCTCGGGCACGGTGCTGTGGAAGCAGTTCCCCGGACAGGTCCCGCGGGTCGCGCCGGTGCTCGTGGGCGAGCACCTCGCGGTGCAGACGACGTCGGGTCTCCTGCTGCTGTCGGCCGCGACGGGCGTCATCGAGTGGGAGCTCGAAGGCGGCGGAGCGCCCATCGGCGAGGTCGGCGGCGAGCTCCTGCTGCAGCACACGGAGGGGCCGGCGGAGTGGCGCGAGATCGCGACGGGCCGGCTGCTGGCGGACGACCTGCCCCACGCAGCCGCGGCGTGCGGCTCGCGGCTGATCGAGCTGAAGTCCAGCGCCTCCGTCGCGGCGTGGGAGCGTGCCGAGCGCTGAGCCGCCCTTCGGCCAGGGAGCCGTCGAGGCTCAGGCGTGCAGGGGTCCCGCCAGCAGCGCCGCCAGGGCCCGCGCCGCGGGCTCGGCCGCGAGCGGCGGCTCGTCGGGCAGCTCCAGGGCGCCACCGCGCGCCAGCACCCACAGCGGGGCCGGCGAGGCCGGCAGGCTGAGCGCCCCGCCGCGCTCCAGCCGCGCGGCCAGCTCGCGCAGCACCGCGGCGCGCGGGTCCAGGCGGCGCGGGCGCAGCAGGGCCGCGCCGAGCAGCCGCAGGAGCTCGGCGCGGAACTCGTCGCGTGGCAGGTCGGGCGGCGGCACGAGCGCGTCGGCCTGCAGGCGGGCGCCGAGTCCCGCAGCGTGCAGGCAGCGCGCGAGCCGCTCGGTGGCTTCCAGCAGCTCGCGCTGCAGGCGCCGGCGCGCGACGGCGCGCAGGTGCAGCAGGTCCGCCCGCGTGGCTTCCGGCTCGGCCGCGAGCCAGGCGCGGCAGGCGTTGCGCGCGATCGCGCGGTCGTCGTTGGTCTCGTCGTGTACGCACGGCAGGCCCTCGCCGGAACGGAAGGTCGCGAGCGCGGAGCGGTCGGGCGGCGCGGGCAGGGCGAGGAACGGGCGCAGGAGGCAGGCGTCCGCCGTGAGCGGACGGCGCACGGGCATGCCCGCCAGCGCGCGGCTGCCGCGGTGTCCGCGACGCAGGCGCAGCAGCAGGGTCTCGAGATCGTCGTCCAGGTGGTGACCGAGCAGGATCCACGGCGTCGCATGGCGCCGGGCGGCGGCCGCCAGGGCCGCGAGCCGGCGACGGCGCGCGGCGGTCTCGCTGCGCGACGGGTCCGCGGCGCTGGGCGGCGCGTGCACGACCTCGCAGGGGACGGCGAGCCGCGCGCACAGCTCGCCGACGAAGGCGGCGTCGTCCGGCGCCGCCGGGCGCAGGCCGTGCTGCACGTGCACGACCGCGAGGCGCCCGGCGAACTCGATCCGGGCGGCGGCGAGCAGCGCCACGCTGTCGCTCCCGCCGGAGACGGCGAGCAGCACGCACGCGTCGCGCGGCAGGAGGTCGCGGGCGGCGCGGCGCAGGGCGGCCTGCGGCGGCGGGAGGGCGGGCGCGGCGAGGAGGGTCACGGCGCGAGGATATTCCGCGGACGCGCGGCGGTCGCTACGCTGTGCGCCCCTTTTCTCCGCCCCCGAGGACACGACGCTCATGGCTCCCATCAGGATCGGAATCAACGGCTTCGGACGCATCGGGCGCACCGTGTTCCGGATCATGCAGGCACGCGGCAAGGAGTTCGAGGTCGTGTGCGTGAACGACCTCGCGCCGGCCGATTCGCTGGCGCACCTGCTGAAGTACGACACCGTCATGGGGCGCTTCGGCGTCCCGGTGTCGGCCCAGGAGGGCGCCCTGGTCGTGGGCGGCAGGACCGTGCGCGTCACGGCCGAGAAGGACCCGGGCAACCTGCCGTGGAAGGACCTGAAGGTCGACGTGGCCATCGAGTCCACGGGCATCTTCCGCAAGCGCGACGAGATCGCGCGGCACCTCACGGCCGGCGCGCGCAGGGTGGTGCTCACCGTGCCGGCCAAGGACGACATCGACGCCATGGTCGTCCTGGGCGTGAACGACGACGTGCTGAAGAAGGAGCACCGCATCCTGAGCAACGCCTCGTGCACCACCAACTGCCTCGCGCCCGTGGCCAAGGTGCTGAACGACACCTTCGGCATCCGGCGGGGTCTCATGACCACCGTGCACGCCTACACCAACGACCAGCGGATCGCCGACCAGATCCACAAGGACCTGCGCCGGGCGCGCGCCGGCGCGCAGAACATCATCCCCACCGACACCGGCGCGGCGCGCGCCGTGGGCAAGGTGCTGCCGGCGCTCAAGGGCAAGCTGGACGGCACGGCGCTGCGCGTGCCGGTCGTGAATGGCTCGGTGGTGGACCTGGTGGCCGTGCTGGACAAGGAGGTCACGAAGGACTCGGTCAACGCCGCCATGAAGGGCGCGGCCGAGGGCGCCATGAAGGGCATCCTCGAGTACTGCACCGACCCGATCGTGAGCAGCGACGTGATCGGCAACCCGCACAGCTCGGTCTTCGACTCGCTCTCGACCATGGTCATCGACGCCAACATGGTCAAGGTCATCGCCTGGTACGACAACGAGTGGGGCTACAGCAGCCGCGTGGCCGACCTCGTGGCGCGCGCGCACGCGCTGGGTTGAGCCGGCCATGAGCACGTTCCGCAGCGTGGACCAGCTCGACGTGCAGGGACGCCGCGTGCTCGTGCGGCTGGACCTCAACGTGCCGCTCAAGGACGGGCGCATCACGGACGACCTGCGCATTCGCGAGGCCATGCCGACCGTGCGCTCGATCGTGGAGCGCGGCGGCGTGGCGGTGTGCATGAGCCACCTCGGCCGGCCCAGGGGCGTGGACGAGTCGCTGCGCCTGGCGCCCGTGGCCGCGCGCATGAGCGAGCTGCTCGGCCAGCCCGTCACGGCCTTCACGGAGATCAACACGGACGCGGTCGCGCAGGCGGTGAAGCGCCTGCCGCCGGGCTCGGTGGCGCTGCTGGAGAACCTGCGCTTCGACCCGGGCGAGCAGAAGGGCGACCCGGCCTTCACGCAGCGGCTCGCGGCGCTGGGCGAGCTCTACGTCGACGACGCCTTCGGCACCGCGCACCGGCCGGACGCGTCCGTGGCCGGCGTGCCGAAGCTGCTCGGCGAGGACAGGGTGGCCGCCGGCTTCCTGATGGCCAAGGAGCTGCAGGCGTTTGCGCGCGTGCTGGAGCAGCCGGCACGGCCGGTGGTGGCGATCCTGGGCGGCGCCAAGGTGTCGGACAAGCTCGCGGTCGTGAAGAACCTGCTCGAGCGCGTGGACGCCGTGCTCGTGGGCGGCGCGATGGCCTACACGTTCCTGAAGGCACGCAGCGTGCCGGTGGGCGCCTCGCGCGTGGAGTCCGACTTCCTCGAGGAGTGCAAGATCGTGCTCGCGCGGGCGCGCGTGCGCGGCGTGAAGATCGAGCTGCCCAGCGACCACGTGTGCGCGCCGGCCTTCGAGAGCGACGAGGCGCGGACGGTCGAGGTGATTCCGGACGGGCTCATGGGCCTCGACATCGGCCCCGCCACGGCGGCGCGCTACGGCGAGATCATCGCGAAGGCAGGCACCGTCGTGTGGAACGGCCCGATGGGTGTGTTCGAGAGGCGGGCGTACGCGGCGGGCACGAAGGCCGTCGCGCAGGCCGTCGCGGCGTGCAAGGGCTACACGGTGGTGGGCGGTGGCGACAGCGCGGCGGCGATCGCACAGTTCGGGCTCGCGGACAAGGTCAAGCACGTGAGCACCGGCGGCGGTGCGTCGCTCGAGCTGCTCGAAGGCCAGGAGCTGCCCGGCATCAAGGCGCTCGAGTCCTAGGCATTTCGTCGCACCCGCATGCTCGCACCTCGACAACGGGCAGGTTTTTTCAATGTCCCCGCACCCTGTTCACCCTGTGCGGCGGTCCAGCGGACATGGAAGAAGCTGCCCGTCGTCGAGACACGAGCATGCCTGGGCAACGAGCGAGGTAGGATCCATTCATGACGCCGCCGGTGAAGATCGCGCCCTCGCTCCTTTCGGCGAACTTCGTGCGCCTGGCTGACGACGTCCGCAAGGTCGAGGACGCTGGCGCCGACTGGCTGCATGTGGATGTCATGGATGGCCACTTCGTCCCGAACCTCACGATCGGCCTGCCGGTGGTCGAGGCCCTGAAGAAGGTGGCCCGCAGGCCGCTCGACGTGCACATCATGATCAGCGACCCCGTGGCCTACGCGGAGCGCTACGTGAAGGCCGGCGCCTCCGTGCTGACCTGCCACGTCGAGACGAAGCCCGAGGCGCTGGCGCTCATCCGCAAGGCCGGAGCGCGCGCAGGCCTGGCCATCAATCCCGAGACCGACATCGCGCGGGCGCGTGACCTGTTGCCGCAGGCGGACATGGTCCTGGTCATGTCGGTGCATCCCGGCTTCGGTGGCCAGTCCTTCATGCCCGAGGTGCTGCCCAAGATCGAGGCGGTGCGCAGCTGGGGCTTCACCGGCGACATCGAGATCGACGGCGGCATCGCGCCCGACACCATCGGCGACGCGGCCGCCGCGGGCGCCAACGTGTTCGTGGCCGGCTCGGCGGTGTTCAGGAGCCCGGACTGGAAGGCCACCATCGCGACGCTGCGCGAGACCGCCGAGCGCCGGCTCGGGGTGCGGGTCTGACATGGCCCACCTTCCCTGGCTGAGGCATCGCAAGGCGGACATCCCGGGCGACCTCTGGGTGCGCTGCCCGGCGTGCGACCAGACGGTCTTCAACAAGGACCTCGACGACCGGCTCAAGACCTGCCCCAAGTGCAACTTCCACTTCCCGCTCAGCAGCCACCTGCGCATCGCGTACACGCTCGACGCGGGGAGCTGGCAGGAGATCGACGCGTCGATGGAGACCGTCGACGCGCTGGGCTTCGTGGACAAGAAGCCGTATCCCGAGAAGCTGGCCGAGACCACCGTGGCCACGGGCGTGAAGGAGGCCATGCGCTACGGGCTCGGCACGATCGAGGGCCGGCCGCTGGTCTTCGGCACGCTCGAATTCCGCTTCATGGGCGGCAGCATGGGCGTGGTGGTGGGCGAGAAGGTCACGCGCGCGGTGGAGCTGGCGCTGCGGCGCCGGCTGCCGCTGGTCCTGGTGTCGGCCTCGGGCGGCGCGCGCATGCACGAGGGCATCCTGTCGCTCATGCAGATGGCCAAGACCTGCGGCGCCCTCGCGGCGCTGCGCGAGGAGGGCGGCTTCCACGTCTCCGTCTGCACGCACCCGACCACCGGCGGCGTGACGGCGAGCTGGGCCATGGCCGCGGACGTGATCCTCGCCGAGCCCGGCGCGCTCATCGGCTTCGCGGGGCCGCGCGTGATCGAGGGCACGATCAAGAAGAAGCTGCCGCCGGGTTTCCAGACGGCGGAGTTCCTGCTCGAGAAGGGACAGATCGATCGCATCGTTCCGCGGCTCGAGATGCGCGCGGTGCTCGCGCGGCTCCTGTCGTACTCGCCGTGGGGCGGCCTTGCGCCGGCCGGCAGCGCCTCCTAGACTCTCGCGCCTTGCTGTTCCCCGATAGCTCAGCTGGTTAGAGCATCTGACTGTTAATCAGAGGGTCGGTGGTTCGAATCCACCTCGGGGAGCCAGTCCCGCGCGCGACGGTCCGCGCGCGAAGGCCCAGGAGGCGCGTGCCCAAGCACGCGACGCGCGATGATCTTCAACGGCATCTCCACCGCCGAGCTGCAGGCCGAGCTCCAGCGCCGCGAGAAGACGGCGCGCTCGCTGGCGCAGCGGCGCGAGCGCATCCTGCACGAGTTGCACGACATCGAGTCCGAGCTGGCGCAGCTGGGGGGGGGCCGCCGCGTGGCCCTGCCCGCGGCGCCGGCCGCACGGGCACGCAACCCGGTGAGCCTGATCGACGCCCTCGTGGCCGCCGTCGCCGTGGGCACGGTCGTCTCGCCGGCCGAGGCCGCCGAGCTGGTGAAGCAGGCCGGCTACGAGTCCGGCGCGCGCACGTTCGGCATGATGGTGGCCACGGCGCTGGCCAAGGACGGACGCTTCAAGCGCCTGGCGCGCGGCCGGTACGAGCGGATCAACCCCTGAGGCGCCGCGGCGCCGCGGCGGAGAGCCCATGGTCCGGCTGACGCGCATCTACACCCGCACCGGCGACGACGGCACCACCGGGCTGGGCGACGGGACGCGCGTGCGCAAGACCTCGCCGCGCATCGAGGCCTACGGCTGCGTCGACGAGCTGAACGCCGTCGTCGGCCTGTGCGCCGAGCTGGCGGGCGGCGCGCTGCTCCCGCGCCTGCGCCAGGTGCAGAACGACCTGTTCGACCTCGGCGCCGACCTGTGCGTGCCGCTGGGCAGCGCGGCGGGCGGAGCGCTGCGCCTCGGGCCGGGCCGCGCCGCGCGCCTCGAGGGCTGGATCGACGAGGCCAACGCGCCCCTCGCGCCGCTCCAGAGCTTCGTGCTGCCGGGCGGCGGCGCGCTGGCGGCGCACCTGCACCTGGCCCGCACCGTGTGCCGCCGCGCGGAGCGGCGCTGCCTGGCGCTGGGCGAGGCCGAGCCGATCAACGCGCACGGCCTGGTCTACCTGAACCGGCTCTCGGACCTGTTCTTCGTGTGGTCGCGCGCCGCGGCCGGCGGGGCCGAGGTGCTCTGGGTGCCCACGCGCGATGACGCCGCGCCGGGCGCCGCGCCGTGAGCGCGCGATGAACGCCCTGCTGGCCGGCGCCCTGCTGGGGGCGGCGGGTGTCGCGGCCGGTGCCTTCGGCGCCCACGGCCTGCGCGAGCGGCTGTCCGCCGAGCAGCTCGGCTGGTGGGACGTTGCCTCGCGCTACCAGCTCGTGCACGCCCTCGCGCTCGTGCTGGTCGGGCTGCTGGCGCGCCAGCGCGGTGCGCCGCTGCCCGCGGCGACGCAGCTGCTGCTGTGGGGCACGCTGGTCTTCAGCGGCACGCTCTACGCACTGGCCCTCGGGGGACCGCGCTGGCTCGGGGCGGTCACGCCGCTGGGCGGCACGGCGCTCATCGCGGGCTGGATCGCCCTGGCCCTCGCGGCCCGGAGCTGAAGGTGGGCTTCGACCTCGGCTTCCGGCTGCTGAAGACCGATCCGACCGGCGCGCGCCGCGGCCGCTTCGCGACGCAGCACGGCCCGGTGGACACGCCGGCCTTCATGCCGGTGGGCACGCAGGGCGCCGTGAAGGCGGTGCTGCCGCGCGACGTGGCCGGCACCGGCGCCCAGGTGGTGCTGGCGAACACCTACCACCTGAGCCTGGAGGACCGCACCGAGCTGGTCGAGCGCGCCGGCGGCCTGCACGCCTTCATGGCCTGGCCGCACAGCCTGCTCACGGACAGCGGCGGCTTCCAGGTCTTCAGCCTGCCGGGGCGCGAGGTGAGCGAGGACGGCGTCACGTTCCCGGGCGCCAAGGGCGCGCCGCGCGTCCTGCTGGACCCCGAGGGCTCGCTGCAGATCCAGCGCAGGCTCGGTGCCGACATCGTGATGGCCTTCGACGAGTGCTGCGCGCACGATGCGCCGCGGCGCTACGTGGAAGGCAGCGTGGAGCGCACCGCACGCTGGGCGCGCCGCTGCCGGGCGGTGCCACTGGCTGCGCACCAGGCCCTGTTCGGCATCGTGCAGGGCGGCGCCCACGAGGACCTGCGGCGCCGCTCCGCCGCGCAGATCCGCGAGCTGGACTTCCACGGCTACGCCATCGGCGGCGTCTCGGTGGGCGAGGGCCACGAGCTCATGGTGCAGGTGGTGCGCTGGACGGCGCCGCTGCTGCGCGAGGACCGGCCGCGCTACCTCATGGGTGTCGGGCTGCCCGAGGACGTGCTGGCCGCCATCGAGCTGGGCATGGACATGTTCGACTGCGTCATCCCCACGCGCTACGCGCGCGGCGGCACGCTCTTCACCCGCAAGGGCCCGATCCGCATCGGCGACAAGGGCCACCGACACGACACGGGGCCGGTGGACGGCAAGTGCAGGTGCCTGGCCTGCACCCGGTTCTCGCGGCTGGTGCTGCGGCACCTGCACTACGCGCACGAGCCGGTGTTCGAGACGCTGGCCAGCGTGCACAATCTGCAGTTCTACCAGGACCTGGTGGCCGACGCCCGGCACGAGATCGAGCGCGGCCGCTTCGGCGACTGGAAACGAGCCTGGCTGCGGCGCTACCTCGGCCAGGATTGAAAGAGGCGAGAGGGACCGCCGCCCGACGAGGCGGCGCCCAGGAGGTCGCAATGACGAGTCGAACGGGACGCATGCTCCTGCTGGCAGGTCTGCTGGCCGGCTGCGGCTACATCCATCAGGGCCTGAGCGAGTCCAACGGGGTGCTGTCGCTGGACGGCGTTCCGCTGCGCTGGAAGCGCTGGGTCGTGCTCGAGGTGCCGGCCGGCACCACGTCGCTGGAGGTGTCCAGCGGCACCGCCGACATCGCGCTCTCGGGCTCGACCGACGGCAGCACGCGCATCGAGCTGCAGCTCTACAGCGAGCTGGAGGGCGACGGCAGCGTGGCGCTCGAGAACGGTCGCATCGTGGCGCGCTCGGCGAGCTCGCGCAAGGTGGCCGTGAACGGAGCGCGCGGCACGCTCGGGCCGGGCTTCGCGCTGCAGCTCGAGAACGGAACCGGCGGAGTGAGCCTGACCGGGGGGCACGAACTGCAGCGTGTCGGGCTGGTGACCGGCACCGGCAACATCCTGCTGAGCGCCACCGAGACCCAGGGCCTCCTCATCGAGAGCGGCACGGGCAACGTGTCGCTGCGGGACAGCAGGACGGGCGACGTGAAGGTCGAGACGGGCACGGGCGGCGTCGAGGTGGCGGGCTGCTCCGTGGCGGCGCTGCAGATCGAGACCGGCACCGCCGACGTGCTGCTGCGCGACTGCAAGGCCACGCGCACGGAGGTGGCGTCGGGAACCGGCAACGTGACGCTGCAGGGGCAGAACGACCTGGGCGCCACCTCCTGGGACCTCGGCACCGGGCAGGTCGCCGGCGGCTGAGCCCTCGGCGCTGGCACGCGGAATCCCAGGGAATTCAGCGGGCTTGACGCTGTTCATCAGGATGATATGATGTCCTGATGCCAACGGCGGAGTCTTCCGTTCTCGATGTCCTGCGGGTCCTCGGCGATCCGACGCGGCTGCGCATCCTGTCGCTGCTGGCGCAGGCCGAGCTCTCGGTGGGCGAGCTGGCGCGCGCGCTGGCCATGGGCCAGAGCCGGGTGAGCAATCACCTCAAGATCCTGCGCGACGCCGACCTGCTCGCCGAGCGCCGCGAGGGCTCGTTCAGCTTCTGCCGGCTCAACGTGCCGGCCGGCGCGGCGGGGGATCTCTGGCGCGCGCTGGAGCCGGGCCTGGCGGACCTGGAGCCGCGCGGCGCCGACAACCGCCGGCTGGCGGCCGTGCTCGCCGACCGGGCGGACAGCCGGGCCTTCTTCGACCGCATCGCCGGCGACTGGGACCTCATCGGCAGCGACTTCGCGCGCGGCACCGGGCGGCTCGAGGCGCTGTCGTGCCTGGCTCCGCGCGACATGGCGGTGGCCGACGTGGGCTGCGGCACCGGGTACCTGGCGCGGGCGCTGGCGCGGCGCGTGGCGCGGGTGATCTGCGTCGACACCTCGGCGGCCATGCTCGACAAGGCGCGCGAGAACCTGCGCGGCGTGCCAGCGGCGCTCGAGTTCCGGCCGGGGAGCATGGAGCGCCTGCCGCTGCGCGACGCCGAGGTGGATGCGGCCTTCGCCCACATGGTGCTGCACCACCTGGTCGAGGTGGGTGCAGGCCTGCGCGAGATGGCGCGCGTGGTGCGGCCGGGCGGCCAGGTGGTGTGCGTGGAGCTCTTGCCGCACCACGAGAGCTGGATGCACGACAGCATGGCCGACACGCGGCTGGGCGTCGACCCGGCCGCGCTGGAGAACGACTTCCGCGCGGCGGGCCTGCTGGACGTCGAGCGCGAGATCCTCGATGACTCCTACATGGTCGAGCACCCCTCCGGCCGCAAGATCAGCCTGCCCCTGTTCCTGATGCGCGGCCGCCGGCCGACCTGACCGATCCCCCGACCAACGAGCAACCCTTTCGTGGAGCCACGTTCGTGACCAAGACCGCCACCCGCAAGAAGCCCGCCCCGGCCGCCGCCGCCGACTTCAAGGTGAAGGACATGTCCCTCGCGGACTGGGGCCGCAAGGAGATCATGCTGGCCGAGAAGGAGATGCCCGGCCTCATGTCGCTGCGGCAGAAGCACGGCAAGCAGCAGCCGCTCAAGGGCGCGCGCATCGCCGGCTGCCTGCACATGACCATCCAGACGGCCGTGCTCATCGAGACGCTCATCAAGCTGGGCGCGCAGGTGCGCTGGTCGTCGTGCAACATCTTCAGCACGCAGGACCACGCGGCCGCGGCCATCGCGGCGGCCGGCATCCCGGTCTTCGCCTGGAAGGGCGAGAGCGAGGCCGAATACAACTGGTGCGTCGAGCGCACCATCGAGTGGCCGGACGGCAAGGGTCCCAACATGATCCTCGACGACGGCGGCGACCTGACCGCCATGATGCACCTGCCGCGCTACGCGCACCTGCTCAAGGACGTGCGCGGCATCAGCGAGGAGACCACCACGGGCGTGCACGCGCTGATGCGCATGCTGGCGCAGGGCAAGCTCAAGGTGCCGGCGATCAACGTCAACGACTCGGTCACCAAGAGCAAGTTCGACAACCTGTACGGCTGCCGCGAGAGCCTCGCGGACGGCATCAAGCGCGCCACGGACATCATGGTGGCGGGCAAGGTGGTGGTCGTGGCCGGCTTCGGCGACGTGGGCAAGGGCTGCGCCCGCAGCATGCACGGCTTCGGCGCGCGCGTCATCGTGACCGAGATCGACCCGATCAACGCCCTGCAGGCGGCGATGGAGGGCTTGCAGGTCGCCACCATGGACGAGGCCGTGAAGGAGGGCGACATCTTCGTCACCGCCACCGGCTGCTGCGACGTCGTGACCATCGAGCACATGCGGCGCATGAAGGACGAGGCCATCGTCTGCAACATCGGGCACTTCGACGTGGAGATCGACGTGGCGGGCCTGAACCGCGAGGCCGGCATCCGCAAGCTGGAGATCAAGCCCCAGGTGGACCGCTACACCTTCAAGGACGGCCACTCCATCCTGCTGCTGGCCGAGGGCCGCCTGGTCAACCTGGGCTGCGCCACGGGCCATCCGTCGTTCGTGATGAGCAACTCGTTCAGCAACCAGGTCCTGGCGCAGATCGAGCTGTTCAGCAACCACAGGAAGTACGCGGTCGGCGTGACCACGCTGCCCAAGAGGCTCGACGAGGAAGTGGCCCGCCTGCACCTCGAGAAGCTGGGCGTCCGGCTCACGAAGCTGACGGAGCGGCAGGCGAAGTACCTGGACCTGGATCCGCAGGGCCCGTTCAAGCCCGAGCACTACCGCTACTGATCCGGCTCGTCGCGGCCGATCGGCCGCGCACGTCGCGTCGCCGGTGTCCGGAATCCACGGGCGCCGGCGGCGCTGCGACCCTTGCGCGCGCCGGCGGCCGGGGCTGCTATTCCTGTGCCGCCCGGGCGTGTCGCTCGGGTACTCTCGGGCGCCCGGAGGAGCCACGTGGTCAGCAACGAACAGATCCTCGGCGCGCTGCGGGCCGTGCAGGATCCCGACCTCCACAAGGATGTGGTCACGCTGGGTTTCGTGCGCGACCTCCGCGTCGAGGGCGGCCGCGTGTCGTTCGGCCTCGAGCTGACGACGCCCGCCTGCCCGGTCAAGGACGAGCTGAAGGCGCAGGCCGAGCGCGTGGTGCGCGCGCTGCCGGGCGTCACGGAGGTGGACGTGTCGCTGAGCGCCGCCGTGCGCGCGCCGCGTGCGCCCGGCGCCGTGCTGCCGGGCGTGAAGAACGTGGTCGCCGTGGCCAGCGGCAAGGGCGGCGTGGGCAAGAGCACCGTCGCCGCCAACCTGGCCCTGGCGCTGGCCGACACGGGCGCCAGCGTGGGCCTGCTGGACGCGGACATCTACGGCCCCTCGATGCCCACCATGTTCGGGACCACGGCGCGCCCGCAGCCGGCGGGCGAGAAGAGCATCCACCCGGTGTACGCACAGGGCCTCAAGCTCATGTCCATCGGCTTCCTGGTCGACCCGGACACGCCCATGGTGTGGCGCGGACCCATGGTGCACGGCGCGCTGTCGCAGTTCCTCGAGCAGGTGGAGTGGGGCGCGCTGGACTACCTCGTCGTGGACATGCCGCCCGGCACGGGCGACGCGCAGCTCACGCTGACGCAGCGCGCGCCGCTGTCCGGCGCGGTCATCGTGACCACGCCGCAGGAGGTGAGCCTCGTGGACGCGCGCAAGGGCCTGAAGATGTTCGAGCAGGTGAAGGTGCCGCTGCTGGGCATCGTCGAGAACATGTCGTACTTCGTGTGCGACGGCTGCGGCAGGGAGCACGACCTGTTCCGGCGCGGCGGCGGCCGGCGCACGGCGCAGGCGCTGGGCGTGCCCTTCCTGGGCGAGGTGCCCATCGAGGCCGTGGTGGCCCTGTCCGGCGACGAGGGCGTGCCCGTGGTGCGGCGCGCGCCGCAGTCGACGTCCGCGCAGGCGCTGCGCCGCGTGGCGGGCGAGGTGGCGCGGCAGCTCGCCGTGCGCGCGGCGCAGGCCCCCGATGCGGCCCCGCTGGCGAGCATGGCATGGAAGGCCTGATGCGCCTGCCGCCGGGAGCGCGCCCGACGGCCCTCGGGCAGGACGGCCCCGACGTCCTCACGGTGCAGTGGAGCCATGGCCACGCTGGCCGGCACCGCGTGCGCGACCTGCGCCTCGCCTGCCGCTGCGCGCAGTGCGTGGACGAATGGACCGGCGAGCCGCGCCTCGCGCCCGACGCCGTGCCGGCCGACGTGCGCCCGCTGAGGATCGAGCCCGTGGGCCTCTACGGCCTCTCCATCGACTGGAGCGACGGCCACTCGACCGGCATCTACACCTTCGAGACGCTCGCCGAACTGTGCCAGTGCGCCGAGTGCCTGGCCGCCGGAGCCTCCGCATGACACCCGCCACCGCTCCCAGGGCCGCGCCGCGCGCGCTGGCCGACACGGACCCCGAGATCGCCGCCGCCATCGAGGCGGAGGCCCGCCGCCAGGAGCGCGACCTCGAGCTCATCGCCTCCGAGAACTACTGCTCCCGCGCGGTGCGCGAAGCCGTGGGCTCGGTGCTCACCAACAAGTACGCCGAGGGCTATCCGGGCCGGCGCTATTACGGCGGCTGCGAGCACGTGGACACGGTCGAGACGCTGTGCCGCGAGCGCGCCAAGGCGCTGTTCTCGGCCGAGGCCGCCAACGTGCAGCCGCACAGCGGCAGCCAGGCCAACATGGCCGTGCTCATGGCGCTGCTCGCGCCCGGCGATCCCTACCTCTCCATGGACCTCGCGCACGGCGGCCACCTCACGCACGGGCACCCGCTGAGCTTCTCCGGGCAGCTCTTCCGCCCGATCCCGTACGGCGTGTCGAAGAAGGACGAGCGCATCGACATGGACGAGGTCGAGCGGCTGGCGCGCGAGCACAGGCCGAAGCTGGTGCTGGTGGGCGCCTCCGCGTACCCGCGGCACTTCGACTTCGCGCGCTTCGCCGCCATCGCGAAGGAGATCGGCGCGCTGTTCATGGTGGACATGGCGCACGTAGCGGGCCTCGTGGCCGGCGGCGTGCACCCGTCGCCCGTGCCGCACGCCGACGTGGTCACGCTGACCACGCACAAGAGCCTGCGCGGACCGCGGGGCGGCCTCATCCTGGCGAAGAAGAACCATCTCAAGGCCATCAACTCCAAGGTTTTCCCCGGCATCCAGGGCGGGCCGCTCATGCACGTCATCGCGGGCAAAGCCGTGGCGCTGCACGAGGCGGCGCAGCCGGCCTTCCGCGAGTACCAGCAGCGCGTGGTCGCCTCGGCGCAGGCCATGGCGGCACGGCTGGCGGCGCGCGGGCTGCGCGTCATCTCGGGCGGCACCGACAACCACCTGCTGCTCGTGGACGTCGGGAGCCGCGGCCTCTCGGGCCGGCAGGCCGAGGACGCGCTGGGCGCCGCGCACATCACCGTGAACAAGAACATGATCCCGTTCGACACGCGGCCGCCCATGGAGGCCAGCGGCGTGCGGCTGGGCACGCCGGCCGTGTGCACGCGCGGCTTCGGGCCCGCCGAGTGCACGCGCGTGGCGGACCTGATCGCCGACGTGCTCGCGGTGCCCGGCGACGCGGCGGTCACGGCGCGCGCCGCGGGCGCGGTGGACGAGCTGGCGCGCGCCTTCCCGCTGGCGGACGTGGCGTGAACACGCCCGCGCGGGGGGAGGAGGCGGCCCGCCCGGCGACCTACGTGGTCGACATCGAGTGCGTGGGCGTGCCGTGGAAGTCGCTCGACGAGCGCACGCGCGAGTACCTGCTGGGGCGCGCGGACAGCGATGCCGAGCGCGAGGCCATCCCGCTGCGGCTCGGGCTCTCGCCCGGCACCGGCCGCGTCATCGTCATCGGCATGTGGAACGTGGATCGCGGCACCGGGGGCGTGCTCGTGGAGGGCAAGTCGCGCGGCTGGCACGACGGCGGGCCGCAGGGCTACAAGCGCTTCGACGGCGACGAGAAGGAGCTGCTCGAGGCCTTCTGGAAGACGGTCGCCGGCCAGCAGCGCGTGGTCACCTACAACGGCCGCTCCTTCGACCTGCCCTACCTCATGATCCGCTCCGCCATGCTGGGCGTGGCGCCGTCGCGCAACCTGCTCGGCGGTTCGCGCTTCGCCGTCGATCCGCACTGCG
>Ga0209382_10003798_pt1 | contig 20699 bp, 20 predicted proteins | sample SoiMetdeltSBSDD5_FD_187599 | JGI IMG/M metagenome (GOLD analysis project Ga0209382, IMG submission 187599) | Bulk soil microbial communities from a Populus tree surrounding site in Tennessee, USA - Soil MetaG P. deltoides SBSDD5 (SPAdes) (version 2) | ecosystem: Environmental > Terrestrial >... | reverse complement strand
CGAACACCGGCCCCAACGCTGCCTCCATCTGTGCCGGTGAATAGTAGGGTGCGTGCAGCGAGCGCACCGAGAGCGGGATAAGCTCCTCCAGCGCCGGTATATCCTCCTCTCGTGCCAGACGGAGTGTCCAATTCATTATGAATCCGCATCGTTATGAACGCATTTCGCCTCGCCGAAAACGAGAAGCGTGGCGGCCGTTGACTCCGCGCGCAGTATCACGCAGCTCGCCTGTCGTCTAAGCCGGAACGATTCAGTTTGAAATCGGGGAGCGCGACCGTCCCGGTCGCTCCAGTCGGCGTCCCGCCGACTGGCTCAGCGCGCCTCGCAATTCACCAAACGGTGCGTCGCCTCGTGGCAACAATGGTCTTCGGCGGGACGCCGAAAACAACGGGCGAGACGCCCGCGCTCCCCAGAGCAACTGCATCGTTCCGGCTACGGCTTCGTCATCCAATGAACCAGTGCGCCAATCACGGCCGCGCAGGGCAGCGTGACGAACCACGAAAGCAAGATGTTGCGGACGACTCGGAAATCCGCCTGTCGGCTTGTGAGCCCGATGCCAAACAGCGACCCCACCGAAACGTGCGTCGTGGACACCGGCAGCCCGAACAGACTCGCGACCGTGACCAACATCCCCGTGGCCAGATTCGCGGAAAAGCCCTGCCCGTGATTCATGCCCGTAATCTTATGGCTCATCATCTCTGCGACTCGACGCGCACTCAACAAGCCGCCCACGGCAATGGAGACCGCCACCGCCATCAGTCCCCAACGGACGTCGAGCGCCGGCAGCACCAACAGCAAAGCCGCCATCTTCGGCGTGTCATTCAGGCCGCGAGCAAAGCCAACCACGCCCGCACTGAAAAAATGCGCCGCGTCCATCGTTTGCTGGCAACTGACACCCCAAAACCGCCCCGCGTATCGTTCCGCACACCGACTCTGCTCATCCACGCACGCGGCCACTACCGGAGCCACCGCCTGCAAGGCCAACACCGACGAAGGCTGCGGCATCGCCACGATGCGCTGCTCCTCTCCGACGCAGATGCACCACTCTTTGGTAATCCCCAGACGCAGACGCAACCATCGGAACACAAGGTAAAGAGATGCGCCCAGAACCACCGCGATCAAAGGACTCAGCAACAGGGGCAGAAAAAACGCACGTCCCAAAACACTCAGATTCACTTGCGAACCTACCGCCACCCAGCCACTGCCCAGCATCGCGCCCGTCAGGGCGTGCGTCGTGGAAATGGGGAATCCGGCGAGTGTGGCGAGCATGACCGTGGCTCCCGCCCCGACCGCCACCGCCATCAAAAAATACTCGGAGCCAACCAGAGCATCCGGCACCAGCCCTTTGCCGGAGAATCGCCTGAGCAGCGATTGCGCGAGAAACATGGCGGCCACCGAACCCGCGAACGTGGTGACCGTGGCCCATCCGATGGCTGTGCGATAGCCGGTGGTCTTGCTGCCAAACAGAGAAGCCACTCCTTTGAAGTTGTCGTTTGCGCCGTTGGAGTAGGCGAGGAAACAAACGGCGAGCAATAGCAGAATGGTCACATGTTCTTTCTATCGTAGCCCAACGCCGACGCCCAGCCGAATCTATAAGATATGAGATCAGAGATGGAAACGGCCCCATTCGCTATCCCTTGGCCTGCCGGTCAGTGGGCGATCTGAATTCTTTGATTTGGTCTTTGGCATAGTCGCGCGTTCTCTGTGGTGATCGCGTAGGGTGGCCCAACGATCAGGATCACCGACGCCGCGCGGGGTGACATACCGTATGCAACCGGAGCGTCGTCGCGGCGTTCGGTGCATCCGCTGGTTCGGCAATCAAAGTGTCCATCGCTCGATAACTCCGGCAAGCCTATTGCCGTCTGACGTGCTCGACGAAGAACGCCAACGGCGTTCTGTAATGCAGCCCAGGGTTGCCGCGACTCAAGGAGCGGCTACCCTGGGTAACCGTGCCAGGAGAGCCCAGAACCCCATCGGGGTTCCGCCCCCGCGCGATCGCCGACGCAAACGGCGCAACCCCGTTGGGGGTTGACGATGTCTCGCGTCGTGTGAACCAGGGTAGCGCCAGGGCGCAACCCTGGGCTTTGCTTGCGGAACGCCGTTGGCGTTCTGGTGTGATCTTGTTATGCCTCTTCATCTTCTTGCCTCATCTGTCGCGCCAACTCAATCCCACTACGCCGTTCAGTATGGAATGATCGATCTCCGATTCCTTCAGGACATTACGAGCAATCGCGGATGCAACGCTCCATTCCGACTCACCCATAGCGTACCTCTTATACAAATCGCGCGAGACGCCATCGTGGAACTTGTGAATGCAATCGTTAAGAACAACACGTCGATCTCCCCCCAGTGACTCATAAAATTCAAACGCGTGGCGCCGGTTCGCTTCAGCCTGGTTAGACCGCACGACCGTCACACGCTGGCGCCGCCCTTCTGACGAAGGTAGTCCGCGATCTCCCGGTATTGTTTTCCACGCGTCGCCGATTCCGGCGAGGTCGCGGCATACTCGGCCCAGCCGAGCGGTGTCGCGTGCTCCGCTCGGTCTTTCGTCCTGAGGTTGGCTCCCGCCTCAACGAGTACTTTCACGGCATCCAGGGAGCCGGACCACACGGCGTGGTGCAGCGGTGTGGCGTGCGCATAGAAACCGGATGTGAAGGCATCCAGGTCCACGCCCAGGGGCAGCAGCCTCGCCAGAGCCTCGGACTTTCCATTCAGGGCGGCCAGGCCCAACGCCACCTGCTTATCCGTCGCGCTGGCCTCCGGCGCAAGACGCTCGACGTCATCCCAACGCTCCAGGCATACGGCGGCCGGAAGCGTCAGTCTGGCCCCGCGCTCGATCAAGTGTCGAGCCGCACCCGCGTTGTGGCAAATGAGGGCTTGAACCGGGCCTCCATCAGTCGAGGCTCCCGCATCAATGAGCACGTCGAGCAGTTCAAGCTGTCGGCCATCCTCCCTGCCGATTGGCGAGCACACCGTGAAGTGGAAGGTTGAATCGAGCTGCTGCTGCAAGTCCGTCACGCCGGCGCCCCTCGCGGCCCGAATGATCACGCGGGCGACTTCGGCAACATTGACCGACAACTGTCCGGTCCGAACCGCATCCTCCGTCACAAACCAGAGCAGATAGGGATGCCTGAAGAAGCCATCGAGCGCGGCGCCGATTTGCCCCCGCAGCCACTCGCCTGGAGACTTCAACCGGTCGCGAACGAGCCTCGGATGCTCCGCCAGCAAGCGCTCCAGGGCGACGACATCGCCGCCATCGATGGCGGCCACCGCCTGTCGAAACAACCCGTCCAGCAGTACCGCGTCTTTCACGTGAGAACCTTTCCGTGTTTCTTGTCGATCAACGCCCGAACTGAGCGACGCGGGTGGCGGCGGCGTTGTGCATCACTAGGCCGTTCCATTGTGTCTCTCCCATCTCCATACCAATCCGTCGTCCGGGTCGATGACCTCACCGACTCGCTGGAAACCGCATTTGGTCAAGACTCGCGTCGAGGCGTTCGATTCCGGGAGCGTGTGTGCTCGGACCACGCGAACCTGCGCGTGACTAAAGGCGTAGCTTACCAGTGCGGTGGCGGCTTCGGTCGCGTAACCCTTGCCCTGATGCTCGGGCGCCACGCCGTAAGCAATCTCCACTACGCCGTCGGCTCCCGGAGGACCCTTGAAGCCACACTTCCCGATGACGCTCTCGGTGGCCTGATGGACCAGCACAAAGCCATGAATCCAGGGATCAATCGAACTCGAACCGTCCAGTAGCGCGAGCCAGGCTGGTGAAACCTCGGCTCTCTCGTGAGGCGGCATTTGCTCAACATACGCACGGACCTCCTCGCGTGTTTGAGCAACCACCTTCAGATTCTTTGTTTGGACGTGCGTCGTGTTCATAGCGCCGGCGGCCGCGAGGTGCGCCGATTGCAACCACGACGGCCCGCCGCCGTTCGCACTTTCGCGAAGCGAAACGTCTCGTGTGTTGTTCCGTTTTCCAGCGCGTTAGATGCCTTATTGTCCATTGAAAAAGCAAACACCCGATGTCCAAGGTGTGTATCGCCGACCTTCCGTGCTCCGTGGCGTCGGGCGATTCGTCGGCCCCACCTCAACGCCCCAATGCCCGCCACCTCCACCTCCATATGTAACGCTGACAAACGCGGCATCCTCTGGAGACGCCGAATACCAATTGCCGAATGGCGCGTTGATGAAGAGCCCACGAAAGGCTGGATGAAGGTTTGTCACTGTACCGTTGTCGTATGGTGTGTGCGTGTCCTGCGACTGCAGGACTCCCATCGCCCATGCTTGCAGCTCCTCGGGAGCCACTCGCTTCTTGAGATTCTTCTGGAAGCTCACTCGCTGCAACTCAGGTCTCAAAACGGGATATGCAACAACGGCCAAGAGGAAGACCGCGGCAACCACAACAAGGATCGTTTTCAAAGGACGGGTCATGGCACCTAACGCTCCGGCTCACCGACCCCGCGCCAGTGATGTCCCGCATGCAACCGAGACGCAATCGCGGGGTTCGGTGCAGCCGGCTTGTTCGGCGATTTCGTGTTCACAATGTCAAAAAATAATAGAACATGTAAACTGCCGTGCCCAGCATCAGCGCGAAACCAGCCCTGGCCGCTCTGCCTCCGACACGCATAATCAGTGGCCGAATTCGATGTGGTCCGACCACGCTCGCGATGAAGCCGGCGCCGCACAGAGTGATAAAGGTGAAAAGGATGTCCTCAATGGCGAACTTGCCGATGCGGTCGCCGGTGGTTGAAGGCTCCCAGACGCTCGTAAAGTAAATGCAGACGGCAAAGAACACGCCGAGTATTGGACTCAGCATGCCGAGCATGAGGCGGCTCTCTGGAAACATTTGTCGTGGTGGCGTTTGGTCACTCATGGGGTCGAATCGCCGAACGATCAGAGCTCATAGGAGCTGCAGCGAATGGTTAGCCCATTCACAGTTGGCCTGGCGGTTTGGAGTCCCCGTCAAAGATCAGTATCCCGCGCCGCTCTTGCCGCACTGCATCAGCTCGATCTCGTATCCTTCGGGTGCGTCGATGAAGGCGAAGCCGCTGCCGTTTTCTTTGAGATGCGGACCATCCGAGTACTTGAGTCCATGGCTGGCAAGGTGTTTTTCAAATTCCGCGAGGCTGTCCACTTCGAATGCCAGGTGCGTCAGGTCGGGCTGCACCTGCACCGGTCCGCTCGACGGATAAGAACAAATCTCAATCAACTCCTCGCTCTCCGGCGCCTTGAGGAAGACCAGTTCGGAGCCACGCGGGGATTTGTGGCGGCGGGTCTCTTCGAGTCCAAGGATTTCCTTGTAAAACCGGATGGTCTTTTCGAGGTCGTTGACGCGATAGCGGGTGTGGAGCAGTTTCTTCGCTTTCATCGTGCGGCCAGAATAACCGTCGTCGCGGCCAAGGCAAACTTTTGGTAGTGGTGCCTAGGGCGATGGTAAGGACGCCGCGCCGCGGCGTCACCGTCCGCGTCCAGCGGACGGAATGAAGCCCCCCCAAACGCGTTCGCCCAGGAGTTGCGTCCCGCGCCTGCGGGACGCGGTCATCGCAGCGCGATCTCCCCACTGGGGGAGAGGGATGGGTGAGGGGTACGGTTCATGGAGAGCGAAACGCCTCCAATATTCTGACGTGAGTTGGGGCAATGAACCCACAGGGCAACGGGCTTGGTGTTCCACCTTCAGGCGGTCCGGACCGGCTAAGGCCGGAACTCCGAACGAGAGGTTCATGGACGCCCTCATTCTTTTTGAAACCCATTGGGACCATGAACCGCGGGCCACGAGTTCGCCGGTGCTTCGCGGCCTCGCGACAGCGTCCTGGAGTGCGGCAGTCCTCTGCCGCTTTTCCACGCACGAAAGCGCCAGAGGGCTGGCGCAGTCCAAAACCTGGCGGGCTTTCGGAAGCTTCCGAAAGGGGTGTGGACTTGGGAGCATTCCAGCATTTCCGGCTCTCGAACCCTTGCTGCGCCCAGGGAGGGGCGCGCGCGGCGATGTCCAGCTGATCCTGCAAATGTCTTGCCCGACGTGTGCGCTTTGGGATACGAGAACCGGCGTGACGCGGCGGCGACCATGGACAGGCTGGGTGTTGCTGGGCTGTTTGGCCATCACGTTGATGGCACACGCGCAGATCGACCCGGAGAAGCGACGCCTGTTTCAGCTTGGTTACAATCAGCCGCTCCAGGGCCGCGGCCCCATCTCCGGTTACGCCTTCTATTACTTCAACCAACCCGGTTTTCAGCGAACCAATCTGACGCTGCGCCTGGCGGTCGCCCCGGTCTATCTGGATTCCGAACTCGGCATCGCGCATGCCCTCAGTCCGCGGACGGACCTGGCGATCGGGCTGTCCGGAGGGGGGTTTGCCGACGGTTACTCCGAGGTGCGCGGGGGAAAGTATCTACGGGAAGAATCGTTCACCGGCCACGGCGGCGAGTTGAACGCGAGCGTATATCATCTCTTCAACCCGGGTCAACAAATCCCGTTGAACGGAGTGTTCCGTACCGCGGGACATTTCAGCGTCTATGACGAGGACGACCGCACCGACCCGGCATTCGTTATTCCGGGCGATCGGACAACGATTCATTTCCGGACCGGCCTGCGCTGGGGTGGCCGGGAGCCGTCCATGTCTCCGACGGTCGCGATGGAGGTTTCCGCGTGGTACGAAGGCCAGTACCGCCCCGAGCCGGAGACCTATGGCTTCGCCAACGATCGCGAGATCGAAGAGCTGACTCATTTATTCTGGGCGCGCGCGTTGTTGATCTACACGCTGCCGGAGTCGAAGCACAGCTTTCAGGCCAGCCTGACGGCCGGAACGAGCGCGAACCCGGACCGGATGAGCGCGTACCGGATCGGCGGCGCGCTGCCGTTGTCTTCCGAGTTCCCGCTCACCATCCCCGGCTACTACTACCAGGAGTTGAGCGCCCGAAGTTTCGTACTGTTCAATGGCCAATACACGCTGCCGCTCGACAAGGCGCATCAATGGGGCCTGGCGCTCGGCGGTTCGGTGGCAACCATGAAATACCTCAGCGGACTCGAACAGCCGGGCGATTTTCATTCCGGCGCCGGCGCCGGCCTCACGTTCCGCTCGAAGAACGACGCGTGGCAGATCGTCCTCGGCTATTCCTACGGGGTCGATGCGATCCGTGACAGCGGACGCGGCGCGCACAGCGTCGGGATTCTGATCCAGTACGACCTTGAAGCCGATCGCCGTTCGGAACGGCCGTTCTGGGACCCGTGGCTGAATCCGCTCAAGTGGCGTGGATTCGACCGATTGTTCGGGCGGTAACGAGGTGTCGAAGACTCACTCCCTCGGCCCGGTCGCCTGGAGCCGTTGCAGGTCGCGGTCCTGCGGAGTCGTGGGTAGTGGCGGCAGGTTGCCGTTCGCGTCGGCCGGGCTTCTCTTAAGAACGCCCGCGCTTTTGCTGATGCCGTCGTCGAGCCATTTCCAATACTCCGCGTGACCATCCGCAAAGGAGAGGTTGCACCCGTAGCGGTGCCGGCTGCCGGGCAGATTCCAGAAATCGTACTGTCGCTGCGCCGGCCGGCGGATACCCAGCGATCCGTTCTGAATGCTGTTCTCGTCCTCGTCGAGAAACACCAGCGCGCCGGACGGCCGTGGATCGACGATGCCCGAGTGTCTGGTGATGACGATTCTGAAGTCCGGATTGTAATGGGCCAGGCCCGTGCTCATCGAGACGCTTCGGTTACGCAGCAGGTTCGGATAACGCACGACCTTCGAACGATCGGACGGACAGCGGTAGATAGCGACGGACTTGTTGTAAGGAAAGAGCACCCCTTTCGCGATGTTGGTCGTGCCGGCCGCGACACGCGCGTCGCCCTCGATCCAAGAACCGGCGAGGCTGATGGCGCCGCTGGCGTCGTTGGGCGGGATCTTGTCGTTGTAGTCATCGGTGTACATTTGCCAGCAGAGTTGAAGCTGCTTCAGGTTGTTGAGACAGGCGATGGATTGGCCCTGGGCCCTGGCTCGGGCGAGCGCCGGCAACAACAAGCCGGCCAGAATCGCAATAATCGCAATCACGACGAGGAGTTCAATTAGCGTGAACCCCCTCCTTTGCGAACCATTCAACGACCCAAACTTCATTTCGCATGCAATTAACCTTCAGACCCTTCATGCCGTCAACTGGGCGTTCGCCCGCACACCTTTCAGAATGTGACGCCGCTGAACGTTGCGATCGGAATGCCTCGATAAACCCCGTCGACTCCTCACCCTGCCCTCCTCATTCGAGGAGGAGAGGGAAATTGTCGTGCGCCTCCGTCCATCGACGCGTGCATAAGTGCTCGCCACGGTTTGTCCTCCTCGGCAACCTATGCGCAGGTTGACTGGTCACCATGAAAAACATCACTGAAACCCGACGCCATTTTGCCAGCGACAACTACGCGGGCATCTGCCCCGAGGCCTGGGCTGCACTCGCTGAGGCCAATCAAGGACATGCCGTCAGCTACGGCGACGATCCCTGGACCGCCCGCGCCGCGGACCTGATCCGCGAAGTGTTCGAGACGCATTGCGACGTTTTCTTTGTCTTCAACGGGACCGCGGCCAACTCGCTGTCGCTCGCCTCCACCGGACAGTCGTACCACAGCATCCTTTGCCATGAGACCGCGCACGTGGAGACCGACGAATGCGGTGCGCCGGAGTTTTTCTCGAACGGAATGAAGGTTCTGCAGATTCCCGGCGCCAATGGAAAGGTCGATCCCGCCGGCATCGAGCGCATGGTCACAAAGCGCTCGGACATCCATTTCCCCAAGCCTCGCGCCGTCAGCCTCACGCAGGCGACCGAAGTGGGCACCGTCTATTCAGTGGAGGAAGTGAAATCCATTTGGGCGAAGACGAAACAGCTTGGCCTGACGCTGCACATGGACGGCGCGCGGTTTGCCAACGCGGTCGCCTCACTGGGAGTCAAACCGAAGGAGATCACCTGGCAGGGAGGCGTGGATGTGCTCTGCTTCGGCGGCACGAAAAACGGGACGCATGTGGGCGACGCCGTGGTTTTCTTCAATCGCGGCCTCGCGGAAGAATTCGACTACCGCTGCAAGCAGGCGGGGCAACTCTGTTCCAAGATGCGCTTCCTTTCCGCTCCGTGGGTCGGAATGCTGCAGGATGGCGCGTGGCTGCGACGCGCGGCGCACGCCAATGCGATGGCGAAGCGGCTCCACGACGAGCTGCGGGAAATCGCTGAAGTGAAAATCCTCTTCCCGACGCAGGCCAACGCGGTCTTCGCCGACCTGCCCCCGCACGTGATCCACGCGTTGCGAAAGGAGGGCTGGAAGTTCTACACCTTCATCGGCCAGGGCGGTTGCCGGCTCATGTGCGCCTGGGACACGACGGAAGAAGACGTGGACTGGTTTGTCGCCGATCTGAAACGGCTGATTCGCGAAGCGCCGAAGGACATTCCGCTGGCCGCGGCGAATCATCGCAAACTCAATTAAGCTTGCTCAGCAACGGATCTTCATAGCCTTGCCTGGAAACCTCCGGGTCTGGCGAACGACTGACGGGGGCAGTGCCAGGATGGAGAGCGAACACCTCCAAAACTTGGACGCGAATCGAACCCTTGAACCAGACGGCGTGGGCAGGGCGCGTCACTCCGTGCGCGCCAGCCTGGCAATGTCGGACGACGGCGCGCACGGAGTGACGCGCCCTACCAGGTTCAAAACAATCCGACTCGAGACCAAAGCGGCGAACGATTCTTCCTCTCCTCAAGCCGGAACGATTCAGTTGAATAAGACGCTCGCCCTCACCCCGGCCCAAAAGATTCTTGTCTTGCGCCGAGACTGTGTCCGCAGCCCCCGGGAGAGGGAGAAGCTCTCGAGCGCCTCGCCTTACCTCACCACCCCGTGATTCGTCCCAGCGTGGCCGAAGGGAGTTCCCTCCTGGGGCTGCGGACGAAGTCTCGGCGAAAGACAGAAACTCCCTGGGCTAGGGTGAGGGCGGTCCAATTCTCTAACTGCATCGTTCCGCCAAGGGTGAGGGGAAAAGAGTCGCTCGGATCCCACCGCGCGTTCGTTGCTCACCTTACAACAACAGCCGCTCAATCTCCTCGTAACTCCCGACTACTTTGGTCGCGCGCCGTAGCTTTTCGGCCGGGAGCGAATTGGTGATGCCGATCACAGTCATGCCCGCGGCGATGCCGGCCTCGACCCCCGCTTCCGAGTCCTCGATCACGCAGCAGTCGGTGGGCCCGACCTTCAGCAGTTGAGCGGTCCGCAGGAAGATGTCCGGCGCAGGCTTTCCGTGCGCCACGTCTTCCGAACTGACGACCACAGGAAAGAAGCGCCGCAGATCGCGAAGCGCCAGGACGACATCGATCGTCCCATGCCGGGAGCCGGAGGCCAAAGCCAGGCGATACCTCCGGGCCAGGCTCTCCAACAGCTCCATCAGGCCATCGAAGACCGGTTCTTCGCGCTTCAGTAGCGCGGCAAACCGCACTTCCTTGCGCTGCGCCAGTTCCTCCAGCGACTGGGCAGGCCGATGACGGGCGACGAAGTCGCGCCACAGGACAAGGTCGGATTTTCCAAAGTAAGCTGGAAAATCCATTCCGTGGGTCTGGCCGAATCCGATCTCATCAAACACGTCACGGAATGCGCGCTCGTGCAGCGGCTCGCTGTCCACGATCACGCCGTCCATGTCGAAGATGATGGCCTCAAAATCCTTCATGGGAAATCTCCGGCGCTGCAGTGGGATGGACAGAGTTCGACACTTTGCCGGAGGTCGGTGACGGGATGCGCCTGATCGCGTCCCGTCGGTTACTACAGTCGACCGCGCTCGACGATCCGTGCGACGACGAAGCACGCCCAATTGCGAGGATCATCGCCAATCCCCCAACCTTTCCACGAGGTGAAGCAGGTTGCCTTCGGGGTCTTTGAAGAACAGCACCCGCCCCCCGCCGCCCGCAGGCTTGATTTGGTCCTCGAACTTTACGCCGCGTTTCACCAACTCCTCGCGCGCGGATTCAATTGAATCCACGCGCAGCGCCAGATGCCTCCAGCCGCCGAGCTTGTTATCGCCCGTTTCGGCGCTGGACGAATCGGCCGGATAGATCTCCATCAACAGGCCGCCGTCCAGCCCGAGGAGGAACGCCGGGGGAACCTTGCCGTCCGTGAGAATCTCGAACGCGCCCAACACTCGCACATACCATTCTTTCAAGCCGACAGTGTCCCGGGCGGCAAGGCCGATGTGTTCCACTTCGAACTTCATCATCAGATCGTTCTGTTCGTCTTCGTGCTCGTTCTCGTCATCGACCTCGATTTGGAGAACAACAGCGACGACGAGTGTGATTGCGGATTAGAGACTGGTTTCCGCCAGTTTGAGAATGTGCTTGAATTGCGCTTCGGTAACCCCCGTCACCGAGAGACGCGAGTGCCTGATGAGCGGCATCTCCTTCAGGGCTTTGTCGGTCTTGATCGCGTCGAGACTGACCGGCTGCTTCAGCGCTTTGACCGGGACCAGGTCCACGCAGACCCAGTCGCCTTCCTTGGCGGTGGGGTCGGGATACGCCTCTTTCTCAACGCGCGCAACGCCGACCACCTGCTTTTCACTCACGCTGTGATAGAAGAAAACCAGGTCGTCGCTTTTCATCGCCCGAAGATTGTTTCGGGCCTGAAAATTGCGCACGCCAGTCCAGGCCGCCCTGCCCTCCTTCACGAACGTCGTCCACGAGTACGACTCGGGTTCCGTTTTGACCAGCCAACAGTTCTTCGCCATGGGCGAGGTTGTAATGGACGTTTCGAGTTCAGAAAAGGACGAAAAAATGAAGAGGCCAACCATTCGAGGGCTGAGGACACCGAAGGAACTCGAATTTCACGAATTCACACGAATTCAAATCCGGCTGTTCCCATTCGCGCATTCGCGTCGCTCCAATGCATCGACTTCTATCCGTGTCCATCCGTGGTTCAAAGTTTCCTCTACTGCACAATCACAGCCATGTTACGCGCCGACCGCTTTCTTGATTTCTTTCAACTGCTGGAACTCGGGTTTGGCGGAGTAATACTTGTCGAGCGGATAACAGCCGCTGATCAGACCGTTGCGCGGCGCGGTGGTGCAGTCGCTGAAGGTGCGGCAAATGAACTTCTTTTCCAACGCTCCCTTCTCGACGGCGTCTGCCAAAATGTTCGGATAGCTCAACGTCATCCGTCCCAGGCCGATCATGTCGGTCCATCCGTTGCGGACGACGTATTGCGCCACGTGCGGCAGGTATTCCTGGAGATAGGAATATGCGGTGCCGATGATAATCGGCGTTGAACCGTCTCCGTCGGTCGTCGTTTCAACGTTTGAACGATGTAACGTTTTAACGACCTCAGCTATCTTCCGCACCACATTGATCTGCCTGGCCACACCCACGAGGGGATCTTCCGGCGGCTGGTAACCATCCGATGGCGGATACGCTGCCGGCCGTTGAATGTGGGGATTGTAATAGGGCGAGCCGGCGCTCAGGTTCAGGATCTTTACGCCAAGCTGCGCGCAAAGTTCGACGAACTGAAATGTCTCGGTCAAGTCGTACTCGACCGGGTTGTTGGGATTCACCCCGAAACCGTAGCGATAGGGCAGGCAATGCGAGAAGTCTTCCGGGATGCCCGGCCCCAGCTTGCCCGGTTGTGATAGCGCGGGATCGGGCTTGAACGGAACGAAGTCAAACGCGCTGAGTCGCACCCCCAGCTCAATCCGGTTTCCACCCGCTCGAATGCCTTGAATGATCTCGCGCAGGATGCGCGTGCGGTTTTCAAGACTCCCGCCATATTTGCCGGACCGCGTGTTTGCGCTAAGGAACTCATGCAGCAGGTAGCCATGGCAATGCTTGATATCCACGAAATCGGCGCCCGTATTCCATGCGATCTTCGCCGCGGCAACGTAGCACTCGATGAGACGTTCGATCTCGCCATCGGCCCAAACCTGGTCGTCGCTGGTGACGTTGAACTTCCTGTCCAGAATCGGATGCCGATAAGCCACGCGCGGTTCCATTCGTTTTTTATCAGTTGGTTTGCAGAAGCGGCCGGAGTGCGTGAGCTGAAAACCAATGACCAGATCGTCGGCGTTGCCGTACCGTTCCTTGTGCGCTCGAACGAGGATTTCGCGCAATTCGGCAAGTTCCTTTTCGTTCCGCTCGTCGATGATGAGTTGATTGGGATTGGCGCGACCGTCCGGGCGTACGGCCATGGCTTCACCGCCGTAAATCAGTTTCGCGCCACTCTCGCCGAACCGCTGCCAGCGACGTCGCACCTCGTCGGTCGCTCCGCCGGTTGTCGTCCCATCCCAGCCTTCCATCGGCTGGATGGCCCAGCGATTGCCGATGCGCTTGCCGTTGATGGTGACGCCGTCGATCGGTTGCGCGAGCGGCGAATCATTGTGAGTCGCGATGACGTCGTCGCAAGGCAGGTCGATGCCCAGCGACGCGACGTGATTGCGAAAGTCAGCCACCGTCTTGAGCGACGGGACGCGGACCAGTTTGAATGGGACGGGATCGGAACTCATTTCAGATCACTCTTTTGGGGTATTGACGGCGGCGGGGTTCACCAGGAACTCAAATTGCAATGGCCGATTCACAACAATTTCAAGAGTCAACGAGCTGGCACCTTCCGGCGGAGTGAAACCACGCAAATACAAACGACCGCCATTCGATAAGCCGTATCCATGCGAATCGTCCAGATTAACGCTCCGACCGAGATCGTCGTGCAACTCGAAACGAATATCATCGTTGTCTTGAACGTTTCGGGCTTCGAGAAGAATGAACGGCGTGCGGCTGCCCCATTTTTCAATGGTGATTCTGCCATGGGCAGAGGTTGAATGCCCGACAAAGCCGGACGCATTTGTCAGCATTTGCCAGCCGGTACCGTTCGTATTGGCAATTGCTCCCGCCCCGGCAATCGCATGAACGAGCAGCCTCACCTCGTTACGTTCCACCGCTTGCCCGGGTTGAATGCACTTGCCGGCTTCCGGAATCGCCACATTGGTGAATGCCACATATTCCGCCGGAGCAAAATCCTGCAGGCTCTCGCGATACATTTGCGCACGTAACATCCAGGCTTTCTCGCGACGCGAAAGCCATTGCCCTTCATTGCCGGTCGAGTCAATGAGGTTCAGGTAACGCACGCGCGCTTTGCTCCAACCCGCATCCGTTGAGGTCATGCTCCACTTAGGGCTTATGTAGCGGTACGGAGCGCTGCCAGCCTCCTGCAATCCTTCAAGCGTAAGTGTGACGGGGCCGTTCGATTGAGTCTGCGGCAAGGGCGACGGGCGCCATTCCGGAAACGGGCCGCGAACGGGATTCTCCACATCCAGCTTCGCCAGCACGGCGCCCTTTGCGTCGAACAGGTGGAGCTTGAATCGGGACTGGCGGCGCGGATAGCTGCGCAGGATCAGACCGTGCACCTCCATCGGCGCCGATCCACCGCCCATTGAGCAACCGCCGCCTTCTCGTTGATACGCAGACCCATCGTCACCCTGAGCCCCGTATTGTTCCCAGGGTTGACCGGTGATTGCGGCGCCGGTGGGATCAATCACCCGCACATACACCGTAAGACTGTTCGTACCGCCGCTGCACGAACCACTGGTCGGCGAGGGAATCCAATTTTGCAAGCGCGCAGGCAGAATCTTTCGTGCCTGACGATGCCACGATTTTTCCGTCGTAAACGTGGCCATGCCGATGGCCGTGCCGAGGACCTGCACCTGCATCCCGTTGGGCAATTGGACGACTCGCGGTGAAGCGTCCCGCAGGTTGGAAATTGCCACCACCGCCAGCACGGCGATGATTCCCATCGACACCAGGATCAGGAGCGTTCGGCGCATGGGTTCAACAAGCAGATCCTGATTTATGCAGAGGGCGAAATCCCTCCGAAGAATGTGAGATAGCTTTCCCCGCGCGCTTCCCGCAACAATAACAACGCCAGCTCACGGGCGTGGTAATCGCCCCACATCGAGCTTTCGCCGTTCGGCACTTTCTGGCCGCGAGCGACATAGTCCCAGCCATTTGAGCGGTGATAAACAGAGTGCAAAATGAGTCCCTGATGTTTTGGATTCGCGGATAGATACGGCTCAGCGAACAAAGTGTTGGCTATGGCAAGGCCGGCCTGGCGATATCGGCGTCCCGCATTATGAACGGATTCTCGTGCGAGTTCAGCCGATCTTGGTCGCTCTCCGGACGTTCGCCGTCGAACGACACCCATAAGCGCATTCCCGAGTCGGATTAATCCTTGCGCTGCGATGGACGCAGCCGAGCTGTCGACGGGCTCCCACTCGTTGAAAGGGTTGGAAGGTTTGTTTACGTAATCACCGAGACGGGGCAGGTTCGGCGCGCCGGTATCCCACATCGGAATGCCATCCGAACAAGCGTTCGCGACGTAAAAGTCAGCTGTTGCTAAAGCGGCTCGGCGGCAGAGTTCGACCAGGGTGAATCCGGGCATTTCTTTGTCCATTTGCTGACCTTTCGGGACAATTTCTTGCCACGGTAAAGTCGCTGCCTCCGAATCAAGCTCCTGCCTGTTCAGCGTTTCCAAAAACTCGATTTGCTCCGCGAATCCAAGAATCGCCCACGCGAGCCCGCGCGTCCAGGTGCTGAACGGCGAGTAGCCCTGCTGCGAGTTCGGACAGCGGAATACGCCGCTTGTCGTGTTGAAGATGGCCTCGTGCGCAGTACGCCCGCGCATATCATACGCATCACGCTCTTCGCCATAGTAAATATTGTACCGCGCGGTGTTGAGCGCGTGCTCGGCCAGCCGTTTCAGTAAAGAGATTCTTGCCTCCTGCTCGCCCATAAGGGCATGCCCCAGCCGATGCGCTACGGCAAGCGACCGTAACGAGCGCATCGTGTCAATGAACAAGGAGTGCGGGCCGTTGAACGAATGGATGAACCCAGTGCCATCAGCCAGCCGTGTCCAACGCGCTGCCTGAACCGCGCCGGAAACCTTGAGCGCCAGCTCGTAGAAATCCCTCTCCCGCTCGTTGAATGGGATTTTGCCCTCGCGCATCAGTCGAAGGAGAATCCCGTACGTAGAGACATTGTTAAACCCGTGGTCGTGAACGCCGATGTGCGAGACGTGCGGCGCCATTACTTCGACAGTCCGGCGACGGCCAATCTCCAAGAATTGGTTCTCGCCGGTCGCGTCGAACTGGAGCAAGGCCGAACCGAACTGGAATCCCTGCGTCCATTCCGTCCAGCCGCGGGTTGTGTAGCGCCCTTTGACCGTGAAGACGGGCGTGCCGTCCTGCGGCTTCCAGGTCTTCTCGATGCTCAGGATTTTTTGCGCCGAGAGATCGAACAGGCGTTCGATTTTCGGCGCCAGCTTTTGAGGAGTGAGTTTCGGGTCAATCCGTAGAGCCATGGCGGGTGAATGGTGAATCGTAAATAGTGAATGGTCAGTGCGGCCTCTGCGAGCGGACGGCAGCCACTTTGCGATAGTCTGTGTCGGGAGCAAAGCGACAGAAGTCATTGGCGCGATCAATCATCCGCCCGAGGCGGCCCCCGATCGATTGCCATTGGGCGTCGAGACGAGCGTGTTCCTCCGATTTCAAGTAACCGCAGTCCAGTGCATCGTCGAGCCAAGACTGTGTCTCCATCGCTTCGCCCATGGCCTCGTCGATCTTGTACACAAACGAAGCCTTGTAGCGTCGCCGTGCCCATGCTTCCGCCCAACCCGCCTTCACCGAACGGGACGAACGCCGGATCTGGTCCGTAAGCGAAAACCGCTCTTCGCGAGGAAAGGCGCGGCTACGTTCGAAGATTGCTTTGGCCGCCGCACGGGCCTCTGCGTAGACCTTCAAGTCTCGAAACGAACGGGCGATTTCAGTGCTCATACAATTCACTTTTCACCATTTACAATTCACAACCGCCGCAAGTGAAACCCGCCATCCACATCGATCACTTCGCCGGTGCTGAACGGCAGCAGGTCCTGCGCGATGGCGGCCACGGCCTTGCCGACGTCCTCCGGCGTACCCCATCGTTTGATCGGGCTCAGGCCATCGGCAATCAACCTGTCGTACTTCTCCTTCACCGGCCCGGTCATGTCGGTGGCAACGATGCCGGGGCGGATTTCATAGACGTTAATGCCGTGCTCGGCCAGGCGCGAAGCAAATAAAGGGGTGAGCATGGATAGCGCGGCCTTGGAGACGCAGTAGTCGCCGCGATTGGTCGAGGCGGTGTAGGCGCTGATGGAGGAGATAGTGACGATCTTTGCTATCCGGCCTGCCGGCAGGATGCCGGCAGCGCGCTGTTCGATCATCCAGCGCGCTGCGAGTTGCGTGAGAAAGTAAGGCCCTTTTGCATTAATCGCGATAAGCCGGTCGAAACTTTCCTCCGTGGCGTCGAGAATGTCGGCGCGAACGTTCGGCGCGACGCCGGCGTTGTTCACCAGCAAGTCCAAACGTCCAAAGGCCGACCGCGTGAACTCGATGAGCCTCTGGCGGTCGGCAGCAACGCTCACGTCAGCGCCGCAAATCTCCGCGCGAATCGAATGGCCCGCCGCCTTCGCCGCGACGACACAATCGGCCGCCGTCTCGCGCGCGGCGGACTCGTTGGACGCGAAGTTGATCACCAGATCGTAGTCTGTCTTCGCCAGTTCCAGAGCAATGCCGCGCCCGATGCCGCGGGACGCGCCGGTGATGAGAGCCACTGGATTCATTCGCCGCCGAAGATAGGACTCGCTCGACGATAAGAAAAAGATTATTTTCCGATGCAAACAATCACTTTTCCCGATGGAATTGTACCAGTTGGCCTATTTCGTGGAGGTTGCCCGCCAGCGCAATTTCACCCGGGCTGCGGAACGGTTGCGTCTGGCCCAGCCGGCGTTGAGCCAGCAGATCCGCAAGCTCGAATCCGAACTCGGCGCCGAACTGTTCGTGCGCGGACGCCGCGAGACGCTGCTCACTGCCGCCGGCGAGGCGTTTTACCCGCGGGCGCAGGCGCTGCTGGCGCTGTCGGAAGCGGCCAAGCAAACCGTTGCCGAAGTGGCGCAATTGCGCCGCGGCCGCCTCGTCATCGCCACCATTCCGACCCTGAGCGCGTGCTGGCTGCCGCCCGTCATTCAGCGTTTTCGGCGCGCTCATCCACATGTCGAACTGATCCTGCGCGAAGACACTTCGAATGGCGTCGCGGAGCTGGTGGATCAGGCGATCGCCGAACTGGGTTTCCTCCAACTGCCCGTGTCCGGGGACCAGTTTCTGGTCAAGCGCCTCATGAGAGAACCGTTTCTGGCGTTGCTTCAAGGCAGTCACTCCATGGCGGGACGCAAGAGCCTGAGATTGCGAGATCTGACCGGCGAACCCTTCGTGCTCTACAGGGGTCAGGTGCGCGCCGTCACGCTGGCATCGTGCCGCACCGCGGGATTTGAGCCGCGGATCGCCTGCGAAAGCACCGAATTGGAAACCGTGCGGGCCCTGGTGGAGGCGGGTTTGGGAGTCGCCGTGCTGCCGCGACTGGCCATGCCCGCCACGAGCAGACGGCTGGTCGCAGTGCCGATTCGGGAGCCGAAACTGGTCCGCGAATTGGGCATGATCACGCGGCGCGACCGGGTCTGGTCCGCGGCGGCAAAAGCCTTCGTCGCCACACTTGGACAAAAATGAAGCGCCGCGAATGCCGACATGGCTCGTTCGGCCCATCTGAGAAAGTTATCGTTCCGATTGGAAAATAGTATTTTCCCTATGGAACGATTTGTCGTAGCCTCGGCATTGTGAAACTTCCCACGCCGGCGCAACAGGTTTGCCTTGGTACCCCGACCGGCACGAAGGGTCACGAGGAGTTAAGAGACCATGGTTCTCAGGCATGAAGACGCATTCGCTTATTCCAATCCATCGTCCGATCCACGGGCGCCTGCGGCGATACGGATTCACCTTGATTGAACTGCTGGTGGTGATCGCCATCATCGCGATTCTGGCGGCGATGTTATTGCCCGCCCTGTCCAGAGCCAAGGAACGCGCCAAGAGAATCTCTTGCGTGAATAACCTGAGACAGATCGGGATCGGCATTGCCCTCTATGCCGATGCAAACAATGACAAGATTCCGCCTCCCCAATGGACGGACGCCGACACGGCCACAGTGGACAGGGCCTACAATCTTTATGAGGGAACCATCAACCCGGCCGGTGCACGGAATCTGGGGTATCTTTGGGAAACCAAAACGATTTCCAACGCAAAGATCTTCTACTGCCTGAGCGGAGTCAGTGTGAAGGCGGGCACGGACCCCTTTCTCGTGGAAAGAACTTACGAGGCCTACCGTGACCGCACCACCGGCCGGTGGCCGGTTTTCAACGGCAACGATCGCGTGCGCGCAGGCTACTCGTATTTTCCGCAATCCGGCTCGAAGACCTTATCCACACGGACCGTGCCCTCGAAACCTTCCTTCAACCCGCCTGGGTTTGCGACCAAGGTCTCGGAATTGACGGCAAGCTATGCGATCGCCTCCGACCTGCTCTATCGCCTCGACATGGTCACCCACCGCTCGGGAGTCAAAAAGGGCCTTGCGCTCAATGCACTTTTTGGCGACATGCACGTCAAACTCCAGACGGATCCCGCCTTCTTTAGTCAAGCCACGATCTGGACCAGCACCATGAATGGCCAGACAGGCGGCGGAGGCATCGAGGACCAAGGCGACAGGTTCCGCTGGCTCATCATGAACTTCAGGCCTTGATCCACATACCGCTCGCCCCGCGTCCTGCTCCTCGATTCCTACGTAAGCTGGCGAAACTTCCGCGAGATGACTGCGGTTCCGGCGGCGCGGTCCTTAGCCGTACTCTATTCACTCGAAACGGCAGATGAACGCAGATCGACGAAGATAAAAAGAACCGATAGCGACGTGGACGCGAATTGCGCGAATTGTCGCGAATGAACCAACCGCTTCCAGGCAATTAGCGCAAATCTGGGCAATTCGCGTTAGTCTATCTGCGTTCATCTGCGTCTATCTGCGGTTTTCTGTTCTGCAAAAGATCCCTCACGCTTTCTGTTCTGATTCGTCCGCGCGGTCGCCCCGACAGTGTCTATTTTGCGCCTTCTTCATGCATCAGCGCTTCGATGCTTTGCGGTGAAGCTTAGCGCATCCCTGGACCCAGCCTGTGCCCAGGAACGCACAGTTGTCCTGGCAAATGGGGCGTGTTACTAGAAGCGACATCAGAAAGGATCAGTCATGAAAACGACTTTTGCCAGAATCAGTGCTGCGTCAGTCCTTGTGCTTGTCACGTTCCTTGGGCTTGGCGTCCTGACTCTGGCGCAAGCCGCCTCCGAACCGCCTCTTGTGTCGATCTTGGCCACCGACCACCACGCGGCCGAAGCGGAAACAAACCCCGGAACGTTCACAGTGAGTCGCACTGGGAGCACGGAAACCTCGCTGCTGGTGTTTTACCAACTCTCCGGCACCGCGCACAATGGAGTGGACTACCAGGAGCTTCCCAACATCGTGACGATACCAACTGGCGCCTCGTCGGCCACGCTCACGATCAAACCGATCAACGATACCCTCGCCGAAGGAACGGAGACCGTCGTCGCCACACTGGGTCCGTCCCCGACGGCTTCCCCGATTGAGCCGTATCGGGTCGGCTTCCCCGCCAGCGACATCATTCTGCTGGCCGACAATGACAGCCCGGACACCAACCGCCCACCGCAGGTCGCCGTTGTCACGATCGAGGCGACCGACGCGCACGCGTCGGAAATTGCTGCCGTTCCTCCGGGACTCGGAATGCCGCAAACCTATGACCCGGGCAAATCCGTCGTTTCGCG
>Ga0209382_10003797_pt1 | contig 20700 bp, 17 predicted proteins | sample SoiMetdeltSBSDD5_FD_187599 | JGI IMG/M metagenome (GOLD analysis project Ga0209382, IMG submission 187599) | Bulk soil microbial communities from a Populus tree surrounding site in Tennessee, USA - Soil MetaG P. deltoides SBSDD5 (SPAdes) (version 2) | ecosystem: Environmental > Terrestrial >... | reverse complement strand
CTCGACGAGTCCCGTCATGGCGATGCGGTAGAGCGAGGTCGCCAGGCTGATGCGGCGCACGCCGGCGGCTTCGAGCTCGGCGACCGTGAACGACTTGCCCTTGATGCCGGCCATGAAGTTGACCGGCCTGGAGACCGCCGAGCACACCGCGCGCACTGCGGCGAGATCGGGTAGCCCCGGTGCCATTAGCACGTCGGCGCCGACCTTCTCGAAGGCCTGCAGCCGCTTGATCACGTCGTCCGGATTCGGGTTGCCGCGCAGGAAGCTCTCCGTGCGCGCGGTGAGCGTGAAGGGAAACGGCAGCGCGCGCGCCGCCTCGGCGGCGGCCGCCGCGCGCTCCGTGGCCGGCCGATGTCGTACAGCGGGCGGTCCTTGTCGCCGGTGGCGTCCTCGACCGAGCCGCCAACGAGCCCCACTTCCGCCGCAAGCCGAATGGTCTCCGCCACCACCGAGGCGCGTCACCGAAGCACTTCTCAAGGTCGGCAGAGACCGGCAGGTCGGTGGCCTCCACGATCATGCGCGCGTTGGCCAGCGACTCCTCGCGCGTCACCTTGCCGTCACGCTTGCCAAGGGCTGCAAGCAGCGGTTCGAGGGTCCCAACGAAGCACTAGCCGCTTCCCGCCCGACCGTCTCGTCAGGCAATGCGGGTCGGCTGGTCGCGGCTCTTGGGAGGGCCAATGTGGAGGATCGCTCTCCGCCCGCTACCGGTACGGCTTCCCTGCGTTGTGCCATGCAACTCATAGGAGGCCCCCCGCGCGAGTGCTGTCCGCGTCCCCTTTGGACGCCCCGTCGCCGTAAGCTCCGGCCACTGCGCCTGTAGGCTTCGCACGGCTGCATCTAGTGTTGGGTCATGGCTGGCCCCGGCGCGCGTCCTTGGCGGTACGCGACAGCTGCAGCACGCCGGCTGGACGTCACTCGGATGATGGCGGCGGGAGTGGTCGGGCATTAGCGGGCGTTCTCGAACAACCGGTAATTGGGTCCGAGATGCCGACAGAAGGCATGAGTGTGCGCAACTCAGAAAAGGATGAGCCCTCGGAAGGTTGAGGAACCGAGGGCTCTTGGGAAGGCAACCTTGCCGGAAATGCCAAGGTTGCTTGGTCATGCTGGGCCGCAGCCATGTTGGGGGTCATGCTGCGGACGCTCGTTGAACGCACCGTTAACCATTTGGTTCCGGGTCGGCCTACCCGGTGGATCACCGACAAGGTGCTCGTCCCACCGTGGCGAAAAAGCCCACCGAATGGCCAAGCTCTCGCTCAACTGGTGGCTCCGGACCGTGGTTGGTCCACCAGCGCCTCGACGATCGGCAGCCCATCGAATGGCTTCGACTTGCGCGCTGGATCGGGGAACATTTCCCAAAGCGCATTTCTTGGCCTTGCGGGAGTGAGGCCAAAGGCAAAACCACTTGGGAGATGAATTCCGGCGATTGCCCCCCCGGGCCTATGCAGCCGCCAAGGCTCGATCGAGTTTCACAAGGACCGCAGCATGGCCCCGCATATCATTTATGGTCATGAGGCTTCGGCAGAACCAGATCGGAGCGACTCTTCGCGCCACCTCTTTGCCGATGCGCGCAGCTTCGTCCCTGTTGCCGACTATTTCGTAGGCGCTGCGGTAGATCGCGCCCACAGCACACCACTTGGTAGCCGAGGCATCGCACCAATGGACAGAGTGGCCGGCCGCATTGCAAGCAAGGACGTTCCTTGTCCAATGGTCGGGATCCGCAATGAGTGCGCGGGCTTTGATCAGCACCTGCTTCTGTACGGTCGTGGTCATGGGATAGTAGTTCTCTTCATGGGGACGCCGTTAGTCCCGGCCACACGGCTTCCCTCGTAGAACCCGCCCCGCTCCGAAGGGGTAGTGAGTGGGCATACCCGCGTCCATCGATGAAAGTACTGCTATCCATTGTTGGAAGTACTGACGCCGCGAAGTCGATACTCGCCGCCAACATCGAGAGCGTCGGCTGGCTCAAGCGCATCAGCAGATCCGTCTGGTGTTGACGACGCTCTCTAGCCAGCCATCCTCGACTTGAGGAGGCCAACAACGAGCGCGGCGACACCGCCGCTGACACCGCCCTTCACGAAAGCCAAGACGACTGAGCCAATATCCAGTCCAGAAGACGAGCGCCCTATGCCGGTACGTCCGTTCGGATCGTGGAACAAGCCGGGCGCCGAAATCTCCACAAGATCGTTGTCGCCACTTCAACCGATCACGGATATAGTAGTCGGGCGGGAGCAAGGGGAGGGAAACCCCCATGCGCTACGACCCCGGCGAGCACATAGGATTGATGCTCATCGCGGCAACCGCTTTCTTGCTGTGCCTATCGTTCGCATGAACGGCGGCTCCGGGGTTCACTCACCGCCGCCGCTTCTATTTGGTCTCTCTGGTAGGCCGCGCCGAGATTTAGAAATGGAGCGCCCGCCACTCACGGAGCGCAAGTGACGGGCGCAGAGCGTGCTCGGCTGGGAAGCGGAGCGAGCCGGCGATACGTCTGTTCGGACCACGGATCAAGCCCAGCGCCGGGATCTCCACGGTGGTGTGCTCGTCCTGCATCAACCGCTGTGTAGTCCATCGGTTACCCTATGCCGCTTGCCCATTGCGAAGCGTCCGCGATAGGGTGGGGCGCTCCGTTCTCTCTTGCGGAGCGGCGGGCCGGCGTTCCCGCCCATCGACGCACTAAGTGTGGAGCGCCGGCCGTCAACGTCGCGCGGAGTTGGCCGCGGCTAGCTATCGCCATAGTCCAGCGCCGTCCTTTGCAACGCGGTGCGCTTCAAGACGCCGACGTTCCGCGTGTCCTCATTGGCGAGCGACAAGACCGTGTTCGCGAGCCTGAGACGGGCGGCTTCGATTTCCCGAGATTAGTAAGCCGGCCAACGAACGCCAGATAGGAGCCGGGCTCGTAGCTCGGAGCGAGCGCCTCGACGGGCATCCCATGATAGACCGTTCCGAGCCAATTCGCGGACGGCAGTGGTTTGCGATGGTGATCCGAGTTCGACACAAGCGGTGCCTGAGGAAAGCGGGCCATGACAGCCGGCAGGTCCGGCGTGTCAAGCCGGTTGTGGAAGGTCGTTAGGTGCGGGACGCCGAGCCGATTAAGCAGCGGAAAGTGCGGCCAGTCGGTATGGCAGTGCACGATATCAAAGGTCTGAGTTGCCTCCGCTAGGACGTCGAGCAGCGCCGCGTATGCCCGGAGGGAATCAGGGCGTGGCTTGCTGAGACGGGGATGATCGGAACCAGCGAAGCCCGGGTCTTGGAATCTCCGCTCGCGAAGAGGGCGACGTCATGGCCGAGGGCCACGAGCTCTTCAGTGCGCCACGCCACCACCCGCTCGTTCCACCATAGAGTTTAGGGGGCACACTTTCGGCAAGGGGTGCGACCTGGGGCGATACGCATTGAGTGACCCCTAAAGTTTTTCGCTGCAAGTTAATGTGAAGAACGCGCAGACCGGAGAGCCGGCGCGCCTTCTTCTGCAACCGTTCGGCTGCAGGTACACCGATCAGTGGCTGGTACCGGGCAAGGAGCGACAAGCGGGGAGGAGGGGCAGGAGCGAGGCTGTCCATCGACTTCTCTCGAGCGTGGCCCCGCGCATCAAAACGCTTGGCACCGGCCCTCGTTCCGTTTGGTCTGGCCACCGCATCGATCAGCACATGCTGCACGGCAGCGGTAGCCGTGTAGCGTGACGGTATCGAACCGATCCACTACTGCGCGCGTTCTTCCTTCAGGTCACTCGAGCCGGAAAAAACAAATGAATGTACTTTCTTTGCGCTTGTCGCTGTTCGTAGGAGTTCACGTGGGCCTTGTGCTCGGATTACTTCTACTCGCCTGAAGCAGAGGCCGCCGAAGTGCGGTAAGGCTTATTCGCAAAATGACTTATGCCTGCGCGTCGCAAGGTCCAGGTGCAAATCGCCTCGTTTGCTTCCGGACCGAGTACGGTTCCGAATTTGCCGCAAGCGCCTTCGTGGACACTCCGCAGGAACGGCGAGTCTTTCGTTCTGGCGCCATCCGACGGTGCGATGTCGCGCTGTGGGCGTGCATCCCCTCCACCAGTAGCCACCTGCGCCTGCGGGTCGCGCGCAGTCTGCCCCCAGCCGGTAAGGACATCAATCGAGCGGCCGTCTGCGGTAACAAAATGCTGAGATGTCGAGGATGAGTTGGTCCAGATAGCCTCATAGTTCCTCGGTTCTAGTGGAGCAAATTGCCAGGGTTCGGCTCAAGGAGAGCAGCGCGGATTCGGTAGTGGCGTTCCAGCTCGCCAAGCGCCAGGCGTAGCCAATGCCGTCCCTCCCAATTTCGATCTGTTGGCAGTTCAGCCACATGGAAGCGCAGCTGCTCAACAACGAGGAGAGCGCGCCGAATGTCGTTTTCGAGTCTCCGCAGGAGGAAGCAAGTATGGTCGTCCATGTGAATACCGCATACCCGGCATTCAAAAACGCGGGTGTAAAGCTTCGAGTTCCGGAGCGTAGCGTCTCGTTTCTCGCGCTGCGGTAGGCCTATCAATATAGATAGAAAGGCCGCACCACATGGCAGCAAGTTGTGCGACTTCAGGCAGCCATGGGTGATCATCGACAATTTCGCAGCTGGCAGTCCGCCACTCCCTCCCGATCAGGTTCTGTTCGATGTCAAGCGCCGCTCCGACCCGAAGGCATAAGCTGATCGACAGCCTATAGCGCGCCGCCACGACGGCAGATACACCGCCAGGAAGAATTGAGTTGTCGTACGGAACCTGAGAACTTGTGTGCCCAGGCGTGGGGCACCGATGAATCTGGATTAGGCGTTGTTCCGAGCTTCATAGCGCACGCAGTCTGCTGATCTATGGTTGCGCCTCCTGACGGCGTCCTGTCCATCGCTGCAAATGTTGCGCGAGGCGCGCGCTCTTCGGTGAATGGGCCGATCCGTCGATGCATTCGAGTGTGCCGTGACGGGTGAGCGTGTGGATACGGCGCCCGGGCCAACCGGACGTGCAACGTAGGACCGTACGCACTCGTTGCTCGAAACCGGCATCATCAATGCGCAAAATCTCCGCGAGGCCGAGGGCTGTTCCATAGCCCCTTGTGCAATCCTGAACGGGTCGCCAGAGCTGACCACCCCGGACAAAAAATCCACCAGCAGGCCTCGCTGCGCTTTGATCGACCAGGACGGGATTTCCCGGGTGAGGGGTCCAAGGCCCCATCACACGTGGCGCCTTGAACAGGGACAGCGTGTCCGAATACGATCCGTAGCCGTCCCGCGTGGCGGCGAACATCCACATCTGTCCCTTCCAGCGCACCAGCGTCGCGTCAGAGACCTCGACGCCTGAGAGCAAGGTCGCCTCTTTCGTCCAGCGATACGGAAACGCAAGAGCGCGATAGAGGTTGACCGACCGTTCGGCACAGCTTTCTGGGATCATCCAAACTTGACCATCCTCCTCGAAGAGGAAGGGATACGAGAGATGCCAGGCCTCTTCGAGCACCGGCCGGACAGGCCCCACTGACCCGTCCCGACCGATCTCAACGCAAGATATGATGCCCTTGCTCGTCCGGTGGTCGAAGTCTTCGAAGAAGATGAACTGGCGTCCGGCGACGCCGAAGGGAAACGGGTCGGCAAAGAAGCGCATGCCTGGGTCTGGCAGCACACTCCAAGGCGGTCCCGCGAGATTGAGCGTGGCGTGCACGCTTTGCAATGGTCTCTCGAGCAAGCGCCATCCAATGCGCCAGTGGGGGGCATAGCAACACAATCGATAGAGATGACGCGCGACCGAGTAGGCAACGGACCGAGCCAGGAAGGGTGCCGCGGAGGCCAGGCTGACATGCGGCGAAGGCGGGCTCCGCGGCTCGGCGGTTGTCGGCGGTGGATGTAGATTGCATCGGGCGAGCGCCATCATGATGATCGTGACCAATCGGGCGAAGGCGAACTCGGTGGCCTCGCACACGGATCCGGCGTTGTCCGTAGCAGGTTCGCCGCGCACAACGACTGCACCCGTAACAGCGTCGCAGATGGTGATGACAGGCATGCGCCCGCCCAGCAGCGGGCACAGGAGGCCCATCTCCCCCGTGTACCCATCGTAGCTGACGACGAGTTGCGGGATCTTCCTCGGATCTTCCGATCGCATCGAGGCCAGATCGATCACGAGGTCAGGAGGACCAGACAATACGGCGTCGGATCTCGAGAGTGCATCCCAGCCGATTGGGTCCGTGGTACGGGGCTTACGCAGCCGATGCACGAGCCGTTCCAGCTCGAACAATAAGTCGACGGTCCTGGGGTTCGCCATCGGCTGAATCGGGACGAACCGGCAATCGTGACCGCGCCGCCATAGCTGGTCGCGCAGATCCATGAGCCAGCGACGGGCACTCGTTCGATCGATGCGGATCTCTAAGCGCATGACCCTCAATCCGACCGCGGCAGCAAATGAAGGCAATCCATGTCGGCGCCGCGCTCTTCGCCGATGATCGCGGCAACTATCTTGCGATCGAAGTTCTCCAGAGTCAGCTCGCGGAGGTCGAACTCGGCGAGTGATACGCGCCGGGCTGGCAACATCGTCTGCGCCTGGGTCGCCGCGAAGCGGCTCCTGAGAAAGGCGGTGACTCCGGGGGCGAGGATCTCATGCAGTTTCACCGGGCGCCTCCGACCAGGCTAGCTCTGGTATCTTTTTGGGATCAAGCAGCTCCAGGGATCAGGCTGGACTCATACGTGCTTAGCAGCTGGGGGTAAGCGCTGAATTGAAGGATAGGAATTCGTAGGCCCTTGGAAGGGGCCGCTAATGCCCGACTAGACGCTGGGCGCTCTAAGGATGTAGCAGTTTTGCCGAACCCGGTCTGCCGCTGCTTCCAGCGTGCCCAGCGTATCAGGTGAATCAGAAGGGATGCACGCCACTTGATCAAGAGATGTTTCAACATGGATCCCTCACTTTCTTTGGTGGCTAGCAGTCACCGGATCCGGACAGGGCTTGCGCGGCAAATGCAGGCTGTTTGTGCCCACGGGACCGCCACTCCTGACCAGTGCAGCACTCACTGCGGAGCCCGCGATAAGTAGGACCAGGCCGAGACACAGCGGTGCAAACAGCGCCTCCTCCTGAAAAAGACCGTTGGCCAGGAGCGCAAGAGTGCCAAATGCTCCGAAACGGAGGTGCGGATCGCGACGCTCACGATGAAGTCTCCAGAAGCTCATCGCAACCCAGGCGTAGAAGGCAACGGCCAACGCGCCGGCGACGCCCATCTGGTAAATGAGGACGCCGATAGAGCTCTCCACCGCCACATCGGTGAACCCTTGATGCTGAGCATCTTGCCAGCTAGCTTCCGTCATTGTGGAGGCGAGATTTCCGCCGGCACCCAGCCCGTGGCCGACAGGATTGCTGACAAGGGCCCTTACGCTGCCGATCAGCCCGAGAACATGGTAGTCGCCGCCAGAGAGCCCGATGACAAAAACACAAGCTGCATAAGATGCGGTCACGACCCCGAACGACCAGAGTACGGTATTGCCTCGGCAATGTGCAGCAGCGGTTGCACCGATGAGAGTGAGGACTAGATAAGAGATCGCTCCCTTAGATCCGGAGAAGATGATCACGGGTATGTAGAGCGCCATCCCCAGGAACCACCTTCGTATGGCGCACAGGAGCCCGAATGTGGCAAGAGCATAACCAAGGCTTATAGGATGCAGATTAGGTCCATTTAATCTGTAGAAGTAGCCAAAATCTCCTAGCAGTGCCGTGTTGAATAGCTGCGTCGCGAAAACGTCCCCCACGTCCTGAATTCTCTGGTGAGCCTCCCCTATGCCATCGAACTGCTCCTCCATGTCCTGTCTGCCTGCCAAGAGATAGGCGTCGCCAAAGACGAAGCTCAAGAACTCTGTGCCAAAAACGAGTTCCAAATAGCAGTAGGCCAGCAGTAAATATCCTGTCCACATTGCGGTGGAGGCAGAACTGACAGAGCGTCCCCCCGCATATAGACCAATCTGCAGGCAGAATATCGGAAAAGCGAGGTTCCTAAGGTAGATGACGGCCGCCCCGGGTTGCGCAAGAAAGCCGTAGCAGAAGTAGATGGCGACAAGGAGCAACATACCGTAGCCGGCATTCATGAGAGTGACGAGGCGTGCGTCGAGCGTTCTCCAGCTCGTCGCATACATCCAAGTGACCACACACCAAACCGTTCCGCAAACGATGAAGTTGGTCGCACGGGCCAGATTAAGATGGTCGAAGCCGCCCCCGAGTCCGGCAGTGATCGCAATGAAAACGTTCTGAAACAGTAAGGACGCGATGATGAGTTCCATGACCCCGATTCCACCCAACGCCACCGCTGCGGAGAACAGGATGGCCAGCGGGACACCTAGGCCGGGTACCACGCCGTTCGCGAACACCGGCAATGCTATTGCTGCGAGAATGGCTAGCGGAAGCCGCGGAGCTGGGATGATTGTTGCGTTGGCTGTCACTGCGATGCTTTACCCAGGAGTGCTTCCACCGCGTCAGCATCGATGCGGAAGCTCTCACGCGTGATCTGGACGAAACCAAAGGCGTCGGAGAGCTCCCAGTGCGCCCAACCAATGCAATGACTCTCCGCCGAACTGCGCACGGCTTTAAGCCACCGCAGGCGATCTGCCGGGGCCACTTTCCAATTCAGAACGCCAAACTCGTTTATGATAACCGGGACTTTCATGCGCGCCATCCAGTTACTGACGCTGGCAAATTCCCTCTCTATGCGTGGTTCGGTCCACGGCTCACTGAAAGTTGCCGTCAGCGTGGCCGCAGCGGCGTCATGCCCCCTCACTTTGAGCTGCCCGATGAGAACTCCGATGCGGCTGTCATTTGGCCCGGATGGAAACGGCACACCGGCAAGAACGCGAGTGGTATCGTTGCCAGCCCAGTTCGCCCCCTGATGAGTGAAGGGGAGTGGATCATAGAAATGCACGGCATAGACAACGTTTCGTGCAGGCATTGTCGGCCCAGAGATCAAGTCATCATGACGCGAGAACTTTGCTCCTCCGAACACGATCGTCCGCTCCGGCGATACGTCGCGGACCAAATCGATGATCTTTGCGGCCTGCGCGCGCCAGAGTTGCGGGTCGAGCTGAGGCTCATTCAGGAGTTCAAAGAAGAGGCGCTCCGGCTCCCGATCTGCATAGCGGCCAGCAAGATTACGCCAGAGACCGGCAAGCAGCTGCAGCGCTGTGTCAGGACTGCTCGCATGGAACGCGCTAAACGGCCCATCGGAGTGCACGTCGAGTGAAACAGCAAACCCGGCCGCGAAGAGTGTCCTAAGAGCGACGTCAAGCTCGGTGAGCGTCTGCTCAATCATGCTGGGCGCAGCGAACGCCGGCATCACCAGCTCCGGTCTGAGCGGCAGGCGAACGTGCGAAAATCCATACCCGGCGAGTTTGCTCAGGAGGGCTTGGCTTGGCCTACGCGGCCGCGCGTCGCTAGCGTGATCGAGCCAGCCAGTCAGGTTGAAGCCTCGCCGAAGTGCCATGAGCCGGTTGGCGGGAACGCCGCCTTTGCTCGCAACGTGGCAGCTGGCAGATGGCGATGCCTCTGCTGCGGCGTGCCGCGCTGGCATGCCGGCGAACCCCGTCGCCACAATCATGATCGCTATCATCGCCGTCACTTTGCTCCGCCGCGCGGAGAGTCTGCGCGATGCGTGCGCGTCAACGCCCACGCATGCTCTCTGACCTCGGCATACTAAGGGGCCAATGTAGTGCGTTCGCCGCTGGGATCGCGAAACCATGGAGAGATCCTTGCGTGCACTGAAGGGAGACTATCCTTCCGCTGCTGCCTAACTGCTTGCTTGACGGGTCTCGACGCCGGCCGAAAATGCGTCACTCTCCGAGAGGGCAACGCGGTGAGGCTCGCGCGACCGCGCCGCAGCCGCACTGTAGATGGCGAAGGCTGCGGGCGGAGCGATGCAAAGTATGCCGGCGATGATCAGTAGCATCCCCGGCCGGGGCCAAATCGGTCTGAAGGGCAAGGTCGCGGCCTGCACGATCTGTACGCTCGAGAGATTGCGGGCACTCAACTCCTGCGACAGTTTCAGCTCAAGGGCCTTATTGGTGAATGCTTCGGAGCTTTGCTTTGCGTGGTTCACTTCGAGCCGCAGCCGTTCGAATTCCGCTTGCTTTTTCGACAACCTGCTGAGCTCGTCATCGATTTTCTTGAGCATCAGCTCCTGACTGGCTTCGAGTGCCTGCAAGCCCGCCAACTCGGTCTGCAGCTTCACGAGACTTGCAATGGTGTCCTGATACACGCGCACCAGCAGCAAAGGAGGATCCGATGCCAGCTTGTCGATGGGAGGCTGTTTGGCGTTCCCCGCCGGCGGGACTTTCCCCTTTACGAGAGCTGCCACCTGGGGCAATTGCCCAATGGGTCGCATATGCGAGAGTTGGTCAGGAATTGCCGACACTTGGCCCTTCTTTTCCTCGATAGACCCTTTGGTCGTGAAAAGTGCCGAAGCTAGACGGCTCCTTTGCTCCAGTAATAGGCGCTGTTGCTCTTCCACGCGATGGATGCGGTTGGCGGTGGCAAAATCAGCGAGCGCCGCGGATGACCTCGCAAACGCCTCGGTGCTGTGCTTCTGCTGCTCCAAGAAGAACGACACTGCACTACTATTGCTGTAAAGCTCGTGGTATCTGTCGATGAAGCTCTGGATCAATGCATTTGTGAAGTGCACGGCTACCATTTGGTCCCCGTGGCGGAACGCAATTCTGATCAGGTCGGTGAACGGCTCGAAGCGCAGGTTCAAGTTCCGCTTGGCGACAATTAAGGCGCGATCTTCCCTGCTTACCGGTTCGCTGAACGGAAACCAGCCATCCGTTGAGGAGAGACTGCCGGCGCCGACCTTCCCTATGGCGGTCCTGATAACGCCTTCGCTCTCCAACAGTCCAACTTGTGATCGGACAGCTTGCTCCACTCGCAACGATGGCTTGTCGTTGTCCCACGCGTACAGGCCGGGCCTGATGGAGACGGTGGCATTCACTTCATAGACGACCGGCGAGAACCTCCATATCAGGGCAAGAACGGAAATCACAACCGCCACGTACCCCACATAGAGCGCTTTACGCATTGGCCAACTCCGAATCGATCGCACGTGGTCGTGTGCGTGTTTTCCAGCTAGGTCAATTCAGACCCGCTGTCGCGAGTCCGCCAGGCATCCTCGCGCAGGTGCGAGGCAATTTCCAACCAGCGCGCCAACTATCTCCCGGCTCAGCCGGCCTCATGCCGATCGAGTGATCAGAAGAAGCAAGGCATGCGGGCTGGTAATGAAGTAGCGCCAAAAGAGGCGGCGCGGTTCTTCCTTTGTCCGATACATCCACTCAAGACAGGATTTCTGCATCCATGCAGGTGCCCGCTTGCGCGCGCCCGACAGAAAGTTGAAGAGCCCGCCGCTGGTTTTAATTATGCCGACGTTACAGAGCGCCTGCCGGAACCGCGAGCAAAACTCCTGCTCGCGCGGAACGCCGAGCGCAACCCAAACGATGTCCGGCGCGAGAGAGTTGATCTCCTCGACCTTGCGGGCGAGTGCATCGCCGCTTAGATACCCATGGCAATGGCCGACGATGCTCAGGGAGGGGTAGACTTGGCGAACTCTTTCGATCGCGCGTCTGTTTTCTGTCTCCATAGCACCGAGCATGTAGAACGTAACTGCATGCTCCATGGCCAGGCTCGCGACGTCGTGAAACAGATCAGTCGTGGCCACACGCTCAGGCAGCTTGGTGCGACACAACAAACGTGAGGCGAGGACAAGCGGCTGACCGTCTGCATTGACAAGGTCCATCTCGGCCATCAGCTGTGCCAAATGTGCATCCGAAGCGCAGCGTGACAGCACCTCACCGTTGGCTGAGCTCATGAGAAGTGGGATCCCCATCCCGCGTCGCCTGATCGCCATCTCGATCATTAACCGAGCCGTCTCAGTCCGATCCAGCACCGCAATCCGCAATCCGCCAACCGTGGTCTGAGGCACGCAGAGAAGCCGATTGCATGCGGTCCTCTCCGAGCCTGCCGCCATTTCAAGGAGCGGGCTCACAAACGGCTCCTCAGACTGACCATAACGTCGCATAGTCGGTTGGCGCTCCGTCCTGGACGAGACGCTTCAAGATGCCTCGACCAGGTGTTGCGGCACCGGTTCTGACCCGTGCCGTCCCGCCGCGATCTGGCCGAGTTCTCAGACGGCACCGCGGACGCCTGTGCGCCTCAACACTGCTGCGTAACGGTCGACCATTCGATCAACCGAGTACTTCCTTTGCAGCCGACGTCCCCGATCGGCGAAAGCATGTGATTGTCCTGCCTGCCCCAGAACTCGTCTGACCGCCTCTTCGAGGGCATCGCGGTCGTCGACGTCAACGAAGTCGGCACAAGACTGGCCATCGACCTTGAGCACTTCACGCATGACATCGAGATGATGGCACACGACGGGAACTCCGACGTGTGCGGCCTCGACCGCTGCCAAGCCGAAGGTTTCCCATTTCGATGGAAACACAAACACGTCCAGCGCCTTGAGGAATGTGCCGATCCGATCCGGGGGCAACTCACCGACGAAGTGGACCCTGTCGCGGCAGCCGAGCACCAGCGCCATGGTCTCCAGATCAGCCTTGCCGTGACCTTGGCCGGCGAAGGCTACATGCCAATGCGGATTGTTGGGCAGTAGCGCAATCACCGCGCGGTGGTTTTTTTCCGGGTGCAGTCGGCCCACGCTGCCCAATATGATGACCCGCTCTGGCAAACCAATTGCGCCCCTTGCCGCTGTCTTCGACAGGGGACTCAACTTCGGTTCGAAGCCGTGGTCGATACGTAGTATGCGCCAGCGCAATGGACCAAACAAGCGGCCAAACTCCGCCTTCGTGCTGGCTGAGTTCGCTATAATCTGCGTGTAGGCACCAGTCGCTGTCAGCAGCCAATCCACACTCAAGACCCAGAAGGGCAGAGATGCCCGGCACGAGTTCTGGTTGGCAATCACTCTTCTCGCCCCGGCAAGCTGTGCCACGGTGGCGCCAACGACATTGCCGTAGTGCTGGAAAGTAAACACGGCGTCGGGTTCAAGCGCTTTGATGTGCCGGCAAAGGGAGAACGCCATCCGCGTCATTTCCACAAGACCGGCCGGCCGACGCCGGGCGGCAAAGAACGTGTTGGCGATGCTATCGAAGCAATCGGTACGGCGGTAGAAGAAGGCGAAATGCACCTCGAAACCGCGCTTCTCGAGTCCGCTACCAAGGATGCGGGCGATCTCCTGAGCGCCACCATTCTCGGCCTGCGTCTGCAGCAACAGCAGCCGGGGTCTTGTCCTGCGAGCTTTCTTCATCGCCGACCAGGCAGGCACGGGGCGGCCGGCATGATCGCCGGTCGGGACTTCCAGCATGAGACTGAAGACGGAGGGATCGATGCCAAGGTGTCTGCGGCAAGTCCTGTTCAGGGCAACGCATACAGCCGCGGCCACGATCGTGAAGGCAAGGGCAGCTCCGAGGGAACCCAGCATATTGGACAGCACGATGAACAGCAGGAGTCGGACGAGAAGGCCGACCGCAATGGTACGCGTGTACAGGCCCTCATGACCGGTATGCAGCAGTAGATAGGGTGCAGGTCCGAACAACGCGACCGTAGCAGTGCCAAGCGAGAGGACTGCTAGCGTCCAGAACTCGCCCGCGTAGGTGGAGCCAAAAACCGCTAAGAGCAGCGGGCCCAGCAGAAAGATGCCGCTGAGCCCAGCGACCACCAAGGCTCCGGTCGAAAGCGCAAGCGGCCGAAGGAAGGCCTGGAGTTCGGCGCGCGGCCGGCTGAAATACAAGAGAGACACTCGGCTCCCCGCAAGATCGGACGCAGCAAGTGTCACTTTCGCAAACGCGTTGGCAATGCGTGTAGCAGCAAAGTAGGCGCCGGCAGAAACAGGATCGATTATAACGCCGATCAGAATCACATCAGCGTATTGGCTGCCTGCCTCAAGCAGTGCCGCACCCCACATGGGTATTGAGCGTCTACGCCACGCCTCTCTTCGAAAGGTCAACCGCGACCAATCCATCCCCGGCGGCAGCGCCCGATAAGAGAGGTATGTCTGCAGGCCGGCCGCGACCGCCATCCCCCCAGTCAGCACCAGAATGAGACCAGGCTCATCCATGGGATAGGCCGCGCCCGCGGCCAGTAAAACGGCGAGAATGGTCGCAAGCCGCCAAGTGATCTCGTATTGGCCTGTGCTCGCGACAGGGCCGGCGATGGCCCGGCTAGCGCCTGTAGTGAAGCAGAGAACCGTCTGAGCCGCGACGAGGCTCGCAGCCGCAAGCGATGCCGCCGCGGTAAGCCCGAGCAGAGTGCCCAAGGTGCAAACTGATGCTGCTGCGGCTATGGCACCAATCATCACGTAGCGCAGTCCAAATATTAACGCGCCTCCGGCGAGGTCAATGCGCGCGTTGCCGGCGTACTCGTTCCAGGACCGGCCAATCAGCGTCTCCTGCCCCACGGTCGCGACGACAGACAGCAGCGCCAGCGCGTTAAAGACAGTCGCGAAGTGCCCAAAACGTTCAGGCCCGAGCAAGCGTGCCGCAAGGGCGAACATAGCGAACGAAAGAACTGCTCCGACCGCTATCACGGCAAGCAAAATGACGTGTGAGCGGATGTGCTTGTCCGCAAGGAACTTCGCGACGTCAATACGCATTGCGATAAGCCTTGGGCGCAACGACCGTCATAAGCAAAATGTAAAGGTCGAGTGCGATCGACCAATTTTCGATGTAGTAGAGATCATCCGCCACACGCGCCTCCATCGAGCCAGGGGTTTCCGTTGCGCCGCGGTGGCCGTGAATCTGCGCCCATCCAGTGATTCCGGGCCGTACGCTTAGCCGGCGGGTGTAATGATCAATGATCTGCTGATAGTAGCCGTCATGGGCAACAGCATGCGGGCGCGGGCCGACAAGCGACATCTCGCCTCTTACAACATTGATGAGCTGAGGTAGCTCATCAACGTTGTATTTTCGCAGCAGCCCCCCCAAGCGCGTGACGCGAGCATCTCCTGTCTTGACTTGGATAATTTCGTTCCCGTCGTCCATAGTAAATAGCGTCCGATACTTCCAGATCTTGAATTCCTTTTGATTAAAGCCGCGCCGGCGTTGTCGAAAAAATATCGGGCCCGGCGAGTCAACCTTGATCAAAATGGCGATCAAGAGGTGCAAAGGCGCGAGCAGCATCAGTGCCGTGCTGGCGACACTGATGTCAAAGGCGCGCTTGACAAGCGCTTGCAGCATGCTCAGCGGTTCGCTGCGCAAGAGGAGCGTGGTGACGCTGCCGACGCGTCCTACGCGCAGCTGCGGATACCGCTCGACCACCTCTAGCTGCCCCAGGTGGACCGAGGCGGGAAGATCCATAAACTTCTCGGCGATCCTGGCGAAATGCGGACCGTTTGCCCAGTCCGCAAGAACTATGACGTCGCTGACATTGTGCCTGCGGGCGACTTCGACATCGTGGCTGATATTGGAGTTGTCGGGGAGAAGAGAGGCTCGCTGGGGCGCCGGTATGGTGGCGATGGCGGCAATGCTGAGGCCGTCGGGTGCCGGTGAATGCGCTACCAAGAAGCGATCGACGTCAGCTTCCGTGCCGACCACCATGGCGCGCTGCGTCATGAGTCGACCAGTTTTGAACGCGGCACGGCGGCAATGATCCATTGCTACTTCGAACGCAAAGACGCAAACCAATCCGATGCCGTAGAGCAAGAGGAGCCAACCGCGCGATTGCACCGCCGTGCTTTTGGTCAGGAAGCCAATCACCGCGATGCAGAAAAACGCAAAATTCCAGCTACTGAATTGGCGTGCCGGCCCGCGTTCGCCCGGCAGGTAATTCTTGACGCGATAATGCGAATGGAAGAACGTTGGCAGCACGTAAAAGATGGCCGTGAGGGCACCGACGACGAAGAAGTCATCGATTGGGCCGGCGTGCCCGTAAACGAGGGCATGGTAGGCGACTCCGATGAGCACCGCCACGCCGACGACCAGGAGTATCTCCATCGTCAGCGCGACAGCGAAGAAGCCATCTCTGGTGAGGCTCAGTTGAGACGAATTTGCGGAACCAACAAAATTCCTCCCAGTACGAACGGCCATGCGCTGCCTCCGCGCGCAACACACTTAGCTTAAGTGCTAAGCGCCTAGACCCCTAAGACCCCGCCAGTCCGTTTCCGCAGGTCTGTCAATGAGCCCGAAGAGCAACCGGGCCGCCAAGGAATAGGTTGCCGATGGCGAGCTTGACGGCTCCAGCCAGGATTGGTTGAGGTTGGCCCGCCCCCGAGGCACCGCTGATATTCGCGGTACTGACAACGATAGCGAGCCGCATGGTTAATAGCATGCACGCGTTGCTGTCTCTATCGGGTGTTGTCGGTAGAAATCGAAGCGGGGAACCCGCGAGCTGCCTGCCAACAATCCTCTCGTCGGCAGGAGGTGAAGGCGAATTGGTTATCGTCATCGACAGACGACGTCGCGGCAAGGCGAGCGGGTCCCCGTTTCAGAGCCGCGCATTCGGTCCCCCGAGACGTTATTTTAGGCTCCAGGCGTCGATCCACTCGTTGGTGGTTCGCTTCACGCTTACCTCTTCCTTGAGGCGCTTGTCGAAGTCCGGCATGTGAGCCGCGCCGTAGAAGATCGCGATCTTCTTTTTGCCCGCCTTCAATGGCTGCTTGAGAACCTCCAAGCAGGCTTTGTTGCGGTCGATCACGACAAGCTGGTTGAACGTCCTGCCGAAGCCGGCATCACCGCCGGCTTCTACCAGCTGCTCGGCAAATATCCTCTTGAGTTTGGACGGGTTCAGCAGCAGTTCGAGTAAATTGATGTCCGGGGCCTGGGAGCCAGGCTTGTCGGCACCCTCGCGCATCTTCTGCATGAGTTCCGCGAAGACTTTCAGGACGACGGTCATCTCGTCTTCACCACGGTCCTTCATCGCCTTCCTCAACCCATCCAGGGACAAGTCGGCGTGGATGAAGTTTGGCTTATGATAGTCGATGACCTCCAGCTGATGTTCCACCCGCAGGACAAGCTTCATGACTTGCTGGAGCATTGCGAGCGGATTGTCGCTCCTCTCCCCACCCCTAGTGGGCCTGGTGCCTTCCGGGGCCACGAGTTCGTAGAGCACGGCGTCGTACTTCTCCAACTCCCTGTTTAGGCGCCGATAGTACGCTTGCTCGCCGATGTGGACGACGGCGACCAGATCGATCTCGACTCCCGTCGCGCTGCCGACCGGGACGTACTTGGCGATTGCGGTCTGCAAAGCGATCGGCTCGCGGTTTTCGTCTCGCTCGATGCGAATGAAGGATTCGGGAGTAGGCTGCGCGGCAGCAAGCGTTGGCAGCAGGAAGACCAGGACCAATAGGGCCTTGATGATCCGCATTTCTGAACCTCCGTTGGATGGGAAAAAATGGTAGGATAAAGACCCCTAGGTGTTTGTTGCTCTCCGTATGGGCCGAAGTTGTAACCCGTACAAGTCAGCCGTTCCATCGGGAGAGGTCGCTGGCGAGGCCACAACAATCCCAGAACAACCGCGGGAGCCTAAGACAGTACAGGAGCCGGAGCCGGCACCATCTGCTGGTTCCAGTCCGGCAATGGCGTCACCCGCTTAAGGCCCCATCAGCCTCGCAGAGCCCGCCGCACCGTAGTCTCTCCACCTCTCGAGTCTCTCCACCTCTCGCGATTTCGTCCAACGGTGCTTTTCGTACGCCTGCTGTCGGCGCGTGCGGATGGGGTCGTCATGCAGGCGTCCGAAAAGCTTCACAAAAGCGGTCATCGGCTGCGGCCGGCGTTGCCCGACGCACGGGCGCCATTCGATGCGCAGGCCACTGTCGAAAAACGATCAGCTAACCCTGCGCGGACGTCGTGTTGGGACCTGGCTCCCGTCCAGCTTCTGGATGCGTGGCCAGGAAATGTCGCAGCACCATCAAGAGTTCGCTTGCGTGCTCCTTGTCGCCGCGGCTCAAGGCATCATGGATATCGTCGCGCATCATGTCGCGAATTTTCTCCGCCCCATTCGGCTGCTTCAGCAAGTAACGTGCGATTGCTGCAGCTGCAATTTCCGGCACGTGCTCATGCTCAGCAATAGCCGCGACCTCCTGTTCCGTGAGGCCACACAAAGCGATACAGTCCTCAAGAGTGATCATACCGAACCTCCACTGCGGGAACCACAAAGCCCGATCGGGCCGTTGGCTTATGTTCGCGAGTGGAAAAAGGGGCGCCTGGCGAGGCGCCCAGGCGATCATGAGGCCAACGTATGTGGCTCGTGTTCGCCGTCGACGGCATGGGAACAACGCGTCGTGAAGTGCCGAGTTCCGCAGTTTTCTCCGTGTCCAAGCCTAGTCTTGCTCGGTCGGGTAAGGGAACGCGCGAGGTCCGTTGAATATCGCTCGTCGAAGGCGATAAGATCGGCCACCGCCAGCTCACGTGTTCATCGCGTTGAGGCAATGCGAGCCACAGCATGACCGTTCCTCCGTAGAGCGCTGCTCTTCCTCTGTGATTTGATCTACACAGAGGCGTCCGAATCGCACGCTCGGCTCGCAACATGGATCTCGTGTCGGTTCGCCCTCGACACGGCAGTAGTGGCAAGCGAGCGGAGCGGCGGTCAAGGCCGGCCGCCCGCGGCCGCCCGTCAGGGCATGGCCTTGAACGGCGCGAGCACGCTGGCACGCTTGCAAGCCGGGCTCAATGTCCATGGCGAAGCGTCTGCGGCAACGATCGTTACCCGCATGGGCGGAGACGCTTCCAGCGGTTCCGTCGCGCGCAGCGCGATAGAGCGTGACCGGCCAAAGGCCGGGGCCGCCCATTCTGTTTAGACCCAAAAAATCGGAGCGACTACAGTGCAACCGAACGAGCAACAGTGTGCATCGGCGCCGGTGACCGACCCCGCTACACCGCGCGCAGCACCACCACTCCCGAGCCGCTCGACAACTCCCCGGCTCGCCGGAAAACCCCACAAATACAGGCTTCAACAGCTGACCGCCTCACGCGATAGAGGGGTCAAGATTGGACGCCGATCGGGGGTCAACGTTGCGTGCCGCTGGACACTTAGCGGAACGATCTCGACAGAGTGACGGGCTCCTGGGGCGCTTCAGGAGCTTGCTGTTTGCGGTCGAGGTGGGAGGCTGCGGCGTGCTCAGGCGTCCCAGAAAAACCAGCCACCACTCAGACAAGCTCCTAGAGCCAACAGACGCATCCTGCGATCGATACGTTCGGGATCTAGCTGGCTCCTTGGCGCCGAACCGATGTCCGCGAGCTGCTGTAGGCGCAGCTCGCACGCGGCCGCGGCCTTCACATCTCTGAGCCCATCCAAGCGTCGGCCGATGAAGCCGGAAAAGTGGGCGTCTCTCAGAGCATCCGCACGATCCGCGTCCGGCAACCCTCGGCATGCGATGCGCCACTCGACGGCCCTGCGCAGGCTGGAAACCAAGGCCGTGAAGAGCCATCGCCTGGCTGCAGCGCGCAAAGCGGGTTCGCGCCGGGCAAGCTGGCGGCACCGTTCGAGGGTGAGGTTGCGAAATGGATCGTTGATCTGGGGACCCATGCGAGTGATCCTCGTTGCTCTACTTCGCGAGTAGCAGCCGCTTATCGATGCCAGCGCGGGTCGACCCGCTCATCACTGCCGTTCAGTGCGAGATACTCGATCTCGCCCCGCGTAATGCCGATGTCCCGGAGGTGGCGGTCTGGCAGGGCATACAAAGCGGCGCGCAGCCTGGCGCACTTGCGCCGCTCTTGAAGGGCAGTCCAGCATTGCTTGAAGAAGACGGATATCTGCGGCGCCGGCTTGGCGATCTGTGCGAACTCCTCTGTTCTATTGATCGTGGTCATGGCGGCACCTCCTGGCCAGCGTGATTTTGTCTTGTGGGATGAGGATGCCGAGGTGTTAGGGGGTGCGCTTGACCTGCAGCTCACATTTTCCTAACGGCAGGCTGACTTTTTGCCTTCCGGTGCATGCTACAGTGGCTCTTGGACGGGCTTGATCGCGCTAAGGAAACTGCAATTTTGCGTTATCTTTTCGAGGACTGTGTGCTCGACGCTGACAAGCGGGAGCTGCATCGTGGGGGCAATGCCATCTCCATCACGCCGCAGGTGTTCGATCTTCTCCTCTACCTGATCCGCAACCGCCAACGCGTCGCCAGTAAGGACGATCTCATCGCTGCCATTTGGGAGGGGCGGATTGTCTCCGACGCGGCCCTGACCACCCGCATCAACGTTGCTCGTAGTGCGATCGGCGACAACGGCGAGGAGCAGCGCCTGCTCAAGACGCTGCCGCGCAAGGGTTTCCGCTTCGTCGGTGCCGTGCGGGAAGAGCACGGGCCCGCAGACGTAGCCGTCACCGGCACAATAGGGGAACCATTGAGACCCGTGCTTGCCCTTCCCGACAAGGCCTCAATCGCAGTCTTGCCCTTCGCCAATCTGAGCGGCGATCCGGAGCAGAACTATTTGGCCGATGGCATTGTCGAGGACGTCATCACCGAGCTGTCACGGTTTAGCGAACTGTTCGTCGTCGCCCGCAACTCCAGTTTCCAATACAAAGGCAAGGCGGTCGATGTGCGCCAGGTTGGCCGCGAGCTGGGCGTGCGCTACGTGCTGGAGGGCAGCGTGCGGCGGCTAGGCAAGCGCATTCGCATCTCTGCCCAGCTGGCCGATGCCGCCAAGGGAACCCATCGCTGGGCCGAGCGCTACGACCGCAGGCTGGAAGATGTGTTCGCCCTCCAGGACGATGTGGTCAGCACGATCGTCGCGATCCTCGCCGCGCATGTCAGGAAGGCAGAGATCGAGCGC
>Ga0209382_10003796_pt1 | contig 20710 bp, 20 predicted proteins | sample SoiMetdeltSBSDD5_FD_187599 | JGI IMG/M metagenome (GOLD analysis project Ga0209382, IMG submission 187599) | Bulk soil microbial communities from a Populus tree surrounding site in Tennessee, USA - Soil MetaG P. deltoides SBSDD5 (SPAdes) (version 2) | ecosystem: Environmental > Terrestrial >... | reverse complement strand
TTCCTTCACGCCAAAGTCGGGGCGGATCCGCTGCGACGCGTAGTCGAGCACTTCGCCGAGCGCGAACAGACCGATCATCACCACGGTGAACTCGATGCCGTTCGCGAGCAGGTCGAAGCCGAACGTAAGGCGGGGTACGCCGTACAGCGGGTCGGTGCCGATGGCGCCGATCGCAACGCCGAAAAACAGCGACATCAGCGACATCAGCAGCTGTCCCTTCGAGATCGCGAGCACGCTCACCAGCCCGAGCACCGTGGCGGCGAAGAACTCGGGCTGGTCGAACGTGAGCGCGAAGCGCGCGAACGGCGGCGACGCAAAGGCGAGCAGGAACGCACTGAAGAGTCCGCCGACGGCGCTCGCGGTGATCGCGATCGAGAGCGCGCGCTGCGGGCCATCGCGCTGCGAGATCGGGTAGCCGTCCCAGCAGCTCGGCAGCGAGTCCGGGTCCCCCGGAATGTTGAGCAGCAGCGAGGAAATCGAGCCGCCGAACACGCCGCCGACGTAGATGCCGCCGAGGAACATCATCGCGACCAGCGGCGACATCATGTAGGTGAACGGCAGCGCGATCGCCATCGCGTTGACGAACGAGATCCCGGGAAGCGCGCCGGCGATCACGCCGATCAGGACGCCGATCACCATCACGCCGAGGTGCAGCGGCTGCAGCGCTACGACGAGTCCCTGCGCGAATGCGGCGAGCGCGTCCATCGGCTAGTAGATGCCGAGCAGCCGGTAGAGCGCGACCGTCGCCTGCTCGAAGATCCCCTTGCCTCGATCCAGGGGCATCAGCGACACCTTGACGAAGAAGTACAGGATGCCGAGCGTGCCGAGGATCGAGGTCAGGCCGATCAGCAGCGGCCGCCGCAGGCCGCCGAGCAGCAGCCAGCCGGCGAGGAAGATCGGCGTCGCCCAGGCGATGCCGACGAACGGAATCGCGACGCCATAGCCGACCAGAAGCGCGATGGCTCCGATCGAGCGCGCCTCGTGATAGTCGGTCTGATCGACGGCCGGCTCGCGCGCCAGGCGCAGCGAAAGCAGCTCGAGCAGCCGGATCAACCCGAGCAGCGCCGCCGCGGCGGCTGCGCAAAGCAACATCGCCTTGGGCCAGGTCGCAGGTCCGATGACACCGCGTGTCATCGCGGCGAGGTCGACCCCCGGCGCGACGTAGGAGAACGCAAGCACGCCGGACCCTGCTGCCGCGGCGAGCGGCCAAGCGACGCCGAGGGCGGCCCGCGGGGAGACGGCCATGCGCCAGGCCGCCCCGGCTCGCTACTTGACCAGCCCGAACTGCTTCATGAATGCCTGCACCTCGCGGAAATTCTTCTCCACGAAGGCCTGGCTCTGCTTGTGGTCCATGCGCTCGACGCAGGTATAGGTTTCCGCGCAGAATTTCTTCCACTCGGGCGACTCGAGCGCCTTCTGCACCGCCTGGTCCAGCGCCGTGACGATGGGCAGAGGAACCTTGGCGGAGGCGACGATGCCGCGCCAGTTCGGCAGGTCGATCTCGTGGCCGAACTCGCCGGAGGCCGGCGTGTTCGGGAATGCGGGATGGCGCTTCGGGCCGAACACGACCAGCGGCAGGTACTGCTTGGACTCGAGGAAGCTCACGACGTCGCCCGGCTCCTCGAACAGCAGCTCGCTATGGCCGCCGAGCGGCGACGCATAGCGCTCGCCAGGCTTGGCGAACGGCACGTTGGTCATCGGCGCGCCCTTCGTTGCCAGGTACTTGATCGCGACGTCGTCGAGCGTGCCGTAGCCGGCGGTTGCGACGCGGATCTTTCCGGGAGTCGCCTTCGCCATCTCGAGCAGCTGCTTGTAGCTCTGGATCTTGCTGCCCTGCGGCGCGAACAGCATCGAGGGCGAGGATTGCGACACCGAGAGCACCGTGAAATCGCTGACCTTCATGGTGCCCAGGCCGCTGATCCATGCGGCGATCGTCAGGCCCGTCATGGTGCCGATCGTGTAGCCGTCGGGCGTGCTGCCGAGCACCTTGGCGAGTCCGGCGTTACCCGAAGCACCGGCGACGTTCGCGACCGGAATTGGCACGCCGAGCACCGGCTCGGCGAGTTTCGCCACCGTCCGCCCCAGGCCGTCGGCGCCTCCGCCCGGGCCGAAGTTGACGATCATGTCGATCGGCCGCGCGGGAAACTTCTTCTCCTGCGCCACCGCGCTCGCGAATGCGGCGAGCAGCACCACTGCGCACGCCAGACGCAACATCGCTCCCTCCTGTCAGGACCGCGTCGCTACATTATCCCTTCAGCCCGAGCGCATCGATCGCCGCGCGCGAGAAGAAATTGATCCGCGTCTGCTCGTCGATGTCGGGATAGTTCTTCAGGTAGCGCACCACGCCCGACACGCCGCTCGAATCCCAGTGCGGATAGTCGCTCGTGCAGGCCATGTTCTCGCCCTTGAACCAGTCCATCGTCTCGCGCAGCAGCGCCTCCTCCGGCTCGAACGAGCAGATCACGCACTGGCGCTTGAAATACTCGGACGGCGGAATCGTCAGTCCGATCATCTCCTTCGGGCGCGCGGTGTAGTGATTGTCGAGGCGGAACAGCAGGTACGGCACCCACGTCGCGCCGGCCTCGGCGAACAGGATCTTCAGCTTCGGATGGCGCTCGAGCACGCCGTAGCCGATCAGGCCGGCGATCGAGGCCGCCATCTCGAGCGGATGCGACATCGCGTGCGCGATCCAGTAGCGGTCGTACTTGTAGTCGGTGCTGTGGGTGGCGTTGTAGGTGCCGGTCGCCTCGTGGAACAGCAGCGCCATCCCCAGGTCGGTCATCGTCTTCCACACGATGTCCCAATCCTCGTTCCAGTAGCGCACGCCCTGCATCACGTTGGGGCGCATCCAGACCGCGGTCGCGCCGAGCTTCTTGCAGCGCTTGATCTCTTCCACCGCCCACTTCGGGTTCAGCGGGATCGATACGCACCACAGGTGGCGCTTGCCGGTGGCGAAATCCTTCGCGGTCCAGTCGTTCAGCGCTCGCATCACCGCGTACTGGAAATCCCAGTTCTGGATGTCGGGCGTGAACAGGCCGAGCGTCGGAAACCAGACCGCGCAGTCGATTCCCGACAGATCCATGTCGGTGTCGCGGTACTGGTAGCAATGCTCGTGCGCGTGCTGGTAGGAGAGTCCCTCGCCGCGCGGCCGCTGGTCGCCGCAGCCTTCGGTGCGGCCGGGGCCCCATCCGCTCATCTTCTGGTAGACGCGGCCTTCGATCAGCAGGCGCGGCGCGCCGCGGTTGTCCGTGATGGGCTTGGGCGCCATGTGCTCCCATTCCTTGTCGAGGTACTTCGTGAACGCCTCGGGCGGCTCGATGATGTGCCGGTCGCAGTCGATGACGAAATACTCCTTGCCGAGCTTCTTGGTCGGCGAGCGGTACGCGTCCTCCACCGACTTGTAGCGGTCGACGACCTTCTCTTTCAGCGCTGCTTCAGCCATGTGCGAATTCCTTCCTTCTAGATGATGTGGTCCATGAGCAGGCGCTCGACGACTTTTCCGCCGATGACGTGCTCGCGCAGGATCTCCTCGGCGTCCTCGGCCGTGGGCACGTGGTACCAGACCGCCTCCGGGTAGACGACGACCGTGGGGCCGTATTCGCAGTGCTCCATGCAGCCGGCGCGGTTGATGCGCACTTCCTCGTCGCTCAGACCCGCCTTCTTCACGCCTACCTTCAGCGTTTTGAAGACTTCCTCCGAGCCGCGGGCCATGCAGCACCCGCGCGGATGATCGGGGGCGCGCTCGTTGAGACAGACGAAGACGTGTCGCTTGAAGCCGGCTTTTTTCATGCGCGAACGATACGCGGGCGCACGGTCCGGCGCTGTCAACTAGTTGACAGCGCTAGGCCCTGCTGACGCGGCACAGCAGCGTCTTCAGGTTGGTCTGGTCGGAGATCGGATCGCGCTGTGTCCGGTCGGTGAGGAAGTTCACCGAGCGCCAGGGATGAAACGGCTGGCGCTCGCCCCAGCCGATCGGCACGAACACGCTGGTCTCGCGGATGTTCGGCGTGATCCAGGCGACTGCCTCGATCGCGCCGTGGGCGGTCTCGACCCGGGCGCGCTCGCCGTCGGCGATGCCGGCGCGGGCAGCGGCTGCCGGGTGGATCTGGACATACAGGTCCGACCACATTTCCTGCGCCTGCCACGCGTAGTGCGTCCAGCTGTGGAAATGCGGCGCGGGCGGCCGCCCCGTGAGCAGCTCCAGGTCGAACCCGCGCTCGCGCAGCCGTGCGCCCGGAGAATCGGCGCCGGGCGCGCAGATCGTCACCGGCGAGACACCCGTCCGCCCCTTGTTGAACGGCGTGAGGACGCCCAGCTCGTCGTCGCCGTGCGCGACTTCGAGATACGGCATGTCGAGCAGCTGCTCGCGATCGCTGTAGAACTCGGGCAGCGCCGAAAGGCCGATCACGCCGAACTTCTCTTCCATTGCCGCCGTGTAGAACTCGAGCTTGCCGCTCGGCGTCGGAAACCGCTTGCCGGGATGGCCGGGCGCGGACGTGCCTTCTAGAAACAGCGTTTCCTGCTCGGCATCGCCTTCCTGCGCCACCGGAAAGCGCACCCAGCGCCACGGCACCGAGTGCAGCCGCTTCTGCGTGATGCCGCGCAATTGGTCGTTGCCGATGCACATCTCGTCCCAGAACAGCGCCGGGTCCTTGTAGCGCTCCTGCAGCACGTCGTCGTAGCCGAAGCGCTTGCCGAGCTCGATCCAGATCCAGTCGTCGGTTTTCGCCTCGCCCGGCGGCTCGATCATCTTGTCGATCCAGACGACGCGACGGTCGTCCGTCGAGCGGCCGATGTCGCCCTTCTCGATGCCGGTCGCGCAGGGCAGCACGTAATCCGCGTACGCCGAAGTCTCGTTCTCGAACAGCTCGACGTGCACCAGCAGGTCGAGCGCGAGGAACGCTTCGCGCGCGGCCTGCTGGCTCGGCCAGTTCGACAGTGGGTTGTTGCAGCAGACCAGCGCCTTGACCGGATACGGGCGCTCCGTGCGCATCGCGTCGATCCAGCCGGCGGGACTGCGCCGTATCATCGGCCGCTCGGGCACGTGCCGCCGGTTCGCCGGCGCATTCGCCGACAGCGGCGCGCCGATCGAGAGGTTCAGGTACGCGCCGCCGGGCCGGCCCCAGTTGCCGGTGATCGCGGCGAGGAACATCAGCGCGCGGTTGGTCTGCACCGCGTTGGTGTGCTGGTTGATGCCGCGACTCGCAAACAGCACGCAGCCTTCCGCCGTGGCGATTTCCGCGGCGAGCTTGCGGATTTCTACCGCAGCGATGCCGGTGAGCGGAGCGGCCCACTCTGCCGAATAGCCGCGCTCGAAGATGAAGTCGCGCCAGCGCTCCCAGCCTTCGACCCAGCGCTCGCAGAACGGCAGATCGTGCAGGCCTTTCGCGAGGATCTCGTGCGCCAGCGCCAGCGCCAGCGCAAGGTCGGTGCCGCTGCGAATCGCCAGCCACCGGTCGGCCTTGCTCGCGGTGACCGTGTAGCGCGGGTCGACGACCACCATGCGCGCGCGGTTCGTGATGCGCCAGTCGTTGATCATGCCGAAGTACACCGGCCGCGCCTCGGCCTGGTTTTCGCCGAAATAGACGTAGAGCGAGGCGCTCCCCAGGTCGCGGGCCGTATAGCTGTTCGGGCATGTGCCGTTGCCCTGCGTCAGCTCGTACGCCACGTGCTTGCTCGCAGCGCAGAACGGATCGGTGCCCTCGACGTTGGGCGTGCCCCACATCTGCGCGAAGATCTTGATGATGCCGTTCTTGCTGATCGTGCCGGTGCGCGTGCCGGCGAAAATCGCCAGCGCCTCCGGACCCCATTGCTCGCGCAGCGACTTCATTTTTGCCGCGATCTCGTCCAGCGCCTGCTGCCAGGAGATCGGCTCGAAGCGTCCTTCGCCGCGCGCGCCGACGCGCTTCAGCGGGCGCGTCAGCCGCCGCGGATTATTGTGCAGCTGCAGCGCGAGCTGCGACTTGGGACAGATCTTGCCGCGCAGCACCGGATCCTCCTCGTTGCCGGTGACCTGCACCAGCCGCTCGCCCTGAAAGTGATACTTGGTCGAGCAGGAGTTGAAGCAGATGTTGCAGCCGCCTGGCAATACGCGGTCGGCCTTGCGCTCCTCGCGCGGCAGCCGATACGGGAACCCGGCCGTGTCGCTGTCGCTTGCAAGCGCCTGGCTCATCATCGCCGGCCGCACGCGATCTTGCACTGCGTCGCCGTACGCGATCCCCGGCGCCGCGCTCTCGCGCGGCAGCCGGTCGAGATAGACCGTCGCCGGGCCCATCAGGAAATGATCGTGGTCGCGCACCCGACGGCCGTCCGCCCCGGCCTTCGCAAGATGCCCGGCGTGCGTGCCGAACGTGATTGCGTGTCCGGGACATACGCTGGCACACGCCGGCGTTCCGCCCGCGGCGCGGCGATCGGTGCACAGGTCGCACTTGACGGCATGATGGTCGACGCGGTCGTAGCCCATCGCGCCGTAGGGGCACGCGATCACGCATTCGCCGCATCCGGTGCAGCGGTCTTCGACGACGCTGACGACGCCGGTCGCCGGATCCTTGACGATCGCCTTCGGATTGACCGGACACGCGCGCAGACAAGCGGGCCGCTCGCAGTGCTGACAGGTGACCGTGAGGAAGTCGAGCGCGGCGCCACTTGCATCGCCGAGCCATACGACCTTGTTGCGGTACTCGCCCGGCCCCAGCCCGTGCTCCTGCTTGCACGCAGCCTCGCAGCTCTTGCAGCCGATGCAGCGCTCCAGGTCGATCATCAGCGAGAGGCGTTCCATCGCTACCATGCCGTCAGGTGCCACCAGGTGATCGGTTCGCCGCCGGCGACGTAGCCGGCAAAGAACGTGACCGTGATGACGTGGATCACCAAACCCAAGACGAACAGATACGCGAGCGCGAGGTGCAGCGGCCGCCACCACGCCTGCTGCGCACCAACCGACGCGCGCGTTCCGGTCAGGCCGTTTTCTTCCCGGACAAGGCGCGCGTAGTGCAGGCTGGCGAACGGCGAGCAAACCCAGTGGATGAGCGTAGGCGAGAACGTAGCTTCCTGCGCGGCGGGATCGAGCGACGCAAGCAGCGAACGCTTGCGCTCGATGACTGCAGCGAGCGCAGTGCGGCTCGCGCCTCCGGCCGGGACAAAGCCGCGCTGCTTGGTCGCGAACGTGGCAGCCATTCGCGCGGAGAGGCGCACGCGTGCCCACACGCCGAGCACGATCAAGCCGAGCAGGGCGAGGAACAGCAACGCCGGCGGCCGGCGCAGGAAACCCGCGGAGTGGACCACGACCAGCACGGTTCCCAGCGTACCGCAGACGATGTGCGCGATGAACCACGCGGGCGCGAGCGCGCCGTGTCCGGAACGCTTTACCACTACGAACACCATCGACACCAGAAGAAGCAGCGCGCCGAGCACGCCGGCGAGATACAGCTCCGGGCTTCCGGGCGTGCTCCAGGAAATCCGCAGGGCCGGACGCAACGCGAACCACGCCGCGATCGCCAGCGCGGCCGCGCCGACGATCCAGACCAGCATCCGGTCCGGAAGGTCGGGGCGCTTCATCGGCGACTCTGCAATCCGAAGTGCGCGTCGATGAATTTCCGCGCTTCGGCGAAGCTCGCCTGCGCGGTAGGCGCGTCGTAGCCCGGATGCGTGCGCACGGCGAAGCCGTGGCGCGCGCCTTCGTAGTATCTGAACTCGATCGGCCTGCCGGCCTCGCGCACGCGCTCTTGCAGCCGGCGCATGCCTTCGATCGGCGCCTGCTCATCCTGCGTGCCGTGAAGGATCAGCGTCGGGACGGCGATCTTCTGCGCAAGATCGTAGGGCTGCAGCCCGGGGCGCGCGCGTACGGGCCGGAACGCGAACCCATGAAAAATGATCGCGAGGCGCAGGTCCGCATGCGCGGTCGCGGCCATCAATGCGTGCACGCCGCCGCGGCAGAATCCGAACACCGCGAGGCGGGAACGATCTGCCGCCTGAAGCGAGCGCAGATACGCGAGCGCGCCGGCGAGGTCCGCTTCGACGGCCGCGTCGGGTGGATCGTCGCCGCGAATCTTCCACCCGTGCAAGAGCGCGAGATAGCCCCAGCATGCCAGCCGTTCGGCGATCTCGGTATAACCGTCCTCCGGCCCTGCGACCCCTCTGAGGATCAGTACCGCCGGATGGGGTCCCGCACTTTCCGGCGCGGCGAGATACGCGGGAATCGAGGTCGCGCCGTCGGCGCTCGGGTAGCTCGTCCGCTCGGTTCGTATGCTCATGTGCCAGTCGGCCAGGTCAGGGAAGGCGCATCAGGGGCTGCGTCGAGATCGACGCGGCCGACCACTCGCAACGCGCGCGCGAGCGATCCGCCCTGCAACTGCGCTTCAAGCGTCTCCACAGGAGCGCCGGGTCCCAGATCGACGACCAGTCGGGCCGGGCTGGCACGCAGCAGCTCGAACAGGGCGACGCGAAACATCACGCCGGCGGTGCAGCACGGGCAGCCGTTCGCCATCCGTTTCACGACGACGTGAGGTCCGAGCGGCGCGGCTGGATTCGCGAACATCCCGGTCCCGCCGCGCAATACCGCGATCGGTCGTCCCTCCGCGACCGGCTCGGCGAGTCGCGCGATCGCCGCATCGCGATCGGCGTTGCTGCCGCCGCAAAGGAGCAGCGCCGGCACGGGTGCAATGTCGTCCTTCATGCGAGCACCATTCTGCACGGTCGCGGGCTTCGTCGCCGCTGGCGGTGTTGTTCAAAAGTGAACAATTGCCGCAGTGCGATTGCCTGGGCGGTGCACCCCAACGGCGCGGCGCAGCCCGTACAATGAAAACGAAGGACATCTCGAGTCGGAGCGAGCTCAACGGAGGGAGGACCTCAATGTTCAAGCGATTGATTGATTCTGTCGTGCTGCTTGGAGTGCTGGCGCTGGCTGGAGGGCTGGCGGCAACGCCTGCCGCGGCGCAGGGAAAAGTATCCGTTCCGCTGCTGCTCTGTCCGGCGGGCTGCGGCCCCGACCAGAGCGACACCATCCTGATGGTGCAGATGATCAAGGAAGGCTCGTCGGTCACGCTGCTGCCGCAGGAGACCCCGGGCTACATGTACAACATCCGCGAGATGCTGAAGGAATCGAACTGGAAGCGTACGGTCTTCAGCACCGAGGACGTGCTGATCCAGCTGGCGATGAAATGGGGCGGCACGCCGGAGTTCAAGGAATTCATGCCGGAGCGCATCCCGATCAAGTTCAAGCTGCTCTACGGCGAGACCTGGTGGCCGATCGGCAAGTTCTTCGTCACCTTCGACCCGAAGGTGAACTCGATCGCCGACCTCAAGGGCAAGCGTGTGTCGCTCGGGCTGCGCAGCCAGAGCGACTGGGGCGTGTACTCCCGGATGGTGCTGGAAGCGTTCGGTGTCACGCCGCAGAACGCCGACGTGCGCCACCTGACGCCCGCCGCGCTCACCCAGCAGCTGATCGACGGCACGACCGACGTCGGCGTCACCGTGTTCGGCATGGAGCCGAACCAGAAGGAGTGGATGATCGGCGGGCCGCTGCGCCAGCTCGAGGCCTCTGGTAAGCCGCTGCGCTACATCGGCATGGACAAGGACACCGTCGAGCGCATCAACAAGAAGTGGAGCACGACCTTCACGCATACGGTCATCCCGGCCGGCACCCTGCCCAAGCAGACCGCGCCCCTGCCCGTCGGCCTCGTGCGCGCGTACAAGGCGGCGCACCAGGACTTCCCGGAGGAGGTGGCCTACCAGATCGTGATGGGGGTGGCGAAGCTTGCGCCCAAGCTGCGCGAGCTGCACGTGCTGTGGAAAATCTGGTCTCCCGAGCTGATGGTCGCTGGCCTGTCGGATGAGAACGTCCATCCGGGCGCGAAGAAGGCCTACGTCGAGCTCGGCTGGTGGGACAAGGCGAAGAATTTCCCGCCGATGACGTATCCGAACTAGCACCCGAAACCGCCGGCGAGAGGGGTTATTGCCTAGTCCGCTTGCGGAAGCGCGGCTGCACAAGGCCGCGGAAATCAGCGAAGCGCTCATGCTCGTCGTGGGCGTGCTGATGGTGCTCTACGTCGGCATTGCAGTGCTTGGGCTCGTGTCGAGCTCGGCACGGCACTATGCCGCGTTCGTGCTGTTCGTGATGATCATGTCGAGCCTCGCCTCGATCAAGGTGATCATCTACGAGCGCCTCGGCCTCAAGATGATCGAGGACGGATTCGCCGAGGCGATCAGCGGGCCGCCGCCGAAAACGACCTGGCTGCTGTGGACCAAGGCCGCGCTCGCGCTGGCGGGCTCGGTGCTCGCGGTCGCCGGCGCCGCCTTCATTCTGGTGCATGCCGATCGGCTCGAGAGGGCGGCGCCGTTTTTCGGCGGGTTCGACATGTGGATGGGCGGTGCGCTGGCGGCCGGCGTCGTGCTGCTGACGCTGGTGCATTGGGGATTGACGCTCGCATCCATCGTCATGCTGGCGATCGCGTATTTTTTCTTCGGCCAGCACATCAACCACCCGATCTTCGCGCACCCGGGCTACGACCTGGGCTTCGTGATGAATTACATCGGGCTCGGCGTAACGCAAGGGCTGTTCCTGTACGCGCAGACCGCGGCCGACGACATTTTCTTTCTGGTGATGTACGCGACCACGCTGTTCGGGCTCGGCGTGATGCCGATGATCGTCGAGGCGGGCCGGCTCGTGGGCGGCCGCCTGGCAGGCGGCGCGGCAGCACCGGCGGTCCTCGGCAGCGGCGCGGTCGGCGCCGTGATGGGAACGGCCGTCTCGAACGTCGTGCTCTGCGGCCGATTCACGATTCCGCTGATGACCCGCTACGGCTACAGCCCGGCGATGGCCGGCGCGATCGAAGCCACTGCGTCCACCTGCGGGCAGATCATGCCGCCGGTGCTCGGCCTCGCCGCGTTCCTGATCGCGAGCACGCTCGGCATCGCGTACATCGAGGTCGTCAAGGCTGCGGTGCTGCCTGGCGTGCTGTACATCACCGGCGTCGCGATCGGCGTCGCGGTGTATGCGATGCGCCACCGGCTGCCGAAGCTGAGCGAGCCGGTGAACATGCAGATCATCTGGCGTCTGTTGCCTGCATTCGGCATCTCGTTCCTCACGGTTATCGTCCTGCTGGTCAACTACTACTCGCCGTCCGTCGCGGGAATCGCCGGCGTCATCGTCGCGCTGGTGCTGTCGGTGTTCCAGGGACCGTACCGGCCGAAGCTGAAGGAGCTCAAGGCCGCGGTCCAGGAAGGCCTGATGCTGGTCTCGCTGCTTTCGCTGCTGCTGATCGCGATCGGGCCGATCGGCCAGGCGTTCCAGACCACCAACCTTTCCGGCAAGCTCGGCATCTGGCTGATCACGATCCTGCCCGACAGCAAGATCATCCTGCTGATCGGCGCGGCGCTGCTTTCGATCGTACTCGGCATCGGCTTGCCGACGCCGGTCGCGTATCTGGTCGCCGCGCTGGCGGTGGTGCCGTTCATGATCCAGATCGGCATCGCTCCGCTGCAGGCACACTACTTTGCGTTCTATTTCGCGGTATACGCGACGCTTTCCCCGCCGGTAGCCGAATCCGTTCTCGCGGCGGCAAAAATTTCGGGCGCGGGATTCTGGGACACGGGCATGCACGCGATGAAGCTCGCCGCCACCACGTTCATCATCCCGTTCGCTTTCGTATTCAATCCGGAACTGATGGCGTTTCCGGATCTTTCCTGGAAGATGCTGTGGGCGGTGGTGGAGGTCCTGCTGGTGCAGGCGATGAGCTCGATCTTCCTGTACGGCTACTTCAGGCGAAGCCTCAGCGCCGCGGAGCGCTTCGTGTCCTTCGTGGTCGTGATGCTCGGCTATACGGCGATCATGAGGCCCGAGGCGTTGTACACGTATCTCGCGCTGGGATCGATGGCCGCGCTGATCGCGTGGATCTGGGTCTTCCCGCGAGCCTCAGCGCACGCTTCTACCCCTTCGTAAGCGCATCGAGCCCGTCGGCCGTCACCTTGATGTGCTCGGGCAACGACCCGCAGCAATAGCCGATGATGTGCGCGCCGCTCCTCACCAGCTCCGGCAGCCGCGCGGCCGCGACGTCAGGCCCCTCGTAGGACTGGTTGGACATCACCACCGAGTTCGGCTTCGCCACCACGAACACCTTGCCGGCGAGCCCCTTGGCGTCGACGTGCTGACGGAAACGGGTCGCGATCGGGATCACGTCGTCCAGCCCCACTGAGCAGTTCGCGCCGACCACGGTGGCCCCGAGCGCGAGCATGCCGTCGAAGCGCTGCTGGGCGAGCTCGTCGTGCTTGCCTTCGAGCATTTCCTCTACCGTGTCGCCGAAGAACGTCCGGTGCTCGGTCTGCCCGGGCGCGAGGTCCGTGAATACGACGGTCATGTACAGCGGGACCTTTACGCCCTCTTTTGCGAACACCTCGTGCGCCGCCTCGGCGGCCGCCTGCCCCTCGAGCCCCTGCAGCAACGTCTCGACGCAGATCACGTCCACGCCCGCCTCGACGAGCGCCCGGATCTGCCGCACGAAGTTCGCACGGACGTCCGGGAAGGAGCCGGTGTCGCCGATGATGAGTCCGGTCGGCCCGACGTCTCCGCCGATGAAGCAGTGCCGCCCGGTGTCGGCCATCGCCTGGCGCAGCAGCCGCACGCCTTCGCTGTTGAGCCGGTCGGCATCGGCGACGTCGAGGCCGAACTCGGGCAGCCGCAGCACGCAGCTGTTGAACGTGTTCGTCAGCATCAGCTCCGCTCCGGCCTCGAGCTTGTCGCGGTACATCCGCCGCACCTCATCGGGCTTCGAGAGGTTGTAGCCGTCGCAGCAGGTGCCAGCCTCGTCCTTGACGTGGTCCTGGAACCAGGTACCGGTCGCGCTGTCGGCCAGCATCGGGCGCTTGTCTGCGCGGGCGAGGCGTTCTAGGAAGGTCTCGTGCATCGGGTTCACTCCTGGTTCGAGGCCGCGAGCGGAATCAGTCCGTAGAGGCCGGTGATGGTTTTCTCTGGAAGGATCGCGCCGCTGTCGAGCACTTCGATCGCGGGCAACGGCTCGCCCGCAGCGAGCGTGCCGACGAGGGCGGATTGCTCTGCGAGCGGCCAATCGAGGTATCCCGGGCCGGCGCGGCGGGTCACGCGGTAGCCCTCGGCGCGCGCCCTGCGGCCCAGCTCGCGACGAACGGCCCCGAGCGCGGACTGCACGACGACCCATCCTGCGGTGTCGAGAAAGAGCCCTTCGAGACCGTCCATCGCTTCGAAGAGCTGCGAAACGCGCTCATCGAGCCGCGGCCCCAGCGTCACGACGAAGAGCTGCGCCGCAGAGCTTCCTTGCAGCGAGCTCGCGAGCGTCGCGCTCGTGGCGATCGCGCCGCCTTCGAGCTCCACGCGGGTCTCGTCGATCCTGCGAATCGCGACCTGGCGCAACCAGGCCACGGGCGTGGCGATCTCGAGCGCGTGGATCGCCATCGCGGTCGCGGTGGCGCGCACTTCGGCGACCACTGGCGCGATGTCCGGATAGTGCGCTCTCAGGATCTGCTCGGCGCGCACTGAAACTTCCAGGCCTTGCAGCGCTTCCAGGCGGCGGTGGGCCGTAAGGGTCGCCATTCGCTCGCGCCTAGTGCGCCAGCCTCAACTTGTCGACGAACACGTCCTGGAACGATTCGTCCGTCGCCATATCCACGCGCACGGCGTCGCGCGCCACGCGGACGGCGTTGTCCAGATGCTTGCGCGACAGCGTCGCGAGCACTGCGCCGGCGAGCGCGGCATTGCCGATGAATTCCACGCGGTCCAGCGGTACTTCGGGCAGCAGCGCGATTCGCAGGATGCTGACCGGATCGAGATAGCTGCCGAACGCGCCTGCAACGTAGACGCGGTCGAGCTCCGCCGCGGTCACCTTGGCCGCGTCCATCACGTAGTGGATCGCCGTGGCGGTGGCGGCCTTGGCGAGCTGCAGCTCTCGCACGTCGCCCTGGTGGAGGTACAGCGGGCGGTTCTGCGGATCGCGCGCGACGATGAACGCACGCATCTCGCCCGCGAGATGTGCGCGCTCGCGCAGCCACGCGGGCCATTCCTCGGTGTCGAGCATCCGCCCCGACGCATCCAGCACCCCGACGCGGACGAGCTCCGCCACCAGGTCGACGATCCCGGTTCCTGCGATCCCGAACGGCGGTTTCTCCTCCACCGTGTCGATGCGCAGCTGCCGGCGCGCGTCGTCGATGGCGATCTTGGTGATCGCACCGGGCCGCGCCTGCGTGCCGCAAGCCATCTGCGCGCCTTCGAATGCCGGCCCTGCCGGCGCAGAGCAGACGTACAAGCGCCCGCGATGCACGAGCGCCACTTCCGCGTTGGTCCCGACATCGACTGCGATGACCGTGTCCGATCGACCGAGCAGATCCAGCGCGATCATCACCGCGACCGTATCCGCGCCGATATAGCCGGAGATCAGCGGCAGCCCGACGACCGGCGTCGCCGGCTCGAGCCGCAGCGCAAGCTCGGCCGCGGGAACCGTGAGCAGCTCGTTCAGCACGGGACGGAACGGAAAGCCGCCGAGCGCCTTGACGTCGAGCCCGAAGAACAGGTGGTGCATGACCGCATTGCCGGCGACGGTCGCCAGCACGATGTCCTTGCGAGCAAGGCCGTAGCTGACCACCAGGCGGTCGATCATCCGGTTGATCCGCTGGATGATCTTTCCGTGCAGCTCGAGGAGGTTCTCCTCCTTCTCCATCGCGAACGCGATGCGCGACATGAAGTCGCCGCCATAGGCGCCCTGCGGATTGCGCTCGGTCTCGACCGACAGCATCGCGAGCGTCGTGAGGTCGAGGAGCGCCATCGATACCGTGCTGGTGCCGATGTCGATCGCGAGGCCGTATACGGTAGAAGAGGAGCGCGATCGAACGTCGAGCAGCGTGCCCTCGTGCATGAGGCAGCGGACGCTCGGCTCCCGGCGCGAGAGCGCGAGGCCAAGCTCGCGCAGCGCGGCGATCGACGAGCGGCGCAAGCGGATGCCTTTCCCGAGCAATGCGTCCTCGAGCAACGCAATTGCGGGGCGATCGCTCTCGTCCGACGCGTCGGGGAGGTTGACGCTGACATCCTGGATCACCGGCTCTACCGAGGCGAGCTGCGGCAGCACCACGCTGGGATCGAGCAGCTTCAGCGAAACCGGAGGAAGCTCGACCGTCAGATCGCCGTCCACCTTGAGCTGGCAGGACAGCCGCCAGCCGCGGGCGATGTCATCGGGCTCCAGCAACGACTGATCGAGGGCGCTCGGCGCCACCACCCGGTCGATCACGGTGACGCGGCATTCGCGGCAGCGACCGCGCCCGCCGCAGATTCCCGGCAGGTCGATGTCGTGCTCACGGCAGGCTTCGAGAACGGAAACGCCGGGCGCGACGTCGACCGTGAGCCCCTCCGGGAGGATGGTGAGGCCCACCTATTCCACCTTCGCGGCGACCAGCTCCTTTGCCACTTCGACGGCCATCGCGGCGTGGCTCGCGTAGCGGTCGGCACCGACCTTCTTCGCGAACATCTCGCTCACCGGCGCGCCGCCGACCATCACGCTGATCCGCTCGCGCATGCCTTCCTTCTGCAGCGCCTGGGTGACCGTTTCCATGTAGAGCATGGTGGTGGTCATCAGCGCCGAGATGCCGATGATGTCGGCGTTTTCCTCTTTCGCCTTGCCGAGGTACTTCTCGGCCGGGCAGTTGACGCCCAGGTCGTGCACCGTGAAGCCGGCGGTGCGCAGCATCAGCGCGACCAGGTTCTTGCCGATCTGGTGGATATCGCCTTTCACCGTCGCGATGACGACCGTGCCCTTGTGCGTGCTGGCGTCCACCTTGAGGTACGGCTTCAGGATGTCGATGCCGGTGTTCATGGCCTTCGCCGCGCGCAGCAGCTCGGGAACGAAGTACTCGCGGCGGTCGAACTTGCCGCTGACGACCATCATTCCCTTGGCGAGGCCGTCGTTGATGGCCTCGTACGCGTCCATGCCGATCGCGACCGCGCGATGGGCGAACTCCGTCGCCATGGCGGCGTCGAGCTTCCAGACCGAGTCCGCCAGCCCGGCGAGCACCACCTCGCGCTGCTCGTTCGCCGGCGAATCGCTCATCGCGTCTGGGCGGCGGCGGCCATCGCGCGAAGGTTCTCGAGCTTCGTCAGCGGCGGCACCGCGCAACCGGAGGACAGCAGATCGACGCCGTCCTCGAAGCATTTGTTCGCCTCGCGCAGCACGTCCGCGGGTCCGCCGTTCAGCAACGCCCGCACCGGCGCTACGTTGCCGATCGCGAGCACGTCGCCCAGAATTTCCTTGGCATCCTTGACCTCGACCTTCTCCTCGAACGAGAACGCGAGCGTGCCGGTCTTGCGGATGTGCGGCATCAGGTCCTTCGTGTACCCGCAGATGTGCAGCGCGGTGGGGACGTCCTTGATGGTGGCGAATACCTTGGCCTCGTACGGCAGCGCGAACTCGGCGTACTGATCGCCGCTCAGCAGGTCGCCGCTCGCCACCGGGTCCGACAGCGTGATCGTGTCGGCGCCCGCTTCGATTGCAGCGCGCGACAGCGAGATTGCCGCCTGCGCCATCAACTCCAGCACCCGCTTGACCGCCTCGGGTTCCTCCAGCGTGGCGAGAAGGACGCGCTCGGCGCCGAACACCGCGCACGCGATCGTGAACGGCCCGGTGACCTTCATGTTGACCGGCTGGATGTCGCGCTGGCTGTTGGCGAGCAGCGAGAGGGCTTCGAGCACCACCGGGATCCGTCCGCGCTGCAGGAAGTCGGCTGGCAGCTCGAACTCGTCGAAGGCGATCTCGAGGTGCTCCATGATCTGCGGCTGCGTCATCTCGCTGCCCTTGTCGAGCGGGCAGCCGAGCGCCTCGCCTTCGAGCGTCAGGCAGAACGGCACGGTGCAGCAGGGCACGCCGGTGAGCTCGTAGGTCGATGCGGCGGCGCGCGCCATCTTCTTCGGATCCCAGTGGGAGTCCGGCCAGGTGGCGTCGACCTGCTTCATCGCCTCGACCGTCACGCCGACCGTGGGCACCCACACCACGCGTCCGTGCGGCCGGCCGTCACGCAAAGTGGCGAGGATCTGTTCTTTGACGTTGATGCTCATGACCCATGCCTTCGCTGGGTGGACGATCGATTATCGAAGGTTTCACTCGGGGCAGCAACGCTTTTCCGGCTAAAAGTGTTCTGAATAGAACAGTTTACGAAGTGCGAGGGCGGAACTCGCGAGCTCGCTCAAGCCTGCTATATTGCGGGCCAAGGAGCAACCGACCGTGGCGCCTCTGAGCCGCAGCGGACACCTCGACATACTCGCCGCGATTCCGCAAGAGCACCGCAAGCTGGTGCTGGCGCAGTGCGGACAGCACCGCTATCGCAAGGGCGAGATCATCTGGCGTCAGAGCGATCCCGCGCTCGTGGTGGGAATTCTCGGTGAAGGCAAGGCGGTTTCCGAGTATTGCAGCTCGAGCGGCCGCACCGTCATTACCGGACTGTGGTCCTCGGGCGATCTGATCGGCGCGCTCAACCTTGGCGCATCCAACGTGCACCAGATGACGGTGCGTTGCCTGGAGAACTCTCTGCTCCACACGTTGTCGGTCGAGCAGTTCTACGCGCTGGTGAGGTCGTATCCCGAAGTGGCGGAAACCGCGGTCAGGGCACTCTCGGTACGGCTGCACTGGTACAACCATCTCACTCTCGTGCTTGGCACCCTGCCTGCGTTTCAGCGGATTTGCGGAATGCTGCTCGCGCTGTCGGAGCATTTCGCGGTCGAGACCGCGGACGGATTGCTGATCGACTTGAATCTCACCCATGCGACGCTGGCGGCGATGGTCGGCGTTGGGCGCCCGTTCCTGACGGTCACGTTGAGCCGGCTCGAGCAGGGCGGTCACGTGCGCAGCGTGCGGCGCCGCATCGTGATCCGCGATGCGGCGGCGCTGAAAGCCCTGGCCTTCGAACCTGCGACGCGGCGGCGTGGCAAGGTCGCGACCGCGAAATCTAGCGAGCGGTACCAGTCTTCACGCTTTTAGAGGAAAACGTATGCGCCACCCGAACCCGACGCTGAATCGCTTTATCGACGGCCTGGAAGGCATCGTGAATCACGAACGCGACCAATGGAAGATCGTCGCAGCCGTCGAGCCGCTGGTTCAACAACTCATTGCCAACCCGGACCGCGGGTGGCTGCAAGACAAGTACCGCCGCCCCCCCGAAGGCAAGACCGGCGTTGCGGCCGGCTACGGCCAGTACTGCCTCTACCGGCGTGGCAGCGCGCTCTCCGTCATCGCGTTCTGCTGGGGCGCGGGCAAGGGCACCCCGATCCACGACCACCTCGCCTGGGGCGTGCTCGGCTTCCTCGACGGCCTCGAGAAAGAAACGCGCTACAAGCGCCTGGACGACGGCTCGGACAAGCAACGCGCGCAGCTCAAGGAGATCGGCGTCTACTTCACGAAGACGGGCGAGACCTCGCACCTCGTTTCCCCGCAGCGCGATGTGCATCGCGTCGAAAATCCCGGCGATACGCCTTCGGTCAGCATCCACATCTACGGCTGCGACATGGGGACCCAGCGCCGGCGCCGCTATGACGCCGAGACCGGCGCGATCGAGTGGTATACGACGCCGCACGATTCGGACGAAATCGTGGTGTCGTGACGACGCTCTCCCTTGCGCAAGTGCAGGCCGCGATGAACGCGATGCTGCAGAAGGCCCTGGAGCAGCCGCACCGCCCCGTGGCGATGGCCATCGTCGACGCGGCCGGGATCCTGCTCGCGTACCAGCAGATGGACGGGCTGCGCTTGTTTACGCGGCGCCATGCGATTCGCAAGGCGTACACGGCTGCGATCACGGGAATGAATAGCGGCGCTTTCGGCGAGGACTGCCTCAAGGCGCGCGGCACGACAGTGCGGGAGATTGGCGGAGACCTTGAGCTTACCCCGGGGGCCGGCGGCGTTGTCGTGCGCTTGAGCAAGCACGCGCCGCAAAACCCTGAGCAGTACCACGTCAATGTTCTGGGTGGCATCGGCGTCGGCGGATACCTGACCGGTCGTGAGGATGAAGCGCTCGCCCTCGTCGGCCTGAAGGCGATGGATCTCTGACCGATGGATCGCGTTCCGCTCTGCCGGGTTTCCGAAATAGCCGAGCACGGCATCAGGCAATGTGAAACCACTACCGGGGACAAGATCTGCGTCATCAACGCAGGCGACCGGTTCTTCGCCTGCCAGGCTTTCTGCCCGCACGAGGGCGTAGCCCTGTGCGAGGGCGTTTTCGACGGCGATGTGCTGACGTGCCTGGAGCACCTGTGGCAATGGAGCCTGCGCTCGGGCGGAGAGCCGCGCGGTCTCGCGGAGAAGGCGCTGGAGATGCACGACGTCGAGGTAGAAGGCGACGCGGTATTCTTGAAGCCTTGACGCCCGGATAGGGATTCCTGCTGTCAGCGCCGCGTCAAAGGATGCCGTGGCGGCGAAACACGTCCGCCAGCTTTTCACCTCGCGCGAGCGCCTCCCGCGTCTCGTTCTCACCTTGCACCTTTGCAAGCGCGGCCGCGATGACGCGGGCCTCCGCTAGCTTTGGAATGACGACCACGCCATCGGCATCGCCGAAGACGAGATCGCCGGGCTCGACGCGCGCGCCAGCCACCTCCACCGGCACGTCGATCGCGACGACCTTGCCGCGGCCCTTCGAGTCGAGCGGGCCGATGCCCGCAGCGAACACCGGAAACTTCAACGCGCGGATCGCACGCACGTCGCGCGTCAGTCCGTCCATGACGGCGCCGGCCGCGCCGCGTGCGTGGGCAGCGGTGGAAAGCAGCTCGCCCCACGGCGCGATCCTCCCCGAGGTGCCGCACGCGAAGACGGGCACCTCGCCGGGCCGCAAGTCGTCGATGAGCTGGATCTCCAACTCGTACGGGTTCTCGCCGTCGCGCGCCTCGTAGACATCGGCGTACAGGCCCGTGCGCGCACGCCCGCACAGCACGAGTGAGTCGTCGAGCGGGCGGATGCAGGCGGCGAGCGCCTGGTCGCGATAGCCGGCCGCGTCGAGGCAGTCCGAGAGGACGGCGGTGAACAGCTTCTGGCGCAATCCTTCAAGCAAAGGCGATTCGTTCTCCATGTTTGCCCGGCTATGGTATATCGACTGAGCTTTTCGCCGATGAGGAGATCGAATGGACGTACGCGCTGCGGTTGCATGGGAAGCCGGCAAGCCTCTTTCGATCGAGACAGTGCAGCTCGCCGGTCCAAAGGCTGGTGAAGTGCTCGTCGAGATCAAGGCCACCGGGATCTGCCATACCGACGAATTCACGCGTTCTGGCGGCGACCCCGAGGGACTGTTTCCCGCAATCCTCGGTCACGAAGGCGCGGGCATCGTCGTCGACCTCGGTGCCGGCGTCACCACGCTGAAGAAGGGCGATCACGTGATCCCGCTCTACACGCCCGAATGCCGGCAATGCAAGTCGTGCCTTTCGCGCAAGACGAACCTTTGCACCGCGATTCGCGCGACCCAGGGAAAAGGCGTGATGCCCGACGGCACGAGCCGGTTTTCGTTGAATGGAAAGCCGCTGTTTCATTACATGGGCTGCTCGACGTTCGCGAACTTCACGGTGCTGCCCGAGATCGCGGTGGCGAAGATTCGCGAGGACGCGCCGTTCGACAAGGTCTGCTACATCGGCTGCGGAGTGACCACCGGGATCGGCGCCGTGATGAACACAGCCAAGGTGGAGGCGGGCGCAAACGTAGTGGTGTTCGGCCTCGGCGGCATCGGCCTGAACGTA
>Ga0209382_10003795_pt1 | contig 20710 bp, 21 predicted proteins | sample SoiMetdeltSBSDD5_FD_187599 | JGI IMG/M metagenome (GOLD analysis project Ga0209382, IMG submission 187599) | Bulk soil microbial communities from a Populus tree surrounding site in Tennessee, USA - Soil MetaG P. deltoides SBSDD5 (SPAdes) (version 2) | ecosystem: Environmental > Terrestrial >... | reverse complement strand
GGGGGCACGGCCTGCATCAACTTCGTCCAGTGCCGCGACCTGCTCGCGAGCGGCACCGACATCGACTACAACGGCCCGTCGGGCCTGCTCGACTTCACGCTGCCCGGCGAGCCGTCGACCGCGACCATCGCCGTGCTGACCTTCGGCCAGGACAACCACATCGACACCACGGCCACCCAGTACCGCAACGTCGCCATCAGCGACGCCTGATCGGCCGCGGTGGCCGGTGGCTAGCGGACGCCGACCTGGAACAGGACGTCCGGCAGGGGCGCCACCATGCCGGTGTAGAAGCGACCGAACTCGGCGTAGCGCGCCGAAGCCTCCTCGAAGCGCATGGTGTAGACGCACTCCTTGAGGTCGTCGGGGTTGGTGCCGAACAGGGTCACGCCCCATTCGTAGTCGTCGAGCCCCGTGGACCCCGTGACCAGCTGGAGCACCCGCCCCGCGAAGGTCCGCCCGAGCGAGCCGTGGCCGTACATCAGCTTCTCGCGGTCGGGGTACGGCAGGAGGTACCAGTTGTCGCTGACACCCCGGCGCTTGGACATGGGGTAGAAGCAGAAGGCCGGCTTCCCCTCCGGTGGGAGCTGGGGATAGAGGCGTGCCTGCTTGCGCTCCTCGGGCACGCCCTTGGCGTACTCGGAGACCTCGGTCAGCGAGAGGTAGCTGTCGACCACCGCGAGGCCGGCGGCCTCGATGTCGGTCTGGAAGGCCCGCAGGCGCCACAGGTCCGGGCCGACGGCCATCAGGCACGCATCGGCCTTGTGGCCAAGCAGGGCCGCCGCCACCAGCTGGTGGGTGTCGGCCTCGATGTCGTGGCCGGGCGCCGCGAGGACCCGGCCCGCCGTCAGGACGGCGTCGGTCTCGGTCCGCGGCGTCACCTTGCAGAAGAGGTGCAGTACCGCCAACCCCTCGGTCGGTGACATGACGTCGATCATGCCCAGGAGAGTAACGGCGGCGGATCAGTAGGGCAGCCGGCGCTCGGAGGCGAGACGGTCGATCTCGTTGCGCTGCTCGACCTGCTCCAGGCGCCGGCACAGCCCCTGGGTCAGCTCGGCCATCTGCACCGAGACGATCCGGGCCTCCTCCTCGGCCCGGGCGGCGGCCGTCTCGACATCGCGCATCCGCCGGTCGAGCGATGCCACCTGGTGGTCATGGGCCGCCTGCCACGCCACCACCTGGCGGTAGAGCGCGTCCAGGCGCTGCTGTAGCTCGTCGGGGCCGGGGTCGCCCATCAGCTGCCGGTAGCCGAGGTACGCCGCCACGGAGACGAGGGTGGCCAGGCCCAGCGCCAGCTCGGCGCTCACCACCCCCTCCGGATGCGACGCGGCGTCCGTCCTGATGGTCCACCGCGACACCTCCTCGTGCCGTCGCCGCCGCGTCCCCAGTATCGCGCAAGGGGCTGCGGTCGTTACGTTCCGTGACCTTTGCGACATAGCCGGGACGCTCCGTCCAGACGTGGCAGACTGCGCGCTCGGCGTGTGAACGAGGATTACTTACGCGACCAGAGGGAGATCGAGACGTGATCGAGGCGAGCCCGACGGTATGGCGACGCTGGTTGGCTTCCGAGCTCCAACGACTCCGTGCGGAGGCTGGGATGGAGCAGAAAACAGTGGCACATGCGCTCCGATGCACGGTCACCAAGGTCTCGTACTTCGAGAACGCGCAGCGGCCCGTCGTTCCCCGCGATCTCGACGAAGTGCTCCTGCCTTTGTACGGCGTACCGGAGGATCGCTGGCCGGATTACCTCGAAGCGGCCGACAAGGCCCGCCAGAAGGGCTGGTGGGAGGAGTACAGCGAGGAGGTCCTGCCCGAGTGGTTCCGGCGCTACGTCGGCTTCGAGCAGGGCACCTCCGAGGTGCGCACCTACGAGCCCCAGTTCATCCCCGGCCTCCTCCAGATCCCGGAGTACACAGGGGCGATCCTGCGGCGCGGGCCGATCGAGCTGCGCCAGCGCGACCTGGACGAGGTCGTCGAGCTGCGGGTCCGGCGCCAGTCACTCGTGACCCGCGACGAGGACCCCGTGGCGTTGTGGGCGATCCTCGACGAGGCTGCCCTGCACCGGGCGGCGGGCGGCCCCGAGGCGATGCACGAACAGATCGAGCACCTCGTCGAGATGGCCGAGCGCCCCAACATCACCATGCAGGTCCTGCCGTTCAGCGAGGGCATCCACCCCGGCATGAGCAGCGGGTTCACGATCCTGAGCTTCCCTTGGCCGTCCGATCCGGGCGTCGTCTACGTGGAGAGCGGTTGGTCGGCCGCCCTCTACCTCGAGGAGCCGTACGAAGTCGAGGACCACATCGTGATCTTCGAGCGCCTCGCCCAGCAGTCGCTGGATCCGGATGCCTCCGTCGCGATGTTGAGAGAGCTTGCGAAGGAATGAACCACCATGAGACACGCCGACCTCGCCGCAGCGCCACTGGCCCGAGCCGCCCGCTGGCGCACGTCCAGCTACACCGACCGGGGTAACTGCGTGGCGGTAGCCGAATGCGCCGACGGCGACGTCGCCGTACGGAACAGCAACCATCCCGATGCGGGCACCCTGACGTTCCCGGCCGAAGCGATGCACGCCTGGATCGCCGGCATCAAGGCGGGCGAGTTCGACGATCTGAGCTGACGAGCCCGACCCGGTCGACCAGTGCCTCGTCAGGCCACGAGGACTAGGGTCGAACGGCGATGGCTGGGGATGGGGTCGCCTTGGCGATCCGGGGGGTCGAAGCAGGACCGGCGCCGATCCGGACCAACCGCCGGACCAGCCGCTGGCCCACCCGCCTCCTGGTCGCCGGCGTCGTCGCGCTGGCCGCCAGCCCCATCGTGGTCGCCGCGCTCTCGCTGGTCGGCGATTCGTGGTTCCCGACCGGCGACTGGGCCGGCCTGGTCTTCCGCACCTCGCAGGTGGGTACGGGCGACACCCCCCTGGTCGGCTTCGACAGCGTCAAGGGCTGGGCCCATCCGGGCCCCCTGCTGTTCTGGATCGCCGCGCCCCTCTACCGCCTGACGGGCGGCGACCCCCGGTCGCTGGCCTGGACGGCGGCCATCGTGAACTGTCTGGTGGTCGCCGGCCTCGCCGCCGTGGCCTGGCGACGGGGCCGCTGGCCGCTGCTGGTGGGGACGATGGCCTTCCTCGCTGTGCTGCTCCACGGCATCACCCCCACCCGCACCGTGGATCTGTGGGTGTCGCACCTGCCGTTGCTGGCCTTCCTCCTCACGGTGTTCCTGGCCTGGGACATCGCGCTCGGTCGACCGGGCACGGTGGTCGCCGCGGCTGCGGTGGCGTCCTTCACCGCCCAGACCCATCTGGCCTACGCCTCGCTGAACGGCCTGCTGGCCGCGTGGCTGGTGGCGTGGTGCCTCGGCTGGCCCCGCCTCCTGCCCCCGGCGCCGGAGGACACCGTCACCGCCGAGCTCCCGCAGGCGCCCTGGACCCCGTGGCACCGCGCCCTGCGGCGCGCGCTGGTGGTGGTGGTCGTCTTATGGATCGGTCCGCTGGTCGACGCCGTCTTCGACCTCCACAACCCCTGGAACATCGCCCGGTCGTTCGGGGCCGGCGCCAGCCGGGTCGGGCTGGTCCAGGCCATCGGATTGGTCGGACGCTACGTCCGGCCCGACGGACCGTGGGTGGGTGGCGCCGAGCCGATGGGCGGCGATTTCCTGTCCGTGCAGGGCTCCGGTGTGCTGCCGGTCCTGCTGGCGCTCGGCGCGCTGGCGTGGTGCCTCCGCATCGGGCGGCGGCGCCGGCTGCCCGACGTGGTCGCGTTGGCCACCCTCGCCCTGGTGCTGGTGATCGGCGCGGTGCCAGCGGCTGCGCAGATCCCGCTGCCCAACGAGCTGTACTACACGCAGTGGCTCAAGGTCGTCGGAGGGCTCGTCTGGTTCACCGTGGCCTGGACCGGATGGCGCCGCCTGGAGCCCGCCGTGCGGGCCGTCCCCGGTCGGCAGGTGGCGGTCGGGGTGCTGGCCGGCCTGACGCTGCTGATCGCGACCGCTGGCCTGTGGGGTGCGAGCGCGGCGGTCGACTTCCCGCTGAGCAAGCAGGGGGAGCAGGTCCGGCAGCTCATGGCCGATCTCGACGGCCAGCTCCCCCGGGATCAGGTGATCCTGGTGGTCAGGCGGGGTGAGTTCTTCCATGTCTACGGTGCCGGCGTGATGGAGCACCTGATCGACGAGGGGTACGACGTCGTCACCGACGAAGGCCGCACCGGCCTGAAGTGGGGCCACGACCATCGCTGGCGTCAGGGCGACCCCTACGACCTGGTCGTGACGGTGGCTCTCAACCAGGCCAACGACCGCTGCGTCCAGAACCCCGAGGCTCGCGTGCTGGCCTCCTACGACGGGCTGAGCCCGGAGGACCGGGCCTGGCTGACCGAAGTGCAGTACCGGCGCCTGGTCGAGGGTCCCGACGGCGTCACCGACGCCGAGCGGCGGCACGCCGCCCGCCTCACCCCTGATGACCTGCGGCTGGGCGTCTTCGCCTCTGCCACACCGTGCACCAGCGACCCGCCCCGGGACATCGAGCGCACCGCCGACAGCTCGATCCTCCCGGTGGGCGGAGGCGCCGCGGTGGTCGCGGCCGCGGCCGTCGGCGGCAGCTACGTCGTACGGCGCCGGCGTCGGCGCTCCGCGGGGGCCGAGGACGGGGGGACCCCGGCGCCCCCGTCCGAGGGTGGGTCCTCGCCTCCCGGACGTCATCCGGAGCCGGACGGCTGACGTGGACAGCATCCTGGCCCAGAGCGAGCCCGCCGGTACGGAGGCCGCCGCAGCCGAGGCGTCGGCTCCACCGGCCGCCGACCAGGCCTCCGACGCCGAGCCGGGGACGGGACGCCAGGTGCACCGGCTGCGCGACCTGGATCGGTCCGGCCGGTTCGCCGCTCTCCTGCTCGGTGTGGGCCTGGTCGTGGCCCCGGTGGTGGCCCTGATCCACTACCTGCCCCACTGGGTGCCGTCCCAGGACCCCGCGATGATGGCTCTCCGGGCCCTCGACGTCGGCACGTCGCGCACGCCGATGATCGGCCAGCCGTCGCTTGCCCACCTCTACCAGGAGGGCAACACCGTCCACCACCTCGGGGCGACCCACTTCTACCTGCTGGCCCCGTTCGTCCGGATCTTCGGGGCCCAGACCGGCATGCTGCTGGTCTCGGTGCTCATCACCGGGAGCTGCCTGCTGATCATGGCCTGGGCGGTGTTCCGCCAGCTCGGGCCGCGGGCCGGCGTGATCGCGGCGGTGATCCTGGGTGCCATCACCTACACCACGGGGATGGCCTCGCTGATCAACCCGGTCAGCTCCAACATGGCCGGCTATCCGCTGTTCTGCTCCGCGGTGCTGCTGTGGTGCCTGATGTGTGGCGACCTCCGCCTGCTCCCGCTGGCCACGGTGCTCGTGACCTTCACCGCCCAGCAGCACCTGTCGGTCCTGCCCACCATCGCCATCCTCGCGGCCGCCGGCGTGGTCGGACTGGTCATGGCAGTGCGATGGAGCCCGAGCGACGACCGGCCGGCGCGGCAGGAGGTGGCCCGCTGGGTCGGGCTGTCGGCCGGGCTGGCGGCGGTGCTGTGGCTGCCGGTCCTGCTCCAGCAGCTGTTCGGCAACGTGCCCAACCTGACCCGGCTGGCGAAGTTCAGCGGCGACCACGAGCGACCCAGCCTCGGCTTCGCCGCCAGCGCGCGGCAGGTCGCGCACGTCCTCGGGCTGCCGCCGGTCCTCGGCCAGAGCAACATCAACGCCCACTGGCTCAACGAACCGGTGTCCGTCCCCACCGGGCTGACCGCCGCGGCGGTCGTCGCGATCACCGTCGTCGCCGCCCTACGGTGGCGCCGATCCCGGCCTCGGCAGGCCCTGCTGGTGGTGATGGCCGCAGTCGTGGCCGTGGCCGGCCTGGTCAACGGGGCCTCCGTGCCCACGGGCACCTACGAGACCTACCGCCTGGCCTTCTACCACTGGATCTTCCCTCTGACCTTCCTCGTCACCTTGGTCCTCGCCCTGGTGGTGGTCGAGCTGTTCGAGCTGGTCCGCCACCGGCAGCAGGCGACCGAGTCCGCCGCCAGCACACGGGCGCCGTCGATCAGGCTCGCGGTGGTCGGCATCGCGCTGGTGGTCATCGTCGTGCCGAGCCTGGTGAACGTGACGCAGGACCGCTGGCTCAACTCCCTGCCGGCCGCCTTCTCCCCCATCGACCGCTCGACGGTCGACGAGATCACCGACCAGGTCATGGCCCACGAGGACGAGCTCGAGGGCCCGGTGCTGCTGGTCGCCCGGGGCCAGTCCCGCTACTGGGGCTTCCACCAGGCCCTCGCGCTGGCGCTCGAGGAGCGGGGCTTCCGGGTCCGGCAACCGGGCTACGAGGCGATGTTCGTGGCCGAGGGCCGGTGGGCCCACCGGGCCACCGTGCAGACCGGGCTGGTGATGATGGTGGACGGGTGGACCAACGACGACCTGAACGTCCTCGACCTGCCCGAGGGCGCCGAGACCATCGCCGACGTCGAGATCCCCGCGGCGTTCGAACGGGAGGCGTTCGCGGTGCTCGGACAGGATGCCTACCGCCCACGGCGGATCCGGGTGTTCCGGCTGGACCGCGAGGACCTGCTCGGCTGGGTCACCGAGGAGGAGCTCCTCGACTGACGGAGCCGCCGCCGGCGGGGATCAGGCCCGGTGGAGCTCGGCTCGCAGGTGGTGCTGGTGCGGCTGGCCGACCGCACCCATGGCCAGGTCGTAGCGCAGCACGTCGCCGCGGACCTCGACGGTCCGCTCCAGGCTGCGGACCTCCTTCGCCGTCCCCGAGCCCGCCACCGTCCTCGAGCGCAGGTGGAGGCGGAGGCCACCGTCGGGCTGGGTCTCGACCGTGCCCTCGGTGACCTCGGCGATGCCCGTGGGATGGGCGAGGATGAGCTCGACCCGCCCGTCGCCGACCCCCCGCAGGTAGCCGACCTCCGCGTGGGCCGGCAGGCCGGTCGCGAGGTTGACCGTCGCCTGCCGGTAGGCCAGGAAGGGCTTCCCGACGTGGCCGAAGGTCACCTCCTCGCGGTAGCGGAAGGGCTGGATGGTCGGGTACTCGCCCTGCCCCTCGCCCGCCCACTGGCCGAGCAGGCACGCGAGCCCGGCGACGTCCGGATGGAGCTCGGTGTCCAGATCCACGCGACGGACGCTAGTGCCCTGACCACAAACGTTTCCGCCCGCCACGCCGGCCAGGATCGCCGAACGTTCATGATCAGGGCGCTAGCCCTCCCGTCAGGGCGGCGGGAGGGTCTGGCAGGGTCCCCCGTTGCAGGTGTCGACCAGCGTGCCGTGAGCCAGGAACTCGTTGGCCAGCGTGAGCACCTCGATCTGGCTGCGGCCCATCCCGTGCGGGTCCTGGCCGGCCCGGTTGGGGACGTTCTCGGTCGGCGGCGCTGGTGTCCCGAAGTCCCACATGACCAGGTAGGACCGCCCCTGGTTCGGGAACCGTGTGACGGTCCGGATGCCCCAGAACGGCTCGACGTCGGGGCTCCGGCCGGCGGCCAGTCCCGGCGCCCGCAAGTGGGCGCCGATGGTGCGGGCGAAGACCTCGGTGGCGACGTTGGCCACCTGGTGGTCGCCGAACGCCTCGAACAGCATCACCTGCTTGGCACGGGTGTGGCGGTAGGGCCGCTGGGTCAGGTGCTGGGCGTAGGCGTCGTTCTCGCCCCGGTCCCAGAGCATCTGCGCCACCAGGATGCCGATCTCCCGGTCGACCTGGTCGGGGTAGAACTGGCGCGCCACCACGGCGAAGGGATCGAAGTCGACGCTGCGGTCCAGCAGGGTCGAGTAGTTCATGGCCGGGACGGCGAGGAAGGCCCGGTTCCAGTCCTGGGCGACGGCCGTGGTGGCCCCGCCGAGGATGCCGCCCTGGCTCGCGCCGACGAAGCTCAGGTTGCGCTGGTCGAGCAGCGGCGTGCCGTCGGCGGCCTGGAACGCGGGGTCCGACGAGAACCCGTCAGGATGCAGCAGCAGCCGCCCGAGGAACAGGAAGTTCAGGTGGGACTGCTGCAGCCGGTCGGGCAGGGTGCGGAACCGCGACAGGTCGGTGAGGGCGACGATGGCCGATCCGACGTCCTCCTCCGACATCCCCACCCACCAGGTGGCGCAGAAGGTGGTGTTGGCCGTGGTCGCGAACCGTGACCCGGCGCCCAGCACCTCCCGCCCGCTGCCGAGCAGACCGTGGCCGTAGAGCGCGGCGCTCGTCGGGTTGGCCGTCCCGTCGGCCTGGACGGCCGAGGACGGCACCGTGCAGATGAACCGGGCCGTGAAGGTGCCGTTGGCTCGGGGGATCGGTGACGACGCCGCGCCGTTGCCGTTGTTCAGGACCTGACCCGACGAACCATCGCCGGTGAGGTAGTTCGGGACCTCGAAGGTGCCCTGGACCTCGCGGAGGAGGTTCTCCCGGGTGCTCGGGACGACGCTGTCGACGTGGAAGCGCGGCGCCGTGGCGCCCAGGCGGGCGAAGGCGTCGTCCCGCATGGCCAGCAGCCGTTGCGCCAGGCTCTGCCCGCTGGCCACGGTGAAGTCCCAGGCCAGGATGAGCTGGCTGCGCCGCACCCCGGCCCGCCGCAGGGTGCGGAACAGGTCCTCCATGTGGTGACGGCGGGCCTCGAGCGTGGGGTTCCCGGTGTCGAGGCGGTCCCGGTAGGCCCGGAAGGCGTCGCTGGCGGCGATCGGGTTGCCGGCCCGGTCCACTAGGTCGCGCAGCGCCACCACGTACCGGTGGCCCTCCTGCAGGTTCTCCGCGGGGCGGACGAACAGCAGCCGGTGAGCGTCGTCGGGGGCGTTGGCATCGAGCTCGGACCAGTACGGATGGCGCCGGCCGGTCGTCGCGTCGATGAGCACGATGGGTGCCTGCCGATCGAGCGAGCGGGCCATGTCGGTGATCGGCGCCCCGCCGCTGGCGGCCAGATCGAGGCCCGGCAGCAGCACGGCCATCGCCGAGCCCGGGGAGAAGCCGTCGCTGCGGTTCCACTCGGTGGGGTCGATGTGGACGCCCGCGGTGTTGGCGGGCAGGGTCTCGGGCCCGAGCGCCACCCGCCGCCCGGTGGCCGTGGTGCGGTCGCGGACCGTGAAGTAGTCGTTGGGGAACGGCAGGTAGCAGCGCTCGCCGCCCAGCGGATCGCAGTGGGCTGGATCGTTGGGGAGCGGCACCTCGATCGACCCGCCCGGTCGCCCGTGGGCCGGGTCGGCCCCGGCCGGTGCCGTGGCGACCACGCCGGTGACGACCACCAGCAGCACCGCCCCGAACGCGCCCGTCCAGTTCCGCCTGCGCCTCATCGGTTTCCCCCTCTCGACCGCGAGTGGTGGCGACCCTACCGGTCCTGCCCTGGCACTGCAGCCGGGCTCACAGCCCCCGCAGGCTCAGAACAGACCGAAGAGGTGGGCGGCGTCGTTGTGGCGGACCAACCGCCAGCCCGGTGGGCTCGGCTGGTGCCAAGGCCACGCCTCGCTCCACAGGAACTCGGTGATGCCGGTGTTGTAGATCTCGATGTACCGGCCGTGGATGGTCGGGATGCCCCACAGGTGGAAGGCGTGCTCGATCACCCCGCCGTGGCAGGCGACGACCACGGTCTCCGTCGAGTGCTGCCGTGCGATCCGGGCCAGGGCCCGCTCGACCCGCTCGCCGAAGGCCGCCCAGCTCTCGCCTCCGGGCGCTCGGGCCTGGTGGGGGTCGCGGACCTCGGGGACCGGGAAGCGCTCGTTGAACTCCTCCCACGTCATCCCGTCGGCCTCGCCGGGGTCGAACTCGCGCAGCTCCCGCTCGATCCGCACCTCGGGGTCACCGAACGCCGGCGCGATGATCGCCGCCGTCTCGGCGGCCCGGGGCAGCGAGCTCGCGTACAGGGCGTCGACGTCACCCAGCTCGCCCGTGGCCTTCAGGCGATCGCGCAACGCCTCGGCCTGCCGTCGCCCGAGCGTGGACAGGCCACGACAGCCCCGCTCGCCGGCGAGGACGCCATCGACGGCCGCCTGCGCTTCGCCGTGCCGGATGAGTACCAGCCGTGTCATTCCCTGGCGACCCTAGTGCCGCAACGAACCAACCCCCGCTCTCGCAGCCGGGGCCACGAGAGCGGGGGCAGGTTTGGGGGTGGGGGTTCTTGGAGGGATCTGGCGGAGGATCAGAAGTCCTCCATGCCGCCACCGGGCATGGCGGGCGCCTTCTCCTCGGGCTTGTCGGCGATGACCGCTTCGGTCGTCAGGAACAGGCCCGCGATCGACGCGGCGTTCTGGAGCGCCGAGCGGGTGACCTTGGTCGGGTCGGCCACGCCGGCCTTCAGCAGGTCCTCGTAGTCACCGGTCGCGGCGTTGAGGCCCTGGGCGCCGTCGAGGCCCTTGACCTGCTGCACGACGACGCCACCCTCGAGGCCGGCATTGACCGCGATCTGCTTCAGCGGCTCCTCGATGGCCCGAGCGACCAGCCGGGCACCGGTGCTCTCGTCGCCCTCGAGCTTCTCGGCCACTGCGAGCACGGCGCTCTGCGAGCGCAGGAGCGAGACACCGCCACCGGGGACGACACCCTCCTCGACCGCGGCCTTCGCGGTGGAGACGGCGTCCTCGATGCGGTGCTTCTTCTCCTTCAGCTCGACCTCGGTGGCCGCGCCGACCTTGAGCACCGCGACGCCGCCGGACAGCTTGGCCAGCCGCTCCTGGAGCTTCTCACGGTCGTAGTCCGAGTCGGTGTTCTCGATCTCGGTCTTGATCTGGTTGATCCGGCCCTTGATGTCGTCCTCGTTGCCAGCGCCCTCGACGATGGTCGTCTCGTCCTTGGTGACGACCACCTTGCGGGCCCGGCCCAGCAGGTCGAGCGTGGTGTTCTCGAGCTTGAGGCCGACGTCCTCGCTGATGACCTGGCCGCCGGCGAGGATGGCCATGTCCTCGAGCATCGCCTTGCGACGCTCGCCGAAGCCGGGCGCCTTCACGGCGGCGGACTTGAAGGTGCCGCGGATCTTGTTGACCACGAGGGTGGCGAGGGCCTCGCCCTCGATGTCCTCCGCGATGATCAGCAGCGGCTTGCCCGATTGCATCACCTTCTCGAGCACCGGGAGCATGTCACGCACGGCCGAGATCTTCGAGCTGACCAGGAGGACGTAGGGCTCCTCCAGGACGGCCTCCATGCGGTCGGAGTCGGTCACGAAGTAGGGCGAGATGTAGCCCTTGTCGAACCGCATGCCCTCGGTGAAGTCGAGCTCGAGGCCGAAGGTGTTGGACTCCTCGACGGTGACCACACCGTCCTTGCCGACCCTGTCGATGGCCTCGGCGATCAGATCGCCGATCTCGGGGTCGTTGTTGGCGGAGATGGCCGCGACCTGGGCGATCTGCTCCTTGGACTCTATGTCCTTGGAGAGGGTGGCCAGGTTGGCGACGGCGGCCTCGACGGCGACCTCGATGCCCCGCTTGAGGCTCATGGGGTTGGCGCCGGCGGCCACGTTGCGCAGACCCTCGTGGACCATGGCCCAGGCCAGCACGGTGGCCGTGGTGGTGCCGTCACCGGCGACGTCGTCGGTCTTCTTGGCGACCTCCTTGACCAGCTCGGCACCGATCTTCTCGTAGGGGTCCTCGAGCTCGATCTCCTTGGCGACCGACACGCCGTCCTTGGTGATGGTGGGAGCGCCCCACTTCTTCTCGAGGACGACGTTGCGACCCTTGGGGCCGAGCGTGACGCGTACTGCGTCAGCCAGCTTGTTCATGCCGGCTTCGAGGCTGCGACGGGCTTCCTCGTCGAAGGCGATGATCTTCGGCATCCCTGAATCCCTCCGTTGGGCGTGGGCGCGGGGTAATCACTCGTTAGCACTCGCTGCCAGTGAGTGCTAACCAGTCAAGCACCCTGGCTCAGCACTCGCAACTATCGAGTGCTAAAGACTGAGGCCCGGCCCGGCGGTCAGCCCCCCGGCGGTCAGCCCCCGGCGACGGCCGGGATGATGGAGACCGTCTCGCCCTCGGGGACCGGAGTGTCGAGGCCGGACAGGAAGCGGATGTCGTCGTCCGCGACGAACACGTTCACGAAGCGACGCAGGTTGCCCTCGTCGTCGAGGAGGCGGGCGGCGAAGCCGGGGTGGGCGTCGTCGAGGTTGCTGAGCACCTCGCGCACTGTCGTCCCGCCGAGAGCGACCTCGGACTGGCCACCGGTGAGGGGGCGGAGCGTGGTCGGGATGCGAACGGAAACGCTCATGATGGACGGTACCTCGGAGGTTCGGCAGGAGACCGGCCAGCCGAGCGAGCAGGCGCATCGGGCGGCCGGGCGATGGTATCCAACCCCGGTCACGGCGCCGGCATTCCTCCGCTGGCCCGTAGGGTCCACGGCCGTGACAGAAGCCTCGTCGCTCTCCCCACCCCGGCTGGTGGTGCGCGGGCAGGTGGTCGACCTGACCCGGCCGGTGCTGATGGCCACGGCCGACCGGGTGGACGACGCGGTCCAGGCCGTGGACCGAGGCGCGGCGATCGTGGAGGTCGGTGGGTCGCCCGACGAGGACGGCCCCGAGGTCGTGTCGACGGTGCGCAGCATCCGTGCCGCCCGTCCCAAGGCCCTCGTCGCGGTTGGCGCCACGGCGGGCCCGGCGACGGTGCGGGCGGCGCTCTGGGCCGGTGCGGCGATCGTGGCGGCGGCCGGCGGCCGGCTCGACCCCGCGATCGTGGAGCTGTGCGTGGAGTTCGGGGCAGGCGCCGTGGTCGGGGCCGGGACGCCCGGTGGGCTCGCGGCGCTGGAGCGCCGAGGGTTGCCCCGGGAGGCCGTGATCCTCGACCCGGGCTCCGCGCAGGACGACCTGGTCCGCCACGTCGACCGGATGGAGCATGGGCAGGGACCGGGGCGGCCGGTGGTGCTGGCGCTCGACACGCCCGGGCTCCTCGCCGAGCTCGGCGTCAGCGACCCCACCGGCGACGGCGACGGCGGGGGCCGAGGCGGGGGCGGGGGCAACGACGACGGGGGCGGCGACGACGACCTACGGACGGTCGGCCTGCTGGCAGCGGTGGGGCGCCTGGCGCGGCCAGGCACCATCCTGCGGATCGGGGCCGACGCCGTCGACGCGGTGGCGGACTACCTGGCGGTCGCCGCGGTCCTCGCCGGTCACGTCGAGCTGCCCCGCGATGCCCAGCTGGCCCCCCACCTCCGCCGCGAGCCCCCTACCGCGTCGCCACCCCGGCGAGGACATCGGTGACCACCTGCTCGATGCAGGCCAGCGGATCGCTCCGGGCCCGGTCGGACCCGAAGCGCTCGACCAGCGAAGCCACCTGGAAGTCCGGGCCGGGCGCCAGCTCGGCCGGGTCCAGCCCGTCGAGCACTTCGCCCACCACGGCGACGCACGGCACCCCGGCGGCGGCCGCCAGCTCGGCGACCCCGCCCACCACCTTGCCGTCGAAGGACTCCTCGTCCAGGAACCCCTCGGCCGTGAGCACCAGGTCGGCCTGCTCGACGGTCTCGGGCAGGCCGACCTCGTCGGCGACGGCGTCGAACCCGCCGATGAGCGTGCCGCCCACGGCAGCCAACCCGCCGGCCAACCCGCCGGCCGCGCCGCCGCCCTCCAGGTCGCGGACGTCGACCCCGTGGTCGTCCTGGTAGACCTCGGCCAGCCGTTCGAGCCGCCGCCGCAGCAGCTGCACCTGCGCGGCTGACGCACCCTTCTGGGGAGCGAAGACCTCGGCGGCATCCACGAACCGGGTGCGCACGTCGCAGAGCACCAGCAGCTCGACGGGACGAAGGCGCTGGAGCGGATACATGGCCCGCAGGGCACCCAGCCCGCCGTCGGTGGTGGCCGATCCGCCCAGGCCGACGAGGATGCGACGGGCGCCGAGCTCGACGGCGGTGGCGATCAGGTCGCCCGTGCCCACGCTGGAGGCGGCGATGGGATCGTTGCCGTCGGGCCCGCCGACCAGCTCCAGCCCGGAGGCCCGAGCCATCTCGATGACCGCTCGAGGTCCCTCCAGCCGCCACTCGGCCTCGACCGGGTCGCCCAGCGGACCGGTGACCCGGGTGGTGCGGTTGGAGCCGCCGAAGACGTCGAGCACGCCCTCGCCACCGTCGGCCACCGGCTGCTCCACGCAGTCCCAGCCGCCAGCGATGGCGGCCCGCCCCATCGCCGCAGCGACGTCCACCGCGGCCGCGGTCCCCCGCAGCTTGTCCGGAGCGGCCACCACCAGCATCAAAACCAGGATGACACGCCCCCACCGCCCACGAGCCCAGGAGGCGCCCAGGGCGCCGCACCGCAGCCGCAGCGGGGTGATCCGGCCTGGAGCGGTTGCCGGCGGCCGACGTCCCGCCCCCAGCAGCACCGACAGGCCGAATCGGGGTCCCCGCTAGCCTCTCGGCCGTGGGCCGAGCGGTGGTGATCGTGTCGAACCGAGGACCGGTGTCTTTCACTCCCGACGAGTCGGGCGAGCTCGTCCCCCGGAGGGGCGCCGGCGGGTTGGTCTCGGGGCTGGGCCCCCTGGTGGCGGACTCCGACGCCACCTGGATCGCCGCTGCGATCTCCGACGGCGACCGCCTGGCCGCCGCCCGAGGCACGCTCGACGCCGCCGGGTTCCGGGCCCGCCTGCTGGCCATCGAGCCGGAGACCTACCGCCAGGCCTACGACGTGGTGAGCAACGAGGCCCTGTGGTTCGTCCACCACGGTCTCTACGACCTGCCCCGGGCTCCGGCCTTCGGCCGGGAGTTCCGCGAGGCCTGGGGCGCCTACCGCCGCATGAACGCCCGCTTCGCGAACGCCGTGATCGAGGACGCCCCGAAGGGTGCCGTCGTCCTGGTCCAGGACTACCACCTGGCGCTCATGGGGCGGGACCTCGCCGAGGGCCGGCCCGACATCGAGGCCGTCCACTTCAGCCACACCCCCTTCGCTCCGCCGGTGTGGCTGCGGGTGCTCCCCGAGCCGATCGCCGCCGAGCTCCTGGCCGGGATGAGCGCCTTCCGGGCCTGCGGGTTCCACGCGCAGCGCTGGGCCGACGACTTCCGGGCCAGCTGCGAGGAGGTCCTGGCCCTCACCCCGCGGACGTTCGTCTCGCCCCTGCCCGTCGACCCGGACGACGTCCGCCAGACCGCAGCCTCGCCCGAGTGCGACACCATCCTCGCCGAGCTCGACGAGGCCGCCGGCGGCCGCCTGGTCATCGGCCGGGTCGATCGCATCGAGCTGTCGAAGAACATCGTGCGGGGGTTCCTCGCCTTCGAGGACCTCCTCGACCGCTACCCCGGCTGGCAGGACCGGGTGGTGTTCATGGCCTCGGTGTACCCGTCCCGGCAGGGGGTCTCGGACTACCACCGCTACCGGGACGAGGTGGAGGCCACGGTGAACCGGATCAACGGGCGATGGGGCACGGACTCCTGGACGCCGGTGGTCTACGACACCCGCGACGACTACCCCCGGTCAGTGGCGCTGCTGCGCCGGGCCGACGTCCTCCTGGTCAACCCGCTGCGGGATGGGCTGAACCTGGTGGCCAAGGAGGGGGCGCTGGTGTCGGAGCGGGACGCCGTCCTGTGCCTGTCCACCGAGGCCGGGGTGTGGGCCGAGCTGGGCGAGGCGGCGCTACCGGTCCAGCCCTTCGACATCGCGGCGACCGCGGACACACTGGATGCCGCGCTGCGGATGCCAGCCGACCAGCGCCGCGCACACGCCGAGTCGCTGCGGGCCCTCGCGCAGCGACGGCGTCCGGCCGACTGGCTGGCTGACCAGCTCGCCGCCGCGGGCTGACCCGTCGCTCAGCGGGCAGCGGCCCCGCCGCGGCCACCCCGACGACCAGGTCTACGGCTGCGGCGCGAGGTCGTGGAGGAGCTCGAGGACACCCGCCGGCCCGTCGAGCACGAGGTCGCTGCGCTCGATCAGCTCGGGCGGCGCCTCGGAGCTGGCCACGGCGACCCGCACCGTGGTCCGGTCGTGCTGCGCCAGTCGATCGAGGGCGTCGAACGCTGGCAGGTCGCCCTGGTCGTCGCCCACGAAGCACACCACCGCCAGGTCGTCCACCAGCCTCTCGAGCGCCGTGCCCTTGTCCACGCTGATCGGCGGATGCAGCTCGACCGACATGCGGGCCGCCCGCACGACCAGCCCCGACCGGCTGGACTGCGTCCTGGCCCAGGCCAGCACCGCCTCGGCCAGCTCGGGATGCGCGCGGTAGTGCAGGGTCATCGACAGTCCCTTGGGCTCGACCAGCATCCCGGGCGGGCCCAGCGCCACCGAGCATCGGGCGACGTCGTCGATCGCCTCGCGCCAGGCGCCGGCGAACGGATGGTCGTTGCGGGCGCCGTCGCGGAGGACCTCCAACCCGTAGATCCCCGAGATCGCCACCCCCTCGGGGAGGAGCGGCTGCAGGAACTCGACCGGGCGACCCGACAGCACCCCGACGCACCCGTACCTGCCGACGAGCGACTCCAGCGCCTCGCCCACCCCATCGAGCGGACGAGCCGCGGCCGGGTCGTCGACGATGGGCGACAGCGTGCCGTCGAAGTCGAAGAACACCCCCGCCTCGGAGGCTCGACCGACGACTGGTTCCAGCAGGGCCTCGCGGGTGCTCACCAACCCCTACGGTACCTGCGGGCTGTGACGTTCTCGCCGCCGCCCGGCGGCGACGGCCGGCCGTCGGCCAGGGGCGGCTCGCGGCCGGTCAGCCGCCCGCCAGATCGGTTCCCAGGATCACCACGATCTGGGCGCCGCCGGTCTCGACCTGAGGCGGGTCCGTGAGGGCTGCGGCCGAGGACGGGTTCGATCCCAGAGCCTGGGCCACCATCACGGCCTCCTGGTCGTAGCCCGGCGCGAAGAGCACCACCGTGGTCGCGGGGTCGGTGCCCTCGGGGGCGTTCCCGGCCTCGACCACCTGGTAGCCGCCCTGGGCCAGGACGTCGCTCTTCTGGCCGGCGGCGCCGCTGACACCCGACGCGTTGAGCACCCGCACCGACACCTCGCTCGGCTGGCGGGGAGGCTGGGTGGAGGCCGTCGTCTCGTCCCCGCCGCCCGTGCCGCCCTCGCCGCTGGCATCCGACGCGGACTGGCCGGACGTGTCGGCGGCGACCGATCCGCCTTCCTCCCACCCGTTGCGCAAGAGGAATATGCCCACGATCACCGCCGTCGCCAGGAGGGCGATGCCGCGAGCGGGATTGGCCCGCGCCCGGCTGCTGCGCTCTGGAACCATGGGACAAAGGCTGGCGCCAGCCGCGACGCGATGCAAGCATCCCCCCGTCGCGTCGACCGCCGGAGTAGCTCAGTTGGCAGAGCAGGCGCCTTGTAAGCGTCAGGTCAGGGGTTCGAGTCCCCTCTCCGGCTCTGACCGTCGTCGCCCGGAGATGGATCGTCGGTGAGCGACGTCCGCGTGAGCTGGATGAGATCCACCGGGTCGACGTCCGGCCAGGTCCGGGCGATCCAGGTCACGATGCGGATGAAGGCCTCGCGCTCGGCGGCCGAGAAGGTGTCGCCATGGAGCCGCCACTCATGGAACTCGTCGCCGGACAGGTAGAAGTCGCCGTCGGCCGGGGGACGACGCTCCAGCCAGAAGGGCCCGCAGACGTCGTCCACGATCCGGAGCTGCCAGCGCGAGGCCGCGGGCCGCTCGGGAACCCAGGGACTGCTCACCTGCATGTCGGGGGACCTCCCCTCGTGTCCGGTTCGGGTCCGGTTCCTGGCCGGAGCCGGTGGCCGGATCCTAAGACCGACGCTGGCCGGCCGGGGGCCGGTGGCGGGCGATCTCGAAGGACGCCAGGGCGGCGGCCGCCGCGACGTTCAGCGACCCGAGCCGGCCGCGGAGGGGGATGGCCACCGTCTCGTCACAACGCTCCCGGACCAGCCGGGACAAGCCCCGCCCTTCGGCCCCGAGCACCAGGCAGACCGGCCCGTCGGCGGGTGGCAGGTCGTAGAGCGACCGCTCGGCCGCACCGTCCAGGCCGACCACGAGGACGCCGTCCTTGCGCAGGCCGGCCAGGGCTGCTGGTAGCCCGCCCACCAGGGTGATGGGCAGGTGCTCGATGGCCCCGGCGGCGGCCTTGGTCGCGGCGGGGGTCACGTGGACCGCCCGGTGCCGGGGCAGGATCACGCCCGTCGCACCGGCGCACTCCGCGGACCGCAGGATCGCGCCGAGGTTCCCCGGGTCGGTGACACCGTCCAACGCCACCAGGAACGGCACGGCCGTCCTGCCGCCGATCAGGTCGTCGAGGGCGACCTCGGGGAGGGGCGCCGCCAGCGCGAGGACTCCCTGCGGGGCCTCGCAGCGCGCTTGCGCGGCGAACTTCGCCCGACCGACCTCCCGGATCGGCACCCGCGCCGCCTCGGCCAGCTCGCGGATGTCGGCCAGGATGGGCGCGGCTTCGGCATCGCTGGCGATCCACACCTCGCGGACCGCTCGGCGGCCGACCAGGAGAAGCTCGCGCACCGCCTGCCGGCCCTCCACCTGGTCACCGCCGACCGTGCGGCGCCGGTCCCGGCTGCGGTCGCGACTGCTCGACCGGCCGAGCCCGCCCCGTTGCTCGGAGGGGATCGGACGGACCGGGCGGCTCCCCGGTGTCCGCCGGGTCGGGGGCGGCCCGGCACGGCGCCCCGCGCCGCCCGATCCTCCGGATCGAGCCGGGCGACCGGACCGGCCGGCCGCAGCGGCGGCGCGCCCCGAGCGCGAGCTGCGCCGGGGATCCCGGCCGGAGGAGCCTCGGGCAGGCGCCATCGCCCTACCGCTCCTTGGCGGCCGCCGGATCGTCGGGGCGGGCCACGAGAGCGACCGCGAAGCAGGCCACGCCCTCGCTCCGGCCGAGCGCGCCCAGGCCCTCGGCCCGCTTGCCCTTGACCGTGACCGGCGCACCCACGGCGTCCGAGAGACGGCCCTCCATGGCGGCGCGGCGAGGTGCCAGCCGGGGTGTCTCGAGCACGACCGTGCAATCCACGTTCTGCGGCATCCACCCGGCGCTCCGCACGTGTGCCACGGCCCGCTGGAGCAGCTCGATGGAGTCGGCGCCCGCCCAGGCGGCGTCGGTGTCGGGGAAGTGCTGGCCTATGTCGCCGAGCCCGGCGGCTCCCAGCAGCGCATCGGTCACGGCGTGGGCGACGACGTCGCCGTCGCTGTGCCCCGCGAGTGGCGGGCCGTCGTCGAAGCGCACGCCGCCGAGCAGCAGCGGGCGGTCGAGGTCCTCGGCGAAGGGGTGGACGTCGAAGCCCTGCCCGATCCGGACCACCGGTGTCACCACGGCCACCGCGGGCACCGGTCGGGTGGTCAACGGACGCCCCGGGTCTCGCCGTCCCGGCGGCGCAGGGCCGGCGGCGGCTCGGCCAGCACGCCGGGGAGCAGGGCCTCGGCTACCAGCAGATCTGTCGGATAGGTGATCTTGAGGTTGGTGGCCGCGCCGGGCACCAGGTTGACCACCCCGCCGCAGGCCTCGACCAGCGACGCGTCGTCGGTCGCTTCGCGGCCGCTGGCATGGGCGGCCCGCAGGTCGGCGGCGCGGAAGGCCTGGGGGGTCTGCACCATCAGCAGGTCGGTGCGGTCGACGACGCCGCCGGTCCGGGACCGGATGGTGTCGGTCACCGGCACCGCCGGCACCGCCGCAGCCGCACCACGCCGCACGGCGGTGACCACGGTGGCGAACAGATCGGTGGTGGCCAAGGGGCGGGCGCCGTCGTGGACCACGACGACCTCGGCATCGGCCGGCACAGCGTCGAGGCCGGCCCGCACCGAGCCCGAGCGGCTGGCATCGCCCGGCACGACCTGGTCCGCCTCGGCCTCGGTGTCGTCGGCGTTCTCGGGCGGGACCACGAGGACGACGCCGTCCGAAGCGGCACGCGCCGCGCGCAACGACCAGTCCAGCACCCGCCGGCCACCCAACGGCTGGTACTGCTTGGGTCGTCCGAAGCGGCTGCCGCTGCCGGCCGCGACCACGATCGTCCACACCGAGCCCACGCCGGCGAAGCTACCGCGTCGTGGGAAGTTCCCCGCGCGATCCGGAATCGTCGTTCCCCGCGGGGTGGCCGGACGGGGCCGGGTGGAGGGTTAACGTTTCGGCGTGGTTTCCCCCGCTGAGCTCCTCGCGCGTGTCGACCTCTTCGCCGAGCTGCAGCCCGACGAGCTGGATCGGCTGGCGGGGGCGTCCAGCCGCGAGGACCTGCGCCGTGGCGACATCATCTTCCGCGAGGGCGACGCCCCCGACCGCCTCTACGTCGTGCTCGAGGGACGCATCGCCATCTCCAAGCGCTCGGTCGACGGGCGGGAGGCGGTCGTCGCGCTGATGGAGCCGGGCGACCTCTTCGGCGACATGGGCCTGTTCCAGCCCCAGGGGCGCTCCGCCGAGGCCCGGGCGCTCGAACCCTCGGCGGTGCTGGCGGTGGCGTTCGAGCCGGTGCGCGAGATCTACGAGGACCGGCCCGAGCTCCTGTGGGGTGTGGTGGCGCTGCTGGCCGACCGGGTCCGCACCATGGACGACGTCCTGGCCGACTCGGTGTTCCTGGACGTCACGGGACGCACGGCCAAGCGGCTGCTCGAGATGGCGTCCGAGCGCGACGAGTTCGTCCTGCCGATCACCCAGGAGGAGCTGGCGGCCATGGTCGGCGCCTCCCGCGAGCGGGTGAACAAGGCCATCGCCAGCTTCGTCCGGCTCGGCTGGATCGAGCAGGCCGACCGGCGCTACCGGATCACCGACCGCCAGCAGCTGGAGCGCCGCGCCCGCTGATCCGGTGAGCGAACGGCCAGCCACCTGGTCGGCCGCCGAAAACTGTCACACCCGGTTCGTACGGTCTCGGGCGTGAACCGAACCAGGACCGTCCACCGCTGCAC
>Ga0209382_10003794_pt1 | contig 20714 bp, 19 predicted proteins | sample SoiMetdeltSBSDD5_FD_187599 | JGI IMG/M metagenome (GOLD analysis project Ga0209382, IMG submission 187599) | Bulk soil microbial communities from a Populus tree surrounding site in Tennessee, USA - Soil MetaG P. deltoides SBSDD5 (SPAdes) (version 2) | ecosystem: Environmental > Terrestrial >... | reverse complement strand
TCATCGTCCCCGCGCGCGTGGTGGGCGGCTTGCAGCTCCTCGACCGCGGCGAGGCCGACGACAAGGTGATCGCGGTGCTGGAGGCCGATTTCGTCTGGGGCGCGCTCAAGGACGTCGCCGACCTGCCGCCCATCCTCGTCGAGCGTCTGCAGCACTACTTCACGACTTACAAGCTCGTGCCGGGTACGCCCGCGCAGATCACCGTGCAGGAGGTTTACGGCGTCGAGCACGCGGCGCGCGTGGTACAGGCCGCGCTCGAGGACTACGACGCGTTGCGGCGGTCATAAATCCGTCATCGCCGCTCTGTAGCCTGTGCGGCATGAAAATCAGACCCGTAGTTCTTATTGCCGCGGCCCTGGCTGCCGGGCCCGCGCTTGCGCAGCAGCGCATTGTCAAGATCGACGGCTCCAGCACCGTGTTCCCCGTCACCGAGGCGGTCGCCGAAGACTTCCAGAAAGCGAAGCGCCAGCAGGTGAAAGTGACCGTCGGGATTTCCGGCACCGGCGGTGGATTCAAGAAGTTCTGCCGCGTCGAAACCGACATCTCCAACGCCTCGCGCCCGATCCTCAAGAGCGAGATGGCCGATTGCGCGAAGGCCGGCGTCGAGTACTTCGAGCTGCCGGTCGCGTTCGACGCGCTCACCGTGGTCGTCAATCCCAAGAACAGCTTCATCAAGCAGCTCACCGTCGCCGAGATGAAGAAGATGTGGGAGCCGGCGGCGCAGGGCAAAGTCACGCGCTGGAATCAGGTGAACGCGCAGTGGCCGGACCAGCCGATGAAGCTTTTCGGGCCGGGCGCGGACTCTGGCACGTTCGACTATTTCACCGAGGCGGTCGTCGGCAAGTCCAAGTCCTCGCGCGGCGACTTCACCGCATCGGAAGACGACAACGTGCTGGTGCAGGGCGTGTCGCGCGACGTGAACAGCCTCGGCTACTTCGGCTACGCGTACTACCTGGAGAACAAGGACAAGCTGAAGGCCGTGCCGATCGTGAACGAAAAAGGCCAGGCGGTCGCGCCGTCGATGGAGGCGGTATTGAAGGGTACGTATACACCGCTCGCGCGGCCCATCTTCATCTACGTGAACGCGAAATCCCTTGCCAAGCCCGAAGTGAAGGAGTTCGTCGAGTACTACATGCAGAACGGCTCGAAGCTCGCGCAGGAAGTGAAGTACGTGCCGCTGCCCGACTCGGCCTACAAGATGGCGCTCGAGCACGTGCAGAAGGGAAAGAAGGGCACGGTGTTCGGCGGCGTCGCCGAGGTCGGCGTGACGATCGAGGAGCTGCTCCGGCGCGAGGCCAAGCTCTAAGGGGAATTCGCCTGACGAACCCGCCGCGCACCATCCGCCCGGCGGGTTTTTCTTTCTATAGAATCGCGGGGCTTTTTCCGATGTCCGCCGTGCCCGGACAGCCTACTCTCATCGAGTCTGCAATCCCCGCCGAGCGCCTCGCGCGCCGCCGCACGCGCGTGGTGCGCGAGAGACTCATCGAGCTGGCGCTCTTCTTCGCGGCGCTGGTTTCGGTCTTCACCACTGTAGGCATCGTATACATCCTGGTCAAGGAATCGGTGGTGTTCTTCCGGGAAGTGCCGCTCGTCAAGTTCCTGACCGACACGCAGTGGACGCCGCTTTTCGACGACGCGCATTTCGGCATCATCGTGCTTCTCTCCGGCACCCTGACGAGCTCGTTCGTCGCGCTCGCCATCGCGATTCCGCTTGGCACGATCATCGCGATCTACCTGTCGGAGTTCGCGCCGTTCCGCCTGCGCGAGATCGCGAAGCCCTTTCTCGAGCTCCTCGGCGGCGTGCCGACCATCGTCTACGGATACTTCGCGCTGCTCTTCGTCACACCGCTCCTGCAGCGGATCTACCCCGAGCTGCCCGGCTTCAACCTGCTCTCCGCCGGCATCGTCATGGGAATCATGATCATTCCCTACGTGAGCTCGATCTCCGAGGACGCCATGCGCGCGGTGCCGATGAGCCTGCGCGAGGGCTCGTACGCGATGGGAGCCACGCGCTTTCAGACCGCCGTCAAGGTTGTGGTGCCCGCCGCCTTCTCCGGTATCGCTTCGGCATACATCTTAGGTATCTCGCGCGCGGTGGGTGAGACCATGATCCTCGCGGTGGCGGCGGGAATGCAGCCGAACCTGACCTTCAATCCGCTCGAGCCGGCGGCCACCATCACCGCTTTCATCGTGCAGGTTGCGCTCGGCGACCTGCCGCACGGCTCGATCGGCTATCAGACCATCTTCGCCGCCGGGCTGACGCTGCTTCTCTTCACGCTCGCGTGCAACGTCGCCGGTCACCTGCTGCGCAAGCGCTTCCGCGAGGCATATTGAAAAAGGACATCCAGAAGCGCAAGCGCTGGGATGCGATCTTCGCACTGTGCGGCATGGTCGCGCTCATGATCGGCGTGCTGACTTTCACGGCGCTCTTCGTCGATATGGCGCTCGACGGTTTCGGCCGGCTCTCGTGGGAGTTCTTCACCAACTATCCGTCGCGTCGTCCGGGTCAGGCCGGGATTCTTTCGGCCTGGGTCGGCTCGACGCTCGTAATGCTCACCACCGCGTTCTTCGCCGTGCCGCTCGGCGTCGCCGCCGGCGTCTACCTCGAGGAGTACGCGTCCAAGAACTGGGTGACCGACATCATCGAGATCAACATCACCAACCTGGCCGGCGTGCCTTCGATCGTGTACGGCCTTCTTGGCCTCGGGCTTTTCGTCTACCAGTTCGGCCTTGGGCAAAGCATTCTTGCCGCCGGCCTGACGCTCGCGCTCCTCATCCTGCCGGTCGTGATCGTCGCCACGCGCGAGGCCATCCGCTCCATCCCGCAGGTGATCCGCGAAGGCTCGTACGCGCTCGGCGCGACGCAGTGGCAGACGGTGCGCTACCACATCCTGCCGTATTCGTCGGCCGGCATCCTCACCGGCATCATCATCGGCATGGCGCGCGCCATCGGCGAGACCGCGCCGATCATCACCATCGGCGCGCTTACCTTCATCGCCTTCCTGCCGCCTTCTCCGGTGCAGTCCGAGCCGCCGTTCCTGTCGTTCGACTGGCTGATGTCGCCATTCACGGTGATGCCGATCCAGATGTTCAACTGGACCTCGCGCCCGGAAGCGGCGTTCCACGCCAACGCCGCTGCAGCAGGCTTCGTGCTCGTGGCCATGACGCTCGCGATGAACGGCCTCGCGATCTGGCTGCGCTATCGCCTGCGGCGCAACCTCAAATGGTAGGAGGGCTATGATGTCAGCACTGGAAACCCACGTCAGCGAGCGACTCGCGACCAAGGCCGAGGCGCGCAAGCTCTCCTTCTATTACGGCGATTTCCGCGCGTTGAAGAACATCACCATGCCGGTGCACGAGCGCAAGGTGACCGCGCTGATCGGGCCTTCCGGCTGCGGCAAGTCCACCTTCCTGCGCTGCTTCAACCGCATGCACGATCTTTACCCCGGCAACCGCTACGAGGGCGAGATCATTCTCCAGCCGGACAATGCCAACCTCCTCGCGCGCGACGTCGATCCGATCGAGGTGCGCATGCGGATCGGCATGGTGTTCCAGAAGCCCAATCCCTTCCCGAAGTCGGTGTTCGAGAACGTGGCCTACGGCCTGCGCGTGCGCGGCGAGTCCTCGCGCCGGCGTATCGAGGAAAAGGTCGAGCAGGCGCTGCAGGACGCGGCGCTGTGGGAGGAAGTGAAGAACCGGCTGCACCAGCCGGCGTACAACCTTTCCGGCGGCCAGCAGCAGCGCCTGTGCATCGCGCGCGCGCTCGCCACCGACCCGGAGCTGCTGCTCTTCGATGAGCCGACCTCGGCGCTCGACCCGATCGCGACCGCTTCGATCGAGGAGCTGATGCACGATCTCAAGGAGCGGGTCACCATCCTCATCGTGACCCATAACATGCAGCAGGCGGCGCGCGTTTCGGATTTCACCGCCTACATGTACCTCGGCGACCTGATCGAGTTCGGCATCACCGACGAGCTCTTCATCAAGCCGAAGATGAAGCAGACGGAGGACTACATTACGGGCAGATTCGGCTAATGGCGATGACCGAGCACGCTTCGAAGCAGTACGACCTCGATCTCGGCTCGATCCGCTCGCGCGTGCTCGCGATGGGCGGCTTGGTGGAATCGCAGATCCGGCGCGCGATCGACGCGCTCACCACCGGCAACCTCGCGCTGAGCCAGGAGGTGATCGAGGCCGACCACCGGGTGAACGCCATGGAAGTGGAGCTAGATGGCGACTGCAGCCAGCTCATCGTGCGCCGCCAGCCCGCCGCCGGGGACCTGCGCATGATCTTCGCCATCATGAAGACCGTGACCGACCTCGAGCGCATCGGCGACGAGGCGCAAAAGATCGCGCGCATGGCGAAGAACATCCACGAGCGCGGCGGCGCGCAGGCGCCGCCGGTGGTCGAGGTGCGCCACGCCGCCGAGGCGGCGATCTCGATGCTGCGGCGAACGCTCGACTGCTTCGCGCGCCTGGACTGTGACGGTGCGGCCGAGGTGATCCGCGACGACGCGGGCATCGACACGGAATTCCGCTCGATCCTGCGCCAGCTCATCACTTACATGATGGAGGACCCGCGCACGATTTCGACCGCGCTCGAGATCGTCTGGATCGCCAAAGCGATCGAGCGCATCGGTGACCACGCGAAGAACATGGCCGAGTACGTGATCTACATCGTGAAGGGCACGGACGTGCGCCATACGAAGGTGGCGCCGTGAGCGCAACGGTGCTGGTGGTCGAGGACGAGCCGCAGATCCAGGAACTCCTCGCCGTGAATCTCGAGCATTCGGGTCACAAGGTGCTGCGCGCAGCGAGCGCCGAGGAGGCCGAAGCGGCCATCCGCAAAGCGCTGCCCGACGTGCTCGTGCTCGACTGGATGCTGCCCGGCGAGGCGGGCGTCGCCTTCGCGCGGCGCCTGCGCACGAACGAGCGCACTCGCGATCTGCCGATTCTCATGCTCACCGCGCGCGCGATGGAGCAAGACAAGATCTCCGGCCTCGAAGCCGGGGCCGACGATTACCTCACCAAGCCGTTCTCGCCGAAGGAGCTCGCCGCGCGCATCAAAGCGGTGTTGCGCCGGCGCGCGCCGCAGCTCTCCGGGGACGCGGTCGAGGTCGAAGGCCTGCGCCTCGATCCAGCTACGCGTCGCGTGAGCGCTAACGGACAGCGGGTCGAGCTCGCGCCTTCCGAGTTCCGCCTGCTGCACTTCTTCATGACGCACCCGGAGCGCGTCTATACGCGCGCGCAGCTCCTCGACCAAGTCTGGGGCGACCACGTGTTCATCGAAGAGCGCACCGTGGACGTGCACATTCGCCGCCTGCGCAAAGCGCTGGCGGCCACCGGCCACGACCGGCTCATCGACACGGTGCGCGGCTCGGGCTACTCCTTCCGCACCGCTTGATCTATCGCCATACGCTTCTCGCGCTCGGCGGTTTCGCGCTCGTAGCGCTGGTCATCGGGGCCATCGCCGGCGCGGCATGGGGCTGGGGCATGCTGTGCGCCGGCCTCGTCGCGCTTCTTCTTTGGCATGCACGCCACCTGTCGCGACTGCATTTCTGGCTCGCGCATCCCATCCCGGGCAAAGTTCCCGAGGGCGACGGCGTCTGGGATGAGGCGCTCGCTGGCCTGCACCGCTTCGAGCGGACAGTGGCGCGGCGCGAGGAAGCCCTGGCCGACGCGCTCGCTCGCATGCGGCGTGCCGTGCAGGCGCTGCCCGACGGTGTGGTGATCCTGGACGGCGCGAACCATATCGAGTGGTGCAACCTGACCGCCGAGGGGCACCTGCAGCTCGATGGGCGCGCGGACCTCGGCCAGAACATCGCCAACCTCGTGCGCGAGCCGGAGTTCGTCGAGTACCTGGAAAGCCCGCAGCAGAACGCCGTGCGCATCGCGCGCGGCGAAGGTCGATTGCTCCTCCTGCAGCTCATTCCTTTCGGCCAGGACCAGAAGCTGCTCCTTTCGCGTGACGTCACGCAGGCCGAGCGTGTCGAGACGATGCGCCGCGACTTTGTGGCGAACGTGTCGCACGAGCTGCGCACGCCGCTCACCGTGCTGGTCGGCTTTCTTGAGACGGTGCGCGAGCTCAAGCTCGATCCGCAACGCCAACGCGACTACCTCGCGATGATGCAGGAGCAGGCCGCGCGCATGCAGCGCATCATCGCCGACCTGCTGACCCTCTCCGCGCTGGACGCCGCCCGCCCCGCCTCCCCCGACACCCGCGTGCCCATGCGCGCGCTCGTGGAACGGCTGAAGCGCGACGCCGAAGCGCTTTCCGGCGGACGGCACACGATCCTGCTAAAGCAGGAAAGCGAAGCGGATGTGCTCGGTGTCGAGAGCGAGCTCGCGAGCGCCTTCGGCAACATGGTGAGCAACGCCATCCGTTACACCCCGGCCGGCGGCACGGTGACGCTCGCCTGGCAGGATTCCGCCGATGGCGCGCGCTTCAGTGTCGAAGACACGGGCATTGGCATCGAGGCCGAGCACATTCCCAGGCTCACGGAGCGCTTCTATCGCGTCGACCGGAGCCGCTCACGCGAAACCGGCGGGACAGGGCTCGGCCTCGCCATCGCGAAGCACGCCCTTGCGCGTCACGAAGCGAAGCTCGAGATCGAAAGCCAGCCGGGCAAAGGGAGCCGCTTCTCCGCCCGTTTTCCGGCGCGGCGACTCGCCGGCGACTTTACGCGGCTTGGAGCTTAGCGACCGCGACCGCGAGCCACTTCACGCCCAGGTTGCCGAAGTTCACCTGCACCCGGGCGTCGTTGCCGTGGCCCTCGGCGTCGATGATGACGCCGGGCCCGAACTTGGGATGCATGACGTTCTGTCCGATGCGGAAACCGCCGACGTCGCGCGCCGGCCGCGACAGCGTGGTGCGCGTCTGGCGCGAGAAATCCGGAGTGAAGGCCTTCTGCCGCGAAAAGCGCGGCGTAAGCCACTTCATGAGCTCCTGCGGGATCTCCTCGAGGAAGCGTGAAGGAATGTTGTAGCGCGTCTGGCCATGCAGCATGCGCGTCTGCGCGTGCGAGAGATACAGGCGATGGCGCGCGCGCGTGATCGCCACGTACGCGAGGCGGCGCTCCTCTTCCAGCCCTTCGGGCTCGGTGACGCTCTGCTCGTGCGGGAAGAGGCCCTCTTCAAGGCCGGTCATGAACACCGCGTCGAATTCCAGGCCCTTCGCGGAATGCACCGTCATCATCTGCAGCGCCTCCTGCCCGTCGCCCGCCTGGTGTTCGCCCGCTTCGAGGGCGGCGTGCGTGAGGAAGGCGGTCAGCGGGTCGATCGTCTCGCCCGACTCGCTCACGCGCTCCTCTTCCGTGAAGGCGGCGGCCGCATTCACCAATTCCTCCAGGTTCTCGATACGGTCGGCGCCTTCGCGCTCGTTCCTGTAGTGCTCGATGAGACCGCTCTTCGCGATCACCGCTTCGACGACCTCCTTGAGCGGCAGCCCCTGGGTCTGGCTTCTCAGATCTTCGATCAATCGCTTGAAAGCCGCGGCCTTGCCGTCGGCGACTTTCATGAGCGAGGCACCGGCTAGCTTCGCGGCGTCCTGCAGCTGCTCGATGCTGCGCGCGCCGATGCCGCGCGGCGGGAAATTGGCGACCCGCAGGAAAGCGTTGTCGTCGTCCGGCATGGCGATCAGGCGCAGGTAGGCGAGCGCGTGCTTGATCTCGGCGCGCTCGAAGAAGCGCAGTCCGCCGTACACCCGGTACGGAATACCTTGGGAAAAAAGCGCGTGCTCCACCACGCGCGACTGCGCATTCGAGCGGTAGAGCACCGCGATATGCGAAAGCCGCGTGCCGTCGCGCGCGAGCGATTGCACCTCCTCGACGATCCAGCGTGCTTCATCGTTGTCGGATTCGCCTTCGAAGACGCGCACCGGCTCTCCCTTGCCGGCCGAAGTCCACAGATTCTTGCCCAGGCGATTGCGGTTATTGGCGATGAGCGCGTTGGCGGCGTCGAGGATGTTGCCGTGCGAGCGGTAGTTCTGCTCAAGGCGAATCACGTGCTTCACCTTGAACTCGCGCTCGAAGTCGCCCATGTTGCCGACGTGCGCGCCGCGGAAGGTGTAGATGGACTGGTCGTCGTCGCCCACGCAGAAATACTGAGCGTCCTGCGAGCGGAAAAGCTTCAGCCACCGATACTGCAGGCGGTTGGTGTCCTGGAACTCGTCGACCAGGATGTGGCGGAAGCGCCGCGCGTAGTGCTCGCGCAGGATCTCGTTCCGCGCGAGGAGCTCGTAGGAGCGCAGCAGCAGCTCCGGAAAGTCGACCACGCCCTCACGCTGGCATTGCTCGTCGTACGCGGCGTAGAGCTCCGTGACCCGGCGCGTGTTCTCGTCGGCAGGCGGCACGTCGCGCGCTCGCACGCCCTCTTCCTTGCGGTCGTTGATGAAGTACTGCAGTTCGCGCGGCGGGAAGCGCTCCTCGTCCACGTTCATGCTCTTCGACAGCCGTTTGATCGCGGCGAGCTGGTCCTGCGAGTCCAGGATCTGGAACGCGGAGGGCAGGCCCGCTTCGCGGGCATGCGCGCGCAGCATGCGGTTGCAGAGGCCGTGGAAGGTGCCGATCCACATGCCGCGCGGATTGACCGTCATCATGGCGCCGATGCGCGTGAGCATCTCGCGCGCCGCCTTGTTCGTGAACGTCACCGCGAGGATCCCCGCCGGCGCGACGCGTCCGCCTTTGACGAGCCACGCGATGCGCGTAGTCAGGACGCGCGTCTTGCCGCTGCCCGCGCCCGCCAGGATGAGCGCGTGCTCATCCGGCAGTGTTACCGCGGAGAGCTGCTCGGGGTTGAGGTGTTCGAGGTGAAGCGACAAGCGCCCATTTTACTGGGGCTCGAGCTTCAATTCCCTGGCGATTGCGGTCCACCGCTCGAGATCCGCGCGAATCAGCGCTTCGAACTCGCGCGGCGAGCTGCCCACCGGCTGCAACGCAGCTTGCGCGAGCCGCTCCTTGACATCGGCGAGCGCCAGCGCCTTCGCGCTTTCCGCGTGCACGCGTGCGATCACTTCCGCGCTCGTGCCTTTCGGCGCGAGGATGCCGAGCCACTGCGTCGTATCGAAGCCGGCCAAGCCGGACTCGTGCAGCGTCGGTATCTCCGGCATCGGCGGGAAACGCTCCTTCGAGGTGAACGCGACGATGCGGATGCGGCCGGCCTTGTGGTGCGGAATAAGCGGCGTCGACCCGAGTACGCCAACCGGCACCTGCCCGCCGACGAGGTCCTGCACCGCCGGTCCGCCGCCTTTGTACGGCACGTGCACCATGTCGATGCCGGCCATCTTCTTGAGCAGCTCGCCCGACATGTGTTGGCCGCTGCCTGTGCCCGAATGCGCGAAGGAAAGCTTGCCCGGATTCGCCTTGGCGTACGCGATGAGCTCCTGCACCGAGTGCACGGGCAGCGATGAATGGACCGCCACCGCGATCGGCTGCGTGGTGACTTGCGTGATGGCGCTGAAGTCGCGCTGCATGTCGAACTGCACGTTCTTCACCACGAGGTGCAGCGTGATCACTGGGTCGGCGACAAAGAGCAGCGTATAGCCGTCGGGCGCCGCGCGTGCGGCTTCGACGGTGCCGATCGCGCCGCCGCCACCGCCGCGGTTATCGACCACGACTTGCTGGCCGAAGGCGCGCGTGAGCTTCTCGGCGAGCGTGCGCGCCGCGACGTCGGTCGAGCCGCCGGGCGGGAACGGCACGATGAAGCGCACCGAGCGCGCCGGCCAGGTCTGCGCCGCTGCGCACGCGGCGAAGCCGAGAAGCAAGATCGCAGGAAGGAGTTTCCTCATATAAAGGAGGAGTTTATTTGGATGCGATAATCCGCGCTCCGCGGCATAGCCCCATGCAAGAAACCTACGATCCCTCGGCGCTCGAGCGCGAGGCCCAGAAGTTCTGGGCCGAGCGCGATTCCTTCCGTTCGACCGAGGACCCCTCCAGGCGCAAATTCTATTGCCTGTCCATGTTTCCCTACCCTTCGGGGAAGCTGCACATGGGACACGTCCGCAACTACACGATCGGCGATGTGCTGACGCGCTACTACCGCATGCGCGGCTTCAACGTGCTGCAGCCGATGGGCTGGGATGCTTTCGGTCTGCCGGCGGAGAACGCCGCCATGGCAAACAAGGTGCCGCCGGCAAGATGGACCTACGACAACATCGCTTACATGAAGTCGCAGCTCCAGAGCCTCGGCTTCGCGCTCGACTGGAGCCGCGAGCTCGCGACCTGCAAGCCCGAGTACTACCGGTGGAACCAGTGGCTCTTCACGCGCCTCTTCCGGAAGGGCCTTGCCTACAAGAAGACAGGAGTTGTGAACTGGGACCCGGTGGACCAGACCGTGCTCGCGAACGAGCAGGTGATCGAAGGCCGCGGCTGGCGCACCGGCGCGCTGGTGGAGAAGCGCGAGATCCCGATGTACTTCCTGCGCATCACCGCCTATGCCGACGAGCTTCTCGCTGCACTCGACGAGCTGCCGGGCTGGCCGGAGCAGGTCAAGCTGATGCAGAAGAACTGGATCGGGAAGTCCGAAGGCGTGCGCGTCGGGTTTCCGTATCGACTGGAAAACGAAGACCGCGTGCTCTGGGTGTTCACCACGCGCGCCGATACGCTGATGGGGGCCACGTTCTGCGCCGTGGCTGCCGAGCACCCCATCGCGCAATGGGCAGCGAGCCGCGATCCCAAGGTTAAGGCGTTCGTCGACGAATGCAAGCGCGGCCCGGCGATGGAAGCCGACCTCGCGCAGATCGAAAAGAAAGGCATGCCGACCGGCCTCTACGCTACGCATCCGCTGTCGGGCGAAAGGCTGCCGGTCTGGGTCGCGAACTACGTGCTCATGGGCTATGGCGAGGGTGCAGTCATGGCGGTGCCGGGGCACGACGAGCGCGACTTCGAATTCGCGCTCCAGTACAAGCTGCCGATCAAGCCGGTGATCCGGCACCCGCTCGGCGATGCCGTGCCGGCGCCGTGGAAACCGGAATACGCCGAATACGGCGCCTGCATCAATTCCGGCAAGTACGACGGCCTCGGCTACCAGCAGGCGGTGGACGCGATTGCGGCCGATCTGAAGGCGAAAGGCCTGGGCGAGAAGCAGGTGCAGTGGCGGCTTCGCGACTGGGGGATCTCTCGCCAGCGCTACTGGGGCACGCCGATTCCCATCGTGCACTGCCCTGCGTGCGGCGACCTTCCTGTGCCCGACGAGGAGTTGCCGGTGGTGCTGCCGGAGGACGTCGTCCCCGACGGAACCGGGAACCCGCTCAATAAGCGCTCGTCGTACACGGACACTCGATGCCCGTCCTGCGGCAAGCCGGCGAAACGCGAGACCGATACCATGGACACGTTTGTCGATTCGTCCTGGTACTTCGCGCGCTTCGCCTGCCCGGACGAGCACAAGGCGATGCTCGACGAGCGCGCGAGCTATTGGATGGCGGTCGACCAGTACATCGGCGGCATCGAGCACGCCATCCTGCACCTTCTGTACTCGCGCTTCTTCCAACGCGTGATGCGCGAAGAAACGGGGTTGATGCCGGGCGTCGACGAGCCTTTCACCAACCTGCTTACGCAAGGCATGGTGCTCGCGGAGTCGTACTACACCGATGCCGGCGGCCGGCGCGAGTGGATCAATCCGGCCGACGTGGAAGTGAGCCGCGACGCCAAGGGCAAGATCGTCTCGGCCAAGGCCAAGGACGGCCGCGCGGTGGTGTACGACGGCATCGGCACGATGTCGAAGTCGAAGAATAACGGCGTCGACCCGCAGCACCTCATCGAGAAATACGGCGCGGACACCGCGCGCTTCTTCATCATCTTCGCCTCGCCGCCGACCAACACCCTCGAATGGTCGGACGAGGGCGTCGACGGCGCTTATCGCTTCCTGCGGCGGCTCTGGAAGTTCGCGGCGAGCGCCGGCGAGCTGCCGCAGCATTCCTCCAAGGAGGCGCGTTTCGAGATTCACTCGGTGCTGCGGCAGGCGAACTACGACATGCAGAAGCACCAGTTCAATACGGTGGCGTCCGCCGCCATGAAGGTCTTGAATGCACTCGAGCGCTCGCCCTCGCGCGAGGGCCTGTCCATTCTCCTGCGCCTGCTTTCGCCGATCACGCCGCACATCACGCATCGCATCTGGCGCGAGCTCAATTTCGGCGAGGACATCATGAAGGCGCCGTGGCCCGAGCCGGATGCCGCGGCGCTCGAGCAGGACGAGGTCGAGCTGGTGGTGCAGGTGAACGGCAAGCTGCGCGGCTCCATCCGCGTGCCGAAAGCCGCCGACCGCGCCGCGATCGAGGAGCTGGCGCGGGCGAACCCGAACGTGCAGCGCTTCGTCGCCGGGCAGGACGTAAAGAAAGTGGTCGTCGTGCCAGGGCGGCTGGTGAACCTCGTTGTCTAGGAGAGCGCTTCTCCTTTTCTTGCTTTTGGCTGGCTGCGGCTTTCGGCTGCGCGGCACGGCGGACGTGCCTTTCGAGACCATCCACGTGCCGGGCGCGACGGCCGGCATCGCGCTGGATCTCAAGCGCAATATCGAGGCCGGCACGCGCGCGCGCGTGGTCGACGATCCGAAAGCTGCGCAGGCGCTACTGCAGGTGACCGAGGAGGCGCGCTCGAGGGAGATTCTTTCGCTAACGAGCGCAGGACGCGTGCGCGAGTTCCAGCTGCGTTACCGCGTCGGCTTCCGCGTGCACGACGGCAAGGGAGGCGAGTTTGTACCGGTGAGCGTCATTCAGCTCACGCGGGACATGACCTACAGCGATGCCGAGATCCTTGCGAAGGAGCAGGAGGAGCAGCTGCTCTTCCGCGACATGCGGACCGACATGGTGCAGCAGATCCTACGCCGGCTCGCTTCCGCCAAGCCGCCCGCCCCGCGCGTCGAGTAATGCGTCTTCGCGCGAGCGAGCAGCTTCCCGCGCAGCTCGCTAGACCCCTCCTGCCCGTTTACGCCATCCTCGGCGATGAGCCGCTGCTGGTGCTTGAAGCCGCCGATGCCGTGCGAGTCGCCGCGCGCAAGCAAGGCTTCGCCGAGCGCGAGGTCTACGAGCCGGGGCGCTCGTTCGACTGGAGCGAGCTCGCGCATGCCGGCGCGAGCCTTTCGTTGTTTGGCGGCCGCAAGATCGTCGAGTTGCGGCTGCCGAGCGGCAAACCGAGTGCGCAGGCGTCCGACGCGGTCGTGCGATGGTGCGAGCAGCCGAGCCCGGAAGCGCTGCTCCTTCTTACCATGCCGCGCCCCGAAGGGGCCGGCTGGTGGGAGGCGCCGTGGTTCCTCGCTCTCAACAAGGCCGGTGTGATCGTCGAGGTGCAGCCCGTTCCGCGTAGCGCGCTGCCCGCGTGGCTTTCGCAAAGGTTGAACCGGCAGAAGCAGAGCGCCTCGCCCGAGGCGCTCGCGTACCTGGCCGAGCGCGTCGAAGGCAACCTGCTCGCGGCGCACCAGGAGCTCCAGAAGCTCGCTCTGCTCGCGCCGGAGGGAGAGCTTTCGGTCGACGTAGTGCGCGACGCGGTCGCAGATGTCGCGCGCTTCGATACCTTCGCCGCGGCTGAAGCCCTCGCCTCGGGCGAGAGCGCGCGTTATATCCGCATCCTCGACGGACTACGCGGAGAAGGCGAAGCCACCACTCACCTTCTCTTCACGATCTCGAACGTCCTCTTCGTCCTTGCGTACGGCGGCTACGCCAACAAGCCGACGCAGACGATCGTCGACAAGGCGAAGCGCTACCCGCCGAAAGCGTTGGCAAAAGCGATCGATCGCGCCGCCGAGATCGATCGCACAATCAAGGGCGTGCGCGTGGGCGAGCCGTGGGAGGAGTTCGCCAAGCTCGGCCTCGAACTGCACGCGGCAGCTTCTGCACCAGCCCCGCAAGGCCATCGCTAGGCCGCATCGGCAGCGCAAGCTCGCGCGGGCGCCCGGCAAGACGCAGCACATGCTCGGCGGCCATCAGTCCCGAGCGCACGGCGCTTTCCATCGACGATGGGAGTGCGGTATTGGTCCAGTCCCCGGCGAGCGTCGCGGAGGGCGCCGGCCTCGCGCTCTCGCTTCCGGGCACGGGGCAAGGAATCACCATCGGGATTCGATTAATCACCGCGTGCGTCACGCGCGCGTACGCGGCTTGCGGCGCGAACTGCGCGATCTCCCGCTGCGTCGCCGCCACGATATCCTCGTTCGACATGCGATGCGCGCGATGGCTGTAGATGATATTCGATGCCACGATCGACGGCCGTTCGACCCAGCCGCGCCGAATATTGGAGAGATCGTAGAAATCGGTGTTGAGGCGCTTCTCGGCGCCGAGCAGCGCCCAGAAGCGCTCCCGGGTGAGCTTGCGGTCGAACCAGAGATACACGCTTACATACGGGCTCGGTTCGATCTCATGCTGCGGCGGTAGCGTGTTGACGACGTGGTCGGCGGCGATATGCGTGCCGTCGGCGAGCCTAACCCCCTTTTCGATCGCGACGACCTCGGCGCGGAGCACCACCCGGTCGATCACGCGTGCGGCTTGCGGCGCGAAAAGCTCGGCGAGCCCCACCGCCGGAAAGCCGAAATGCAGCCCGCGGTGGCCGATGAGCTGCGAATGCACGCGCAGCAGCGCCGCGGCCGAGCAGCGCTCGAGCGGCACGTTCATCACCGAGAGCGAGGCGAACGCCCAGAACCATTCGATCATCGGCTGGCTGACGCCGAGGGCGCGCAGATAGTCGAGGGCACCGAATTGATCGAGCTCCGGCACATCGTCTTCACGGAAGCGCAGCGCGCGCCACGTCACGCGGTTGTTCGACGCGAGGTCGCGTAACGGCAGGCGGGAGCCGCGCACGAGATCGGGTAGCAGGCTCAAGGGCGGCGGCAGCGACGAATGGCGCAGCCGCACGACCCGTTCGCCGTCGACCAGCGTGATGAGGTTGTCTGGCTGCCAGTGGATGAGATCGCGCGTACCGAGGCGTTCGAGAAATCCGAGCATGTTGCGGTACTCGCTGTGCAGCACGTGCGGGCCGAGATCGATGACATCGCCGCTGGTCGCGTCGGTCCAGCTGCGCGCGCGCCCGCCGAGGCGCTCTTCCCGCTCGATGAGCGTGACGCGCAGCCCCGCGTCGGTGAGCGCTACGCCGCACGCGAGACCGGCGAGTCCTCCCCCGACGATGGCAACGTGCTGAACCATTACAATGGCTGCATGGAGCGCAACAAACATGCCGAGGCCGACCTGCAGGGACTGATGCTCGCGATGGGTCGCGCGGCGCGGACCGCCGCGCGCGAGCTCGCGCGCGCCGACACCCTGACAAAGAACCTCGCGCTGGTCGGCATTGCCGCCGGTATCCGCTCAGGAAGCACCGAGATTTTGCGCGCTAATGCCGCCGACGTAAAAAAAGCCGAACGCGAAGGCAACGACGCCGCGTTCGTGGATCGGCTCACGCTGACCGGCGCTCTAGTCGAGCAGATGGCCGACGGCGTGGAGCAGGTGGCGGCGCTTGCCGATCCGGTGGGCGCCATCTCCGAGCGCGTGAAGCGCCCGACCGGCATCGAGGTCGCGCGCATGCGCGTACCGATCGGGGTCATCGGCATTATTTACGAGTCGCGCCCGAACGTCACTGCGGACGCTGCGGCGCTCTGCCTCAAGGCCGGTAATGCGTGCATCCTGCGCGGCGGCTCAGAGGCGCTCGAGTCGAATCGCGCCATCGCCCAATGCGTGCGCGCGGCTCTGAAGAGCGCCCGGCTGCCCGAAGCCGCGGTGCAGCTCGTGCCGACGCCCGACCGCGCCGCGGTGGGCGAGCTCATCACGATGCGCGAATACATCGACATCATCGTGCCGCGCGGCGGCAAGACTCTGATCGAGCGACTGGCGCGGGAGTCGCGCATACCGATGATCAAGCACCTCGACGGCGTGTGCCACGTCTACATCGACGACAGCGCCGATCCGGAAATGGCCGTGCGCATCGCCGACAACGCAAAGACCCAGCGCTACGGCACGTGCAACACGATGGAAACGCTGCTGGTCGCCGAGGCGATCGCGCCGCGCGTGCTGCCGCGCATCGGCGAGATTTTTTCTTCAAAGGGCGTCGAGATGCGCGCCGACCCCGTGGCGTTGAAGTACGTGAACGGCAAGAAGGCGAGCGAGGACGATTACTACACCGAGTGGCTCGCGCCCATCGTGTCGATTCGCGTCGTCAAGGGTCTCGACGAGGCGATCGAGCACATCACGAAATACGGCTCACAGCACACCGATGCCATCGTCGCGCAAGACCGCCTGCACGCCGAGCGTTTCCTGCGCGAGGTCGATTCGAGCTCGGTGATGTGGAACGCCTCGACGCGCTTTGCCGACGGCTACGAATACGGCCTGGGCGCAGAGATCGGCATTTCCACCGACAAGCTGCACGCGCGCGGCCCGGTCGGGCTCGAGGGCCTGACCACGCAGAAATACGTGGTCCTCGGGCACGGAGAAATCCGCACCTGAGCGTAGGAATATTGGGCGGGACCTTCGACCCGGTTCACAACGCGCATCTCGCGATGGCGCGCGCCGCGCTCGATAAGCTCAAGCTCGAGAAAATCCTTTTCATGCCCACCGGTGCGCCGCGCTACCGCAAGCCGGCAGTCGCGAGCGGCGAGCACCGCGTTGCGATGCTCGAGCTCGCGCTGCAAGGCGAGCCCGGATACGCAATTGACGCCCGCGAGCTGAAGGCGAGCGCGTCAGGCTATACCGTCGATACATTAATGGAGCTTCACGACGAGCTCGGGACAGAGCTCTGGCTCCTTATCGGCGCCGATCAGTACGCAAAGCTCGACACCTGGCACCGGCCGCAGGAAGTGAGGCGACTGGCGCGCATCGGGGTCTTCGCCCGGCCGGGGGTAGCGCTCGACAAGGCCGTCGAGGTGATTCCGATGAAGGCCATGGATATTTCGGCAAGCGAGGTGCGCGCACGCATCGCGCGTGGTGAGGCGATTGCTCACCTGGTTCCGGCGGCCGTGGCGAACTATATCGTCCGCGAGCGGCTCTACGTGTGATGGACATCCGCCTCAAGCAGCGCATCGTGGTCGAGGCGCTCGAGGACGTGAAAGGCAGGGATATTCTCGTCTTCAACACCGCGCGCCTGCCCTCGATGTTCGAGCGCGTCGTGATCGCGAGCGGTGAATCGAATCGGCAGGTGAAGGCGCTTTCCGACCGCGTGCAGGAACGGGTGAAGGAGCAGGGCGCGCGCGTCTACGGCGTCGAGGGCGAGGCGAGCGGAGAATGGGTGCTCGTCGACCTCGGCGACGTGGTCGTCCACATCATGCATCCTACGGTGCGCACGTTCTACAACCTCGAGGAAATCTGGGGCGGCAAGCCGGTGCGCCTGAATAAAGAGCCGCGCAGGGCTGCGAAGAAAGCGAAACGCCGTGCCACGGCTCCGCGTCGTCGCGCTAAGCGCTAGGCTCCCGGCCTGGGCGGAAGAGGCCTGCGCGGAATATGCGAAACGCATGCCGCGGGGGTACGCGGTGGAACGGCAACTGGTGAAACCCGGCCGCTTATCCCTTGACGGAAAATGCCACATCGTGGCGCTCGACGAGCGCGGCAAGGACATGACGACCGAGCAGTTTGCGACGCTCTTGAGACGCGAAACGACTTTCGTGATTGGCGGACCCGATGGACTCGAGGAAAGTGTGAAAAAAGACGCAGCCCTTCTTATGCGGTTGTCCTCCCTGACGCTGCCTCACGCGCTTGCCCAGGTAGTGCTGATGGAGCAGATTTACCGTGCTGCTACGCTCCTCACCGGGCATCCTTATCACCGCGCATGATCGCCATCCCCGAACGCGGCATCTATCTCGCCTCGCGCAGCCCGCGGCGGCGCGAGCTCCTCGCGCAGATCGGCGTGCGCTTTCACCTGCTGCTTTTCCGGGAGCGCCTCGGCGAGCACCCCGAAGTGGACGAGACCCCGCTCGCCGGCGAGGCACCCGCCGCCTACGTCGAGCGCATGGCGCGCGCCAAAGCCGAGGCGGGCTGGCGGCGCATGCTGCAGAGAAACCTGCCGCCTGCGCCGATCCTCGCCGCCGATACCACCGTGGCGCTGGACGGACGGCTCTTCGGCAAGCCCAAAGACCGTGCCCAGGCGGCGGAGATGCTCGCCGCGCTTTCCGGCCAGCGCCATGAGGTGCTGACTGCGGTGGCGCTCAAGAACTACGAGCAGGTTGAATTCGCGCTGTCGAGCTCAGAAGTGCAGCTGAAAAAGCTCTCGCCCGAGGAGATCGCACAGTACGCGGCGAGCGGCGAAGGCGACGACAAAGCCGGCGCCTACGCGATCCAGGGGCGCGCCGGACGCTTCGTGGTGGAGCTGCGCGGCAGCTACTCCGGGGTGATGGGGCTGCCGCTTTACGAGACCAGCCTCCTCCTCGATAAGCTGCGTGGAAGAAATACTCATTAATGTCACGCCGCAGGAGACGCGGGTCGCGATCGTCGCGGCGGGCGTGGTGCAGGAGCTTCTGATCGAGCGCGCGGCGAGCCGCGGGCTTGTCGGCAACATCTACATGGGAAAAGTGGCGCGCGTGCTGCCCGGCATGCAATCCGCTTTCGTCGAGATCGGCCTGACGCGCGCCGCATTCCTGCACGTGGCCGACATCCGCGATCACAAGGACCAGCCGATCGAGAAGACCCTCGCCGAAGGGCAGCCGATCCTGGTGCAGGTGGTAAAGGATCCGATCGGATCCAAGGGCGCACGGCTTTCCACCCAGGTTTCCATCGCCGGTAGGCTGCTCGTCTACCTGCCGAAGGACCCGCACATCGGCATCTCGCAGAAGATCGAGGACGAGAATGGCCGGGCCGCGTTGCGCGAGCGGTTGCGGGAGCTTCTGCCCGCTGACGAAAGGGGCGGCTACATCCTGCGCACCCTGGCCGAAACGGCCTCCGAAGAGGAGCTGCGCGCCGACCTCGCGTATCTGCGCCACCTGTGGCAGACGATCCATGAGCGCTCCGCGGGCGCCGAGGCGCCGAAGCTGCTCTATCAGGATCTCTCGCTCGCGCAGCGCGTGCTGCGCGACATGGTCAACGTGGAGACGACGCGCGTGCTGGTCGACTCGCGCGAGAACTTCCAGAAGCTCGCCGCCTTCTCCGAGCGCTACATGCCGCAGGTGCGCGCGCGCCTCGAGCACTACAGCGGCGAGCGCCCGCTCTTCGATCTGTACAACGTAGAGACCGAGATCGAGCGCGCGCTTTCGCGCCGCGTGGAACTGAAGTCCGGCGGCTATCTGATGATTGACCAGACCGAAGCGCTCACTACGATCGATGTAAACACGGGCGGCTACGTCGGCAGTCGCAACTTCGACGACACGGTGTTCAAGACCAATCTCGAAGCCGCCCAGACGATCGCGCGCCAGCTGCGCCTGCGCAATCTGGGCGGCATCATCATTGTCGACTTCATCGACATGGACAGCGCCGAGCATCGCAACGCGGTGCTGGAAGAGCTGCGGCGCGCCATGGCGCGCGACCGCACGCGCGTCACGCTGAACGGCTTCACCGCGCTCGGCCTGGTCGAGATGACGCGCAAGCGCACGCGCGAATCGCTCGCACACGTGCTGTGCGAGCCCTGTCCCACCTGCACCGGACGCGGCGCGGTGCGCACCGCGCACACCGTGTGCTACGAGATTCTGCGCGAGATCTTGCGCGAGGCGCGCGCGTTCAACGCGCGCGAGTTCCGCGTCATCGCCGCCCAGCCGGTGATCGATCTGCTTCTCGAGGAGGAGTCGGCCTCGCTCACCATGCTGTCCGACTTCATCGGCAAGCCGGTTTCCGTGCAGGTCGAAACGAGCTATAGCCAGGAGCAGTTCGACATCGTGCTGCTGTAACATCGGCCCTCCTTTAGAGGAGGAGCCATGAAGAAGGTCGTTATCGCCCTGAGTCTCGCGGTTGGCGCTTGCGTGAGCACCGCGCCGGACACCCAGGGTCCCCGCGTCAAGATCACCCCGCTCGGCAGCCACGACGGCGAGTTCTGCCCGTTCGACCGCGCGCTCGTGTTCGAGGATCCTGACGGCACGCGCATTCTTTACGACGCCGGGCGCACGGTGCGCGGCCCGGACGACCCGCGCCTCGGCAAGATTGACGCGGTGCTGCTCTCGCACGTGCACGGCGATCATCTCGGCGACCTGATCCAGCCCTCGGCCAACGCAGGCGCCTGTCAGAAGCCCGATATGTCGGTCAAAGTTACGCCGAACTCGAATACGGTGAATATCGTGCTCGGCAAGCAGGCGCCGCTGCTGGTCGGCGGCGAAATGCATTCATTCTTTCAGGTGAAGGTGAAATCTCTCGGTGGCGACCCGGCCAAGCTGGTGCGCTTGGTGCGCTTGGGCGCTCAGACAATGGTCGGTAAGGTGATGGTCGCAGGCGTGCCGGCAGTGCACAGCAATGCACTGGCGCCCGCCTTCATGGCGCCCGAGCAGGCCAAATTCTTCGAGGGCAGCGGGCTTTCGCCCTATCTAGGCGATGCCAGCGGCTTCGTGGTGCGCTTCTCCAACGGGCTTACCGTCTACCTGTCGGGTGACACCGGCATCACGGCCGAGCAGGATCTCGTGGTGCGCGGGCACTACAAGGCGAACTTGGTGGTGATGAACATCGGCGGCTTTCCTTTCACCACCGGCCCGACGGAAAGCGCGTACGTGGTGAACGACCTCGTCAAGCCGAATTCCGTGATCGCCTCGCATGCGAACGAGCCGGCGACGATGAACGGCAAGCTTGTCGAGACGAGCCGCACCGCCGCGTTCAAAAAGGCCGCTCGCATGCCGGTGCACGTTCCGCT
>Ga0209382_10003793_pt1 | contig 20716 bp, 19 predicted proteins | sample SoiMetdeltSBSDD5_FD_187599 | JGI IMG/M metagenome (GOLD analysis project Ga0209382, IMG submission 187599) | Bulk soil microbial communities from a Populus tree surrounding site in Tennessee, USA - Soil MetaG P. deltoides SBSDD5 (SPAdes) (version 2) | ecosystem: Environmental > Terrestrial >... | reverse complement strand
CCCACGGACGGGGGCCGTCGCGATGTCGATCATGGGTGGGATCGGAATGATGTCGGCCGGCCTCCTCGGGGGACCCGGCCTCGGGTACGCCAAGGACCGTTTCACCGCAGAGCACCTGATGACCACTGCGCCAGCCATTTACGAGCAATACAAGGCGCCGACACCGAGCAAGTTCCTGTTCCTCGAGGAAGTGCACGGGCTCGATGGTACGAAGCTGTCCCAGGCGCAGACGGCGACCGCGAAGACCCCCGACCAGCAGACCGTCGCGCAAGCCAGCATCGCCGGCGACCGCGAGACGCTTAAGGCAGACTCGTACATTCCCGCTGCGATGGCGGTCGTCTACCTCATGCTGTTCTTCTACTTCAGGACGATCGGTGGATATCGCCCGGTGCGGATCGAGGCGGCGACGGCAAGGACCTGATCCAAGGCTCTCGTCCTTCTTACTTCAAAGTTTTCAAGAAGATATTCTTGAACTCGATCTTCATCGGTGGTCCGACGTGAATCTGGAAGCCGAGCAGCCCTTTCATCGCTCGGCCCTTCGCATCATCGTCAACGATGAACGCGGTGACGTGACCGTTGACGATGTTCATGATCGTGTTGCCGCGGGCGATCAGGTGAACGGCGTTCCATTCGCCTGCCTTGATCAAGGACTTGAGTTCGTCGGCATTCATTTCCAGACTGCCAATCTGCCGTGATACGCCATCAGGTCCAATCTCAACCGCCTGACCACGTTGCATCAGAAAGCCGCGCCCGCGTTCCTCGTAGATCATCCCGGTGAACTGATTAGCAAAGTCGATGTCGGCTTGATAGCCCTTCAGCACCCACTTGCCGGTGACGGCACCACGACCTTCCCCGCCCGGTGGAACCATCGCGCTTCGAAACTGGATGCCGCTGTTCGTCGAGCTCATTCTGTACTCGAGCTTCAGTTCGAAATCCGCAACTTCGCCACCGCGCCAGATCACGAACGTGTTTTCCTTGAGTGGGTTCTCGGCGGTGGTTGTTCCGACCAGCGCTCCCCCTTCCGCCTTCCAGAGCGTCGTGTCGCCGTCCCAGTTCTTCATCGTGCCGTCGAAGATGGACTGGAAGCCCGTGCGATCCTCGAAGTTGAGTGGCTGTGCGCCTCGTGGGCCGCCGCGTCCCTGGCCGCGCCCCTGGCCGCGCCCTTCGCCCTGGCCGGCTGCGGGCTGTTGTCCGGCTGCCGGCTGCTGGGCGCCGCCGGCGGGCGCCTGCGCCAGGACCGCTCCGCCAAGGATAGTTGCCGCCGCGCAAACGCCAGCGGCGATGACTCCCGGTGTGTGTCTCATGTTGATGTCCACCTTCTAGATGAGTGATCAGTGATTAGCGATTAAACCTTTTCCCACTTGCCACTCTTCGCCGACTTGAGAACCGCATCGGTCACGTAGTCGGTCGCGAGGCCGTCGCGGAACGTTGGCGCGATGCTCTGACCCTTCATCGCCGCGGCTGCGAAATCCGCAAACTGATGGATGAACGTGTGCTCGTATCCAATCTGCAGTCCTGGCACCCACCAGTGCTTCATGTACGGATGATCGCCGTCGGTAATGTGCACGCTGCGCCACCCGCGGACGCGCCCCTCATCACGATGATCGAAGTATTGAATCCGGTGCAGGTCGTGCAGATCCCAGAACGCTGATGCGTGCTCACCGTTGATCTCGAGCGTGTACAGTGCCTTGTGGCCGCGTGCGTACCGGGTCGCCTCGAACATCGCGAGCGAACCGTTCTCGAAGCGGCACAGAAACGCACTCGCATCATCGATACCGACCGGTTCAACCTTCCCCGTCAGATTGTGCTTGCGCTGCTTGATGAAGGTTTCGGTCATCGCCGTGACTTCGGTGATTGGACCGTTGAGCCACAACGCGGTGTCGATATTGTGCGCGAGCAGGTCGCCGGTCACGCCGCTGCCAGCAACGTTGATGTCAAGCCGCCACAACCCTTCGCCTCCCTGCGGCAGGTCCTGCGAGATCGTCCAGTCCTGAAGGAACTTCGCGCGATAGTGGAAAATGCGTCCGAACTTGCCCTGATCGAGCAGTTCTTTGATCAGCGTCACCGCCGGCACGCGCCGGTAGTTGTACCAGACCGTATTCGGCACGCCAGCCTTCTCCACCGCATCGACCATTTCTTTCGCTTCTTTGGCAGTGCGGCCGAGCGGCTTCTCGCACATGACCATCTTGCCGGCCTTGGCCGCGGCAATCGCGATCTCATGGTGTGTGTCGTTTGGACTCGCGATATCGATGACGTCGATATCGTTCCGCGCCACGAGATCGCGCCAGTCCGTCACGTACGATTCGTAGCCCCAGTTCTCTGCAAACTTTTTCACCCGGTCGGTATTGCGCGCGGCAACAGCTTTCAATACGGGGCGACACCCCAGATCAAAGAATCGCGGCGCCTGGAGGAACGCATTCGAATGCGTTCGTCCCATGAACCCGTAGCCAATCAGTCCGATGTTGAGATTTTTCATAAGTAGTTCTGTCAGTGCTGTTTGCTGATTTTTGATTGCTGATTGAATTTGCCTGCGTCAGCGGTCAGCAATCAGATCAATTCAGCAATCAGCATTCGACAATCAGCAATTTCAGAATTCACCTCAGTCCCAGCCGTGCGCGTCGCGCACGCCGACCATGACGCCCAGGATGTCGTCCCAGGTCTTCTGCTGCGTCATCGTGGCGTTGGGGAACATGCAGCCGTCCCAGCAGATGTGCTGGACGGCTCGGGTGGGCTTGCCACTGTCGTCTTTCAGCCAGAAGCCCGCGTGGCGTACGATATCCAGCTTGCCATTCGGGTCGTGCGGCAAGCAGTGTCGACCGGTCTTGTCGTGCGAGCCAGAGCCCTTCACTGTCGCGTCGTTCTGAGCCACGTGGAAGTCGATCGTCCAGGGGCGCAGCGCGCGCGTCATCGTTTTCAGCCCTTCGTCAAGCGCCTTCTTATCTGACCAATCGAACTTCTCCGGCAGAATGCGGTCGTCTGGCGCGTTGTAGCCCATCGTGAAGAGCAGCGTGTGCGCCATGTCGGCCTGGAAGCCAATCGTCTTCGGGCGGTTCACCTGTTCGAGCAACTCGACGTTGCGTTTGACGCTGTGCATTCCTCCCCAGCAAATCTCACCCTCCGCCGCGAGGCGCTCTCCAAACCCCTCGGCAACGTCGCATGCCTGGCGAAACGTCTCCGCAATCCGTTTGGTATTGCCCGCTGGATCCGTCGCCCAGTCGGACGGGCTCGCGGCGGAATCGATGCGGACAACGCCGTAGTTGCGGATGCCGATGTCGCGGAGCTTCTTGGCTATCCCGCAGGCCTTGCGGACCTGCGTCAAGAAATTCCTGCGATCCTCATCGCTGCCCATTGCGGACCCACCGCCGGTTGGTGGCCAGACCGGCGCCACGACCGAGCCGACGACCAGGCCCTTGCCGCGAATCTTGTCCGCAAGCCGTTTCAAATCGTCATCGGTCGAGTCAATGCTCACGTGCGGATCGAACAGGAACAGATCGACGCCTTCGAACTTCGAGCCATTCGACTTCGCCTTCGCCGTCATATCGAGCATCGTGTCGAGATCGATCGGTGGCTCGGCGCCGGGGCCGCCCTTGCCGACAAGTCCCGGCCACATTGCGTTGTGAAGGGCTGGATATTTATGGGGCATTGGTAACTCTCACTGTGTTTTTGATTCGGGATCCGTTGTCCGCGATCCGGGATCCGAGATGTTCTCTTCGATGCATTTCTGCCGCGACTCCGGAAACCGGATCCCGGTATGTCACTTCTGCCTAAATATCTCCGCGTCCGGATTCCCCGGCCCGAAGTGTTTGAGAATGACCAGCGGATCAACGTCGCTCTTGTTCTCGATCCGCACGCCTGCCTTGGCAGCGTCGGCGGTCACGAACACTTCGTCTTCCGTCATGTGTCCGTACCGGATCATCGCCGGCGTCGAAACGGAGAGCTTGCCGAACGCGCCATAGCCCTGGGTGAGGATGATCCCGTAAGCGGCGCCATCCTTGATCGTCACGCTCCGCTTCGGCAGGACGGTCAACTCCTTCGCCGAATACCATCCCGTGCCGTATGACACCCACTGCTCGCGGTAGCCCTCAGCTTCGGTTTCCGCAAACGGCTTCACCGGCTGGGGAAACCGTCGATTGCTTTCACCGAACCGGGGATTGACGTTGGCGTCCCAATCGAGCATGCCGATGATGTAGTCGAGATCGCGCGTCTTGTCGGGCGGCACGTCTTTGGTCAGCAGATCCCAGCCGATGATTCGTCCTTCGACTTCCGACTGGAACATCGCGAACACATCGCTATTGACCTGCGGTTCGTAGGTCAGCAGCGATCCTGGTGCGTGCAGAATGCCCGGGTCGATCTGCCATCCGGTGCCGCGTTCGAGGCGGTACGCACGCGACAGATAGGTGATCCCGTTGTCTCCCTTGTTCCAGTTCTCGAGGCAGCGACGGACGTCGTTTTTCGTCGTTCCGGGCTCGAGTCCCATGAACGTATATGGGTAGTTGTTGTCGGTCGGATTGTATTGCGGTGGAAAGTAGTACGCCTCGGGTTTCCCGCGGCGACCCACGCGCTTGGCGTCCTCGTCGCTCTGGTGCATGTGATGCGGGATCGGACCGAGGTTGTCGAAGAACTTGCAGAGCAGGTTCCAACCCTTTTCACGCTGCATCACGTCAGCGCCAAGCAGTAAATCGCCAGCTTTTTCTACCGCCTCTTTCAGGAGAAATCGGTTTCCGTCGGCGACATGGACGTAGCTGAGCCCCTCGTCCGCAGGGGTCCCGGGCCCGTTGTCGGCGTTGGTCGTCGACGAAAACCATCGCTCGTTGATACCTCCGCGATCACCACCGCACGCGTAATAGTCGTCGGGGTGAAGCCGGAGACGCCGGCCGGGGATCATGAAGGAGCGTGGCACCCAGCAGGGTTCGAGACGAAGGAGTCCGCCGCCTGCACTAACCGCATCCTGAATCTGCGCTCGATCAGCCATCAATGTTCCTTCGCTGTAAATGCTGATTTCTGGTTGCTGATTGTTTGCACTTTCACGGCAATCAGCATTCAGCAATCAACAATCAACAATTTCGGTATTCGGCCCCGCACCATACAACTCGGGCAACGGCATCGGCAAGCCCGTGCCGCGTCGGCGCCGCCGTTTCACTCCAGCAAACGAGCAGCAGCCGGTTTGCCAACCGTTAACTCTATTACAACCTTGCTGTTCTGGGACAACGTCGGGATCGGCGACGGAGCGGCAACCGCGCCTTGGATGTTGCGCCGTGCGAAATGCGCCACGGAAGAACACGGACAAACACGGATGTAAAGCGGCCGCGGCATAATACGGGGCTTCATGCCTCACACATCGCTCTTCCGCGGACGCCGCGCGGCGTCCATCGAGAACAACGAGTTGCGACTTACCGTCGTCGAGGGAGGCGGCCACATCGCCGAAGTCTTTCACAAAGCCAGCGGAGTGAGTCCGCTGTGGATCCCGCCGTGGCCGTCGATCGAACCGTGCGATTACCTCGCGTCGAACGACACGACATACGGGGCGAGCGTTGAATCGCGGTTGCTCTCGGGAATCATCGGACACAATCTGTGTCTCGACATCTTTGGCGGGCCCTCGGACGAAGAGTACGCCGCAGGGTTGCAACCGCATGGTGAGGCATCCGTTGCGACTTACGCACTCGAAACCGGTCCAGCGGAGGTTCGGACGGCAGCCACACTCTCCGAATCGAATCTTCGAGTGGAACGGCGTCTCGAGCTAAACGGCGATTCGATTCGCGTGTTTGAAGCGGTCGAAAATCTTTCCGCAACAGACCGGCCCGTTGGATGGACTCAGCACGTGACGCTCGGGCCGCCGTTTCTCGAAAACGGCGTGACCGTATTCCGGGCATCCGCCACACGATCGAAGGTCCTGGAAACGACGTTTGGTCCGGCTGATTATCTGACTACAGGTGCAATCTTCGACTGGCCGCACGCGCCACGCGCGGACGGCCGCACTGAAGATCTCCGCACCTTCACGGCACGGCAGAAGTCGGGCGCATACACGGCGCACTTGATGAACCCAAGCGAACTGTATGCGTATTTCGTCGCCTTCTCTCCGACCTATCGGCTGGCATTCGGTTATGTGTGGGAGCAGAAAGACTTTCCGTGGATGGGAATCTGGGAAGAAAACCGCAGCCGTCCACATCAGCCATGGAATGGGCACACCGTCACGCGGGGAATGGAATTCGGCGTTTCGCCGTTCCCCGAGTCGCGCCGCGCGATGATCGAGCGCGGACGCCTGTTCGACGTGCCAGCGTTCCGTTGGATTCCCGCCCGATCACGGGTCGAGGTCGAATACTGGATCCTCTGTCGAGCTGCCGATCGGATTCCGGAGCGGCTGAACCGGCCCCGCTAGTGCTCTTGTGTTAGGTCAACGGGGATCGTAGACTAAATTTGGGATCACGCCGGACGGTTCGGAAAATCCTTTGACATCAATCGGCCTTTTCTTTCAATCGAGGAGATCGAAATGCAAGTGCTCTGCGTATTGACTCTGCTCGTCGCGCTAGTTCCCGCCCAACAGCCCGCGCCAAAGCCTGCGCCGGGGGCGAAACCGCCCGCAGCTGCGCCTGCGCCGGCGGCCAAGCCGGGCGCCGGTCGCCTGGTGGAGATCACTGGCGGCGACGATATGAAATACAACACGACCACGATCAACGCGAAACCGGGCGAGACGCTGCGGGTGGTGCTGAAGTCGACGGGGTCGATTCCAAAAATCGCGATGGCGCACAACTTCGTGCTGCTCGTTCTTGGTGCTGACGTCGACGCCTTCCTGAAGTCGGCGATGAACGCGCGCGACACCGATTACATTCCGGCAGATCAGAAGGCCAAGGTTCTGGCGTCGACCAAGCTGGCGGGACCTGGAGAAACGGTCGAAGTGACGTTCAAGGCTCCGGCAAAGCCGGGTAGCTATCCCTACCTCTGCTCGTTCCCCGGTCACTACACGGCGGGCATGAAAGGAAATCTCGTCGTTAAGTAAGTACTTCCGCGCCGCGGCACGAGGCCCTGAATGCTTCGTGCCGCCGCGCTTCAATTCAGACTGCTCGCGCGACCTCGGCCGTTCTTAACGGCAACGACACTCGGAATTCGCTCCCCTTGCCGCGTCCGGCACTCAACGCTTGAATCGATCCTCCGTGAAGCTCGGTCAAATACTTTGATAACGACAAGCCCAGACCCAGACCGCCGTAGTCTCGCATTTGCCCGTTTTCGCCCTGCCAGAACCGTTTGAAGATGTGCGGCAGCGCCTCCGCCGACAGCCCGATTCCCGTGTCACGGACGACGATGTGAGCAGATTGAGATTCGGAATAGACCTGAATCTCGATGCGGCCGCCGGTCGGCGTGAACTTGACCGCATTAGTCAGCAGATTCCACATCACCTGTCGAAGACGATCACGATCCGCCAGAATCTGAACTCCCGGCTGAATCTGGACTTCGAGACATATTCCCTTCGCGGCGACAGATGGACGAATGTTTTCGACTGCTTCCGTCGCCAGAAGCGACAAATCGGTCTCGTGAATATCCAGACGCACCTTGCCGGTCACCATCCGTGACGTATCCAGGAGCTCACCGACGAGGTCGGTCAGGACCTGCGCGTTGCGGTGAATGACTTCGATGGCCTTTTCCTGCTGCGCACCGTCCATCACTCCTTTTCGCAACATCGCCGTGTACCCAACGACCGTGTTGAGTGGTGTTCGGAGCTCGTGCGAAAGCGTCGCCAGGAACTCGTCCTTCATTCGATTCGCCTCATCGGCCTCCTGCCGGAGCCGGAGCTGCTCGGTGATGTCTCGCGCGATTTTCGACGCTCCCACGACGGTGCCGTCCGGTGCGTGAATCGGAGAGATGGTGACTGAAATCTGAATGGTCGACCCATCCTTCCGCTGCCTCACCGTTTCGAAATGATCGACGATGAGCCCCCGCCGGATACGAGACAGGACGAAATGCTCTTCCTCGATTCTGTCCTTTGGAATGATGATAGTGATTGGCTTGCCGATGGCTTCCTTGGCGGTCCATCCGAACATCCGTTCCGCGGCTGCATTCCACGACATGATCACGCCGTTCAAATCCTTGCTCACGATCGCGTCGTCGGATGAAGCGACGATCGCCGCAAGCCTCGAAGGGGATTCTTCCGGGCGGAACGACATACGGGTATTATGCCCCAATGGTTGCGGCGGTTCGGACGGTAGAGCTCGCGGTGCGGATCCTTTCATTCGATGATGGAGAACGACCGACCCTGCCGCAAAGACGCCGCCGATAAACACGACCTCACCGGCGCGGAGGATCCTGGTCTCCGCCGCATGATGACGTGGGTTGCTGTGGCCCTGGTGGTAACGCTCGCGCTTGGATTTCTCGTCGTGGAAATCACACTGCGGTGGTTCGGCCGGTGACCGTCGTTCGCTGTCGGTCGGAAGCGATCCCCTACGCAGTGCCGTCGGTGGCCGACCCAAGATCCCTAACGAATAGTCGCGCGGCGGCGATCAACGTGTCGAGCTGACACGGCTTTGACAACACCGCGTCGATGTCACACCCTTCTGACCGCAGCGCCTCCGGAGCGGCTGTCACGGCAATGATGGCCGCCGTGGCGGTTTGCGGCTGGTTCCGCAAGTGGCGGCACACCTCAGTGCCCGTCACATCAGGTAAGCGGTGGTCGACTACGACCAGATCAGGCGACAGTTCGAGTGCCAGGGCAACCCCTTCTGCGCCGGTACGACAGCACAGCACGCGCATTCCCGTCATCTTCAATGCTTCACTCAACGCGTCGCGGCTGTCTGGATCGCCCTCGATCACCAGCGCAAATGGCTTGAGCTCGCTGCTTCTCACGACACGCTGGGCCGGTCGCAGAAGAAGCCGCAGGTATTCCGCTTCGTTCAGCGCCGCCTGACGGTTCGGCGCCGTCTTTCGAAGAAAAGCGGACCCATCCGCATTACGCAGTTCGACATCGACGTTGTGGCCATGCGGCACGAGGACACATGTAACCGCGTTATGCGTCCATAGCTCAGCTGTTGAAGTGTGAACCAACATGAAACCCTCGTCTCGACCGGAGACACGCTCGGCGGCTGACCGTCTGAGTGCAATACGTTTATGGGCGACGGATCGTGTTCAGCGCTGCTGTTCGCAATAGAGATGCCGAGTAGGAAAGGGAAACGGCAAAACCGGGAAGCGCACCTGCGGCCGAGCTATTCGCACCGCAAAGCGGTGAGCGGATCGACGCGGGTGGCGCGCCGGGCCGGTATCCAGCACGCGATCACTGCGACAGACATCAGGAGAGCTGCCACGCCGGCGAAGGTGAGCGGATCTGTCGGACTTACCTGAAACAGCAAGTGGTCGATCACGCGTGTAACGGCGACCGCACCGATCAAGCCAAACGCGGCGCCGAGGGCGGGAAGACGCAAACCCCGGCCCACCACGTGACGGAACATATCCTGTCGAGTGGCGCCGAGCGCTATCCGGAGTCCAAACTCGCGCTGGCGCTGCGAAACGGTGAAATGAACCAGTCCGAAAATACCAACGGCGGAGAGCAACAGGGCAACTCCTGCGAACGCCGACATCAGCCACGCCTGAAATCGACGTTGTGCCGTGAGATCGCCAAACATTTCGTCAACGGTCTGCATCTGCAACACGATCGCACTCGTGTATATCGATTTGATCGTGTCGCGAACGGATGATCCGAGCGATCTCGGATCCGTATTCATCCGCATCACCACGTCCATGGTGGGTTCAGTGCTGGGAAAGAAGAACTCAGGCATGGGACTCGCTTCGAGCCCGTGACGACGCATGTCGCCGACCACCCCAACGACCGTGATCCAGGCGTCCTTCGCCTCGGGGCCTCCTTCCTTGAAGCGCTTTCCGACCGGGTTCTCGCCTCCGAAAAACCGCCGCGCAAAGGATTCGTTGACGATAGCGATCCTGGCGTTCTGCTCCTGATCGGTGAAGAATCGCCCGCTGACGAGGGGAACGCCCATGGCGGGGAAAAACCCCGGCGTCACGTCCGCGGTGTTGATCAGGACATTGTTCGCCCTGTCGCCAACAGACGGACGGCCTTCGACCGTGATCGCTTCTTCCGGATATTCGAACGTCATGAGATTGGTAATCGCGCCAGCACCGCGCACACCGGGCAACGCCTCGAGCCGGCTCGCGAGCTCGGCGAAGGTGTCCCATTCCTTGCGGCGCCACTCCGGCGAGACTGGGATCGGAAGGTGTATGCGGGCCACGAGCACGTTGGCGGCGTCGAACCCGGCATTCACGGAACGTACGAGGAGGAGACTTCGCATCAACAAGCCCGCGCCCGCAAGCAAAGTGATTGTCAGGGCGCATTCCGCGACCACGAGCGCGGCCCGCGCACGGGAGGCCGCACGGCCGTCAGTCGCCCCTTCCTTGAGACCCTCAACGGGACGTCCCACAGACAGCTTCCATGCCGGCAGGATTCCAAACAGAAGCCCGGACAGAACCGAGACCGAGATCGTGAAGAGGAGCACGGGTGTGTCGATTCGAACCTCATCGAGCCTCGGAATCGGGGTCGCCGATACCGCGATCGTGCGAACCGCCGCCACCGCCGCCAGCGAACCGGCGATCCCCGCTGCGCAGGCGATGACGCCGTTCTCGATGAGCAGCTGCTGAATCAAGCGACCGCGGCCGGCGCCAAGCGCGGCGCGGACACTGAGCTCGCGCAGTCGCGAGGCACCGCGTGCCAACAGCAGATTTGACACGTTTGCGCAGGCAATGAGGAGAACCATTCCGACCGCGCCAAGAAGTGTCCATAGCGCGATTTGCAGATTCCGACCCGTGACCTGTTGGAGCAGCGGTACCAACTCAGTCTGGTAGCCGATGAAGTCCGGGTCGGTCGACGGGTACGACCGGGCCAGGCGCTGTCCGATCGCATCCATCTGAGCTTGTGCATCACGTATCTCGACACCAGCCGCCAGGCGTCCAACGACCCGCCAGAGCTCGGCCTGACGGTTGCCCCACGATCGCTCTGCGACGGGAGGCTTGGAACTCCAAGCGGACATCAGCGTCGCGGGCTCCCAATGTTGAACGTCGCGCGTCGGGAACTGGAATCCTTGCGGCATCACGCCGATGATCTGAAGCTGCCGGCCATCGACCTCGAGCGTCTGTCCGAGCGCGCTTGTGGCTCCGCCAAATCGGCGCTGCCAAAGCCTGTGGCTCAAGACCACGACAGCTTCACGCTTTCGTTCCTCGTCGGCGGTGAACGTGCGGCCGACCAGCGGCGGGACACCAAGCAGCGGAAAAAGATTCGCCGATGCGAGCGCTCCAACGACGCGCTCGGGTTCGACGCCACCGGTAATGTTGCCAGCGCGTGCTTGCCAGAATGCCAGATCGGTAATGCTCTTGTTCTCCTGTCGCCAGTCAGTCAGTGTCAGGAACGAAGTGGCGCCCTCGTGGATGTTTCGTGCAGGATCCGCCACCCAGATAAACACCAACCGATCGGGATCACTGTAGGGCAAGGGGCGAAGAAGGATGGCATTGATGACGCTGAACATCGTCGCATTGGCGGCAACGCCAAGACCCAACGTCAGCACGGCAACCGCTGCAAAGAACTTGTTCCGGCGGAGGGAACGCGCAGCGTATCGGACATCCTGCCAGATGGTGTCCAGCGCGCGACCCAGCCAGATGTGACGCGCATCCTCGCGCGCCAGCGCCATGTTGCCCATCACTCGCGCGCTCTCGCGGCGGGCCGACTCGGCGTTCAGGCCGTTTCGCTGAAGCTGCTCCGCGTGCAATGTCCGGTGAAACTCGACTTCCTGGGCAAGATCGCGCTCAACACGACGTTGCCGCAGCAGGTACGAGACGCGACGAAGGAGTTTCAGCATGGCTCTACGCCATCTGCAGGACGCGCTGAATCGCGCCGACAAGGCGCTCGAATTCCGCGCGCTCGGCAGCCAGCCGCTTCTTGCCCGCGGCCGTGAGCGTGTAGAAGCGCGCACGGCGATTGTTTTCGGAGGCACCCCACTCGGCCTTGACCCACCCGTTCAGGAGCAGCCGCTGCAGCGCCGGATAGAGCGAGCTCTCGCCCACCTGGAGCACCTCCTGCGACAACACCTTGAGACGTTCCGCGATGCCGTATCCGTGGAGTTCGCCGGCGACAAGCGTGCGAAGGATCAGAAGATCGAGTGTTCCAGGCAGCAGGTCCGGTGGTTGATTCGTGAGTCCCATGACAAATCCGTGTTTATCCGTGTTTATCCGTGGTCTCCCATCGTTAGACGATGGGAAGAATCGATCAGTTCACCACGAATGTCAAGTCCCATCGTTTGTCGAGGGGAGTGCAAGGTTTCAATTGCATTAGAATCTCTTTCGAGATGACGCAACCTCCTGCACTCGACGTTCTGGGACTCGGTGAAAGTTCCGTCGACCACGTCAATCTTCTGCCGACCGCTCCACTGGCGCGTGGCACGGCCTCAAAGCTCCGGATTTCGTCGGCGTTCGATGCCGCGGGCGGCCAGATCGCGAGCATGCTCGCCGCGTGCAGCGGATTGGGACTTCGCGCCGGTTATCTCGGCCCATTGGGTAATGACGACAATGGACGATTGATCCGGAGCGAACTGAAACGCCGCGGCGTCGACCTGTCGAACGTGCTGGTCCGCGATGCGCCCGCCCGCTTCGCGATCATCCTGGTCGACGAGTCGACTGGCGAACGAACCGTCCTGTGGCATCGCGATCCCGGTCTCGATATCGGTGAAGGCGAGATCGATCCGGCGATCCTGACGGCGCGTGTGCTCCACGTCGATGACGTGGACGAACAGGCAGCGATCCGGACCGCGAGAGCGGCAACGGCCCGAGGTGTGATGGTGACGAGCGACCTCGATCGCGTCACCGAACGCACGAACGATCTCGTTGGCAGCGTGTCGATTCCGATTTTCGCCGAGCACGTGCCGCCGGCGCTGACCGGCGAACGGGATCCGGAACGCGCCCTTCGAAAACTGCGCAAGCAGCACGCCGGCCTGCTGTGCGTCACGCTCGGGACGGCGGGATCGATGGCGCTCGACGGCGATCGCGTGATTCACGTCCCGGCGTTCAAGGTACACGCGGTTGATACGACGGGCGCGGGCGACGTCTTCCGCGCCGGTTTCGTCTACGCACTCCTCGCCGGCTGGCCAACGCTCGACGTGTTGAAGTTTGCCAATGCGGCTGCTGCCGTCAGCTGCACGCGACTCGGAGCGATGGGTTCCGCGCCGACGCTCGCCGAGGTCGAGCAGATGCTTTCAGGCGAATTCGTCAGCACGTCATGAATCGCCGCACGTTCCTCCAGGTCGCGGGTGCGGCGCTTGCCGCGACCCGAGCACGACCGATCTACGGGCAGGCTCCCGCCATCGTTGGATCGCAGGCGGCGCGACCGTCAACGGCATTCGGGGCGACGGCCGGAGACGTCGACGGCGATACCGCGATCATCTGGAGCCGGACCGATCGGCCATCGCGATTGGTTGTTGAATACTCGACGACCGAATCGTTCGCGAAGTCGAACCGGATCGTTGGACCAGCCGCGCTCGAGGCCAGTGACTTCACGGCGCGCGTGGACCTCAGGGCCCTCCCCACCAACCAGCGGATTTTCTATCGCGTCCAGTTCCAGAGCCTGTCCGATCTACGAGTGTGGAGCGAGCCGCTCGTCGGCAGTTTCACCACACCAGCTCGCCCGACCGAGACGCCGCGCGACGTGACGATCGCGTGGACCGCCGATACCGTCGGCCAGGGCTGGGGGATCAATGTCGAGATGGGCGGCATGCGCCTCTATGAAGCGATGCGCCAGGCCGGCGCCGACGTCTTCATCCACACCGGCGACACGATTTACGCCGACGCCCCGCTTCCGTCAGAGATAACGCTCGACGATGGCCGTGTGTGGCGCAACATCGTGACGCCGGAAAAGAGCAAGGTGGCCGAGACCCTCGACGACTTCCGCGGCAATCATCGATACAACCTGATCGACGACAACGTCCGCCGCTTCAACGCCTCGCTGTCGCAGTTTGTCATCTGGGACGATCACGAAGTTCTCAACAACTGGTATCCGACCGAGACCCTCGGCGCAGACATGCCGCACTCGGAGCACAGCGTCGCGCTGCTTGCCGCGCGGGCCAAACGGGCGTTTCAGGAATACACGCCGATGCGGTTCGATCCGGAAGATCCCGAGCGGATCTATCGCGCCATTCGCTGGGGCCCACTCGTCGATATCTTCGGGTTCGACATGCGCAGCTATCGAGGCCCGAATTCGACCAATCGTCAGACGGTCCTCTCTCCCGAGTCGGCAATTCTCGGATCGTCACAGGTCGCGTGGCTCAAGTGGCGGCTGTCCGAATCCCGCGCGACATGGAAGATCGTCGCCAGTGACATGCCGCTGGGGTTGACGGTCGGCGACGGTCCACTCTTCGAAGCGGTCGCGAATGGCGATCACGGCGCGCCGCTAGGACGTGAACTGGAGATCGCCCACCTGCTGCGGTTCATCCGCGATCAACGAATTCGCAATGTGGTCTTCGTTACCGGCGACGTGCATTATTGCGCCGCGCATCGTTACGATCCGTCACGCGCATCCTTCACCGAGTTTCATCCGTTCTGGGAGTTCGTGGCGGGGCCCGCGCACGCAGGAACGTACGGGCCGGCAGAACTCGATCGCACGTTCGGGCCCGAAGTGAAGTTCATCGGCATACCGCCGGGCATGAAGCCGAATCGGCCACCCAGCGATGGCTTACAGTTCTTCGGCACACTGCACGCGTCGGCGAAAACGCGGGCGCTCACCGTTACGTTGCGCAATTCCGATGGGCGCGAATTGTACAAGCTGGAATTGCCGGCCGAACGGAGATGACGGAGGACACGGGACAAGCCCAAACACGGAGGCACGGAGACACGGAATTTCTTTCTCTTAAGACAAAAACACTCCGTCCTTCCGTGTCTCCGTGTTGATCTTGTCCCGTGCTCTCCGTTACCTCCGTTCTTTCGCCGTGAACTCCGCTTCCCTCACAGGCCGCAACGTTGGCAACACCGCCTCGATCCGCGAGCGCGACGGCTCCAGCCATGGCGGAAGCACGAGCGTCTCGCCAAGGTGCGCCGGATCCTCGTCGGTCGCAAAGCCGGGGCCGTCGGTTGCGAGCTCGAACAGCACTCCACCGGGTTCGCGGAAGTACACCGATTTGAACCAGAACCGATCGATCACAGGGGTCGGACGGGCCCCGGCCTTTTCGATTTGCGCACTCACCGCCAACTGATGCGTCGCATCGTCGACCCGCCACGCGAGGTGATGGACGGCCCCGACGCCCCAGGCCCCGCGCGACACGTCCCGCGTTTCGCGGACGTCGACACTGCCCCACGCGTCCTTGAATCCGTAGCGCGTCCATCCGTCTTCACTGCCAAGCCGCTCGAATCCAAGTACCGCCGTAAGAAAGGTGGCAGTTGATTCCTCGTGACGTTCCCAGAGTCGGCCGTGGTGCAGGCCGCGGATCTGACGCGCGCCATCGACTGAACTCTCTTCCCACGCTGTGAACGGCCGATTCGATTTCGCGGGTTCGACAAGCGCAAGCCGCAGACCATGCGGATCGGTCAAGGGCAGCACACGTTCTCCGAACCGGGTCTCGATGGCATCGATTCGCGCGCCATATTTTTCGAGGCGAGCTCCCCAAAAGGACAGGCTATCGCCGGGCACTTCAAGTCCGACTTCGACAGCGAGCCCATACCCCATTCGAGGAGGAGCCATCTGCGCCCACGGAAAGAACGTGAGATCCGAGCCGGGTCTCCCTTCCGCGTCCGCATAGAACAGGTGATAGGTCCCAGGATCGTCCTGGTTGACGCTTTTCTTGACGAGCCGCATGCCGAGCACGCCGGCGTAGAAATCGAGATTCTCCTGCGCCGGCCCGGCGATCGCGGTGATGTGATGCAATCCGTTGACTGGTCTCATGGCAACGTTCCGATTCCAATTGTACGTCCATCCGGGAGTGGCGGGGTCTAAAGACCCCGCCCTACAATCTCCAATCAGCAATCACCATCAACAATCAACAATCAACAATCACCATCAACAATCAGCAATCAGCACCATCAGCAATCATCAATCAGCAATCACCAATTTCAGAGCACCTCCATGCCACGATTCAAGCTACTCATCGAATATGCGGGCACGCGCTACAGCGGCTGGCAAATTCAGAAGAACGCTCGCACCGTGCAAGGCGAAATCGATCGAGCGATCGGCAAAGTCTCCAAGCGCCGTGAATTCGAGCTATATGGTTCTGGCCGCACCGACGCCGGCGTCCACGCGCTCGCGCAGGTCGCGCATCTCGAGTTGTACACAACGCTGCAACCCGAGTCGCTGCGGCGCAAACTGAACGACGAACTTCCAGCAGACATTCACATCCGTACCATTGACCTTGCGCCGCACAGGTTTCACGCGCGTCACGATGCCATCTCGCGGTGTTACCTCTACCAGATTTCGCGGCGCCGAACGGCTTTCGGCAAACCTCTCGTGTGGTGGATTCGCGACCGGCTGTCGCTCGACGCGATGCGCGCGGCAGCAAGCGCATTCATCGGTATGAAAGACTTCAGGGCGTTTACCGACGACGAGCCGGAAGAAAAATCGACCCGCGTGCTTGTGCAGTCGATTGAGATCGCCGAGAACGGAGCACTGATCCTGATCCGCGTCCAGGGCTCACATTTTTTGTGGAAGATGGTGCGGCGAATGGTTGGAGTACTCGCCGCCGTCGGCCGCAATGAACTCGACCCATCGGATGCCGCCCGTTTGCTCAGCGATGAACACGGTGGCTCCAAACCAGCCGCGCTCGCCGCGCCAGCCGCGGGTCTTTTTCTGGAGGCCGTGCTTTATAAGGGAGATCCAGCGCCTGGACCAATAACGCCGGTTATCAACATCGGCGCATAGCTGCCATGCGTTCCACTAGCGAGCGGCGAAAACGCTATCGCACGATCCGCACATTCGTCGGTGCTCTGGGACCGGCGGATTCGCGCCAGCCGAGTTGCAGGACTTCGAAGTCGTCGGCAGTCAGCGCGCTGAATGCCGGGTTCAGCACCGAGTTGTTCCACCGCGCGTCCATCGTCCCGCTGATGTACATGTCGGACCCGTTGTCGGCGACGATGAGTCCGTATCGCTTCATCGCACGGAAGATGCGCTGCACTTCGGGTGTGAAACTCGAGATGTCTTTCGATGCTTTCAGCCGCAGGCGCGCACCCATCGGCGCCGCGCTGGCGTTTGAACCGGCCGCGTGCGATGCCGGCCACACGTAACCGTTCGTCGCGCGCACCGTGAGCCGGAACGCATGTGCGATCTCGCCGGTCCCAAAGGCCTCGTCGTACCGGATCAACCCTGGAAATATGGCCAGCCCGGCGGCGTCGGCCGATGTCCAGCCCTCCGGCCGGCGGTTGTTGGTGGCCAGATTGAACACCGCGCCCGAATCCGCGTCCCATCGTCCCGCTGTACTGTTCCACCTGGTTGCGAATGTCTCGTAGAGCAGCCAGCGATCACGATCGATGATCAGCATGTGCCGATCGCCAGACGAGCCGCCGCCAATGACATCGCCTTCGATGTAGTGAGGCTGCGTGCGCGCTTCGTCGGGAATTGGATAACCGGGCAATCCCGGTGCGCCCGCGTCGCTTTCACTGCCATAAGCGACAAACGTGAGCGGTACGCGAGCCTGGTCGCCGGCGACAACGACGTACGGGAAACCGTAGGGTGGCGGACCGAAGTCCGGATGAAGTCGACGCACCGCCGTTGGATTCGTTGGCGTGCGCCCACTGATGAAGTCGATGAGCGCGGCGGAACGCGAATCGACGGGAACGGCCGAGACGTCCGCGTTCCACCAGTTGCTCGTCGGAAACACCTGGCGACCGACCAGCGGCTCATTGAGCACCGGCGGGGTCGCAGCCTGGACGACGACAACGGCGCCAATGAGCGCGGCCGATACAGCGAATGTACGCACTGCCACGGTCCGGTGGATATCACGGATCGTGCCGGACCTCGCGCGCTCGCTAAGATCCTGATGGCACTTACAGTTGCAAAAAAGTCGGAGGGCCGCCGAAACGAGTCACTGCGCGCAAGGATGTAACACTTGCGCGCAGTGTTGTAATGACGAAAAGTGTGGGCCCTACTTCGAGGCCTTTTTCTTGACGCCGAGTTCGTTCAGCTTCGTGACCAGGTCTTGTCCGGCAGTTGACGGGTTGATTCCTCTGCCGGTCGCGCCCTTGTCGATGGCGAGAATCTTTCCGTCCGGTCCAATGTAAAACGTCCAGCGCGACGCAAACTGCCGGTCGGGCGGACGATCGGGCGGAATCACGCCGTAGGCGTTCGCAACCGTTTTATCTGGATCGGAAAGAATTGGAAAGTCGGCCTGCTCTTTTTCAGCAAAGGCCTTGTTGTCTTCAGGCTTGTCGACGCTCACCATGAAATAGGCGACGTCGTACTGACGGATGGCTTCACCGCTCGCACGGAGCGAATTGCATTCGGCCGTTCACCCAGCGGTAAAGGCCTTGGGGAACCACGCCAGCACCACGGTCTTGCCCTTGTAGTCCGACAGCTTGTGGACCTTGCCGTCGGATCCCATCAGTGAGAACGCCGGCGCGGTGTCGCCGACCTTCAGCTCGACAGGACTTGCAGGGGCTTGACCCTGTGCCGACAGTGCGGTCGCCATGGCACCCATGCCAAAAGCGGCGCAAAGGGACAACAGTTTCAGCATACACACCTCAAAGTAAGGGTATAAGGGTAACACCGAACGATGTTTCGTCCTATGCACACCCGGGGGCGTTTGAGGAGGCTCATCGCTCTCTTGCTTTTGACGATTCCCGGGCAGTTTGCGCTTACAGCGTCCGCCGGACAGCAGCGAACGACGGCTCAACTCTCGAAAGCTGGATGGGAGGCGCTGAATGCCGGGCGCATTCAGGAGGCGGCCGCTGCGTTCGACGAAGCGCTGCGAACAGGGCCGCAGTCGCCGACGGTCCTCCTTGGAGCCGGTCTCGTGGCACGCTTGCAGGGACGGACCGACGACGTCCGCCGCCTGCTCGTTGACGCGCTGAAAATCGAGCCATCGCTGACGCCCGCGTCCTTGCTCCTTGGCAGCGTCTTGTATCAGACAGGCGATCTCGATGGCGCCATCGACACGTATCAGCGGGCGCTCGCGTTCAGTCCGAATCATCCGCAGCTGACCAAACAACTCGGAGCATGGCGAAAGGAAGCGGAACTTCACAGCGGGTTCCGGCAGACGCTCGGCGATCACTTCACTGTCATGTTTGAGGGGCCGGCGGAGGGGGAGCTGGCGAATCGCGCCGTGGCGGTGCTCGAAGCCGCCTACTGGCGCATAGGAACCGCGTTATCCATCTATCCCACTGGTGTAACCACGGTAATCCTCTACACGCGCGAGCAGTTCCACGACATCACCCGATCGCCGTCATGGGCCGGCGGCTCGTTCGACGGACGAATCCGCGTGCCAGTTCAGGGCGCGTTGCAGAACCGCACGGAGTTCGAACGCGTCCTGGCGCACGAGTTTACACACGCGCTGATTCAAAGCGTCGCCACCCGCGGCGTTCCGACCTGGCTGCACGAAGGACTGGCCGATTGTTTTGATGGCAGCGACATCCGGAAGAAGGAACAACAGATCCGACAGTCAGAAGCACGAGTGCCACTGTCGCGCCTCGAGGACTCGTTCGAAGGGCTGACGTCAAAGGAAGCAGCGCTCGCCTATGCAGCGAGCGCTGTCGCTGTGCACAAACTGCTCGACGATCCCGGGCCGCTCGCGATCGCAAACCTGCTGACCGACGTCGGCCGCGGCCTTCCCTTCACCGAGGCGTTCGAGCGCAACATGCTCATCTCCTATGCCGAATTTCAGAAGAAGCAATCGGAATTCTGAATGCTGAATTCTGAATGCTGAATTATCATCTTTCGCATTCCGCCACACTTCATCGACACGGAGATCGCGCTGATATGGGAATTAATCCGATCCTGGCGCTCCAGGGAGCGCTAGGCGCGCTGACGGCACTGTTCGTCGCCGGCTGGAGCGCGGCCGTGGTCGCGGTCCGGCGCAGTCCGACGTCGACCCCGTCTCCCGCGACCGACGTCCGATTCCCGACCTTGACCGAAATCGGGATCGGAGCGCTCACGAACTTTTTCGACACCCTGGGCATCGGCTCGTTTGCCACCACGACGGCGCTCTTTCGATTTTTGCGCCTGGTGCCCGATCGGATTATTCCGGGAACGCTGAATTCCGGTCACACGCTGCCAACCGTCGTGCAGGCATTCATCTACACGACGATGGTCAAGGTCGACGTGCTGACCCTGTTCGCGTTCATTCTCGCTGCGGTGCTCGGTGCGTGGCTGGGCGCCGGAATCGTCGCCTCGTGGCCGAAACGCCGCGTCCAGATCGGCATGGGCGCCGCACTCCTCGTCGCCGCGACACTCATGTTGATGACGAATCTGAATCTGTTTCCGGGCGGCGGCGAGGCACTGGGCGTGCGCGGGATTAAGTTGCTGATCGGTGTCTCCGTGAACTTCATGTTAGGGGCGCTGATGTCGCTTGGCATCGGCCTTTACGCGCCGTGCATGATCCTCGTCAGCCTGCTCGGGATGAATCCCACGGCTGCGTTTCCGATCATGATGGGCTCGTGCGCGTTCCTGATGCCGGTCGGCAGCCTGACCTTCATCCGCGAGCGCTGCTATAGCCTGCGTGCCGCACTCGGATTGGCGATTGGCGGTATTCCCGGCGTCCTCCTCGCCGCCTTC
>Ga0209382_10003792_pt1 | contig 20721 bp, 15 predicted proteins | sample SoiMetdeltSBSDD5_FD_187599 | JGI IMG/M metagenome (GOLD analysis project Ga0209382, IMG submission 187599) | Bulk soil microbial communities from a Populus tree surrounding site in Tennessee, USA - Soil MetaG P. deltoides SBSDD5 (SPAdes) (version 2) | ecosystem: Environmental > Terrestrial >... | reverse complement strand
TAATGATCTCACTCATCGAAAAGCATATCAGACGGATCGCCAGGTGTACGCAGCCAATTCGGCTTTGGTCCGCACAAGGGTCAGGGGTTGAAACCCCTGCCTACCCTCGCAGCGTCCCTACGGGACGGAACGGAAGTTCCCTCGTGAGTCGCGTAGCGACGACACACTGGTAGACGTGGACTTCAGTCCACGGTCCCGGTGAGGTGTCCTCAACCCACGGCGGCGGGTGCCTGCTCCCTACTTCCGGGTCATCACGTAGACGCCGTCCCAGTCTACCGGCGGCGGATCGTGCATCAGCTCTTCGCAGCGCTTCAGATAGACGAAGGCCGGCCCGTCGTCAGGGCTGAGCCGGAGCGCCTCCTGGAACTTCGCGGCGGCGCCCAACCAGTCGCGCTCGCGGTACAGCTCGATCCCTTCGTCGTAGGCACGCAGGGCCGGGCCGGCCTGGATACCGGGCAGCCGCTCGGCATCCAGGATCTCGAAGACCTCGACCGGCTCCTTCTTCCCCTTGACGGCCACGAGGTCCAGGAACCGATCGTGGAACGCCCCGCTCGTCTCGTCCAGCGTAGCCTTGCTGACGATCAGGGTGGTGCCATACTCCTTGTTCAACCCCTCCAGGCGCGACGCCAGGTTTACGGAGTCGCCCAGGACGGTGTAGTCGAACCGGCTGTTCGAGCCCATGTTGCCGACCTTCATCTCGCCGGTGTTGATCCCGATCCCCATCGCGAGGGGCGGGCGTCCCTGCTCGGCCCAGCGCGCGTTCAACGCCTCGAGCGCAGATACCATCTCGAGGGCGGCGCGGCAGGCGAGGGTGGCGTGGTCCGGCTGGTGCTGCGGCGCGCCCCAGAACGCCATGATCGCGTCACCCATGTACTTGTCGATGGTTCCCTCGTACTTAAAGATCACGTCGGACATGATGGTCAGATACTCGTTGAGGAGCTGCACCAGCGTCTCCGGATCGAGCTGTTCGGAGAACGAGGTGAAACCACGCAGGTCGGAGAACATCACCGTCATCTCGCGCTGGTCGCCGCCGAGCTTCAGGCTATCCGGATCGCGGGTGACGTGCGCCACGACAGCCGGCGAGAGGTACTGCCCGAGGACGCCACGCAGCACACGCGCCTGGCCCTGCTCGAAGATCACGCGGTAGAAGACGACGCCGGTATACGTCAGGAAGAGCGCGAGCGGCGGGTAGACCAGGTTCAGGACCACGTGCTCGTCGAAGTAATACGAGGCGGCGAGGACGTAGACCGCGATCGCCAGCAGCGAGCAGAGCGCTGCCGCGAGCATCGGGAGCGTGAGCAGGGTGACGGCGGCGACCGTTGCCATCGCGAAGATCAGGCCGATCGTCACGGACGGGGATGCATCCCGGATGAAGTCGCCGCGGAGGACGGTGTCGATGGCGTTGGCGTGGATCTCGATGCCGTCCATCTTGCCGCGCACCGAGGTGGGCGTCCAGTAGTCGTCCGCGTAGCCGGTGCCGGTCATGCCGATCAGCACGAGCTTGGCGCGGAACGTCTCCGGGGAGACGCGGCCCCGCAACACGTCGACGAACGACACGACGGGGAACGCCGACTGCGAGCTTTCGTACGGACCGCCAGCGTAGTTCACGGTGATGTTGCCGCGCGAATCGATCGGGATCTCGCGCCCGGCCAGCGGGATCTTGCCGTCTCTGATCTCGCCGTCCCACGGCTGCGGCCGACGCAAGAAGCGCGAGACGGCCAGCAGTTGGAGCGACGGGTACGGCTGACCGTTGACCTCGAAGACCATCGGCACACGTCGGACGGTCCCGTCGTCGTCCGGGTCCTGGTTCGCGAGGCCGAGCCCGTTCGCGACGTCCATGAGCTCCTGGCGCGGCTCAAGGATTTCGGCGTATCCCTGCCAGCGGTCGGGACGGTTCTGGTAGCGGCTCAATGGATCACCCGCCGCGCCCAGGAGGACGAACGTCGCCCGTCCAGCCGCCTCGTCGATCGCCTCGACAAGCGCCTCGTCGCCCTCGCCGTCGGCGTCGAACAGCACGTCGAAGGCGATCGTACGCGCACGCGCCTCGGAGAGCTGGCGAATCACCTCGGCGTGCAGCGTGCGCGGCCAGTAGAAGAAACGGCCGAATTGCTTCAGCTCGATCAGGCTCTTGTCGTCCACGGCAACGATGACGATGTGCTGGGACGGCTCCGGCGACGTCTCGCGAGCCTTGAAGAAGAGGTTGTCCGACGCCTGGCGCTGGGACTGTTGCAGGTAGCCACTGAGGAACAGACCGGACAGCATCGTCGCCACGGCGACGAGGATCAGGAACGTGATGAGCAGGCGGCGTCGTTGACGTCGAGTCACGGCGAACCAGGCGGGAAGCCGTCTAGCTGAACCCAACAACTCCGTGCTGCAGGATCAGCATCAGTGCCACCCACCCCTCCTTTCATGCCGCGTGACTCCATCGCGGACAACGGTTAGCAAGCGCCAGCGGGCACGGCACGCCAACTGGGCCTTCGCTCAACTCCAAGGTTTCCTTTCGTACAAGGCTCAGCAGGCCGGCATCCCAGTCGTGCTTGTAGATCCCCGGAACACCAGTCGAACATGCCCTGCGTGCGGGTGTGTAGATCAGGAGAATCGCCCCGCCCAAGATCGCTTCCTCTGCATCGTCTGTGAGCTCGCTGGCCTGCCCGATGCTTTCGCGGCACGAGTCATAGCGGCTCGCGCAAGGGCTATTGTCATGCAGCCGATGGTCGCGCAGTGGGATCACGGAGTCGAAGCTGTAGCGACAAGCCGCCGGCTCTAGCCAGCGGTTCATGACGCAACCGCCTCCTTACAGTCTCTATCCCCGTCCATTCTCCGTTGCCGTTTCGTGGGAGGAACCATCCCGGGCGGCCGCGCCGCGGACTGGATGGCCCGATCATGAAACGAACAGGCAGACCCAGGAGGCCCGCGCGGCAACCCGGGACTCGAAACGATTGTAGGACCGGCACCAGGAGCGGTCAAGAATGCGGTGTCATTAAGATAGGATGCTGACGCCGGTTAGCCGACCTGGCGGGGGCAGACAGACGGCCCCTGCACAGGTTCCGAGATGCACCATGCACCTTGCCGTCGCGCTTCGGGCACGTGTACAACGGGGATGCGAACAACATGCGCAGTGTTCCGTATCCGGCTCGGGTCATCGTGGTGGACGAGTACGATCTGCCGCGCGCCGGCATGCGCGGCCTCCTCGCCGGACTGGCGGAGCTGGAGGTCATCACCGAAGCGAGCGACGGTCACCAGGCCGTGGCGCTGTGCCGCCGGCTCAGTCCTGACCTCGTGCTGATGGAGCTCCAGCTTCCACGCCTGGACGGGGCGTCCGCTACGCGGCAGATCCGCCGCAACTGTCCAGACACCCGGGTCGCGATCGTCACCCAACGCGACGACCCGGCATCGGTCCGGCTGGCGGTGGAGGCCGGTGCCGCCGCGTTTCTGCGCAAGACGGCCACCCGAGATGAGTTGCTGGCAGCGTTGCGCCGGGTGCTCGCCGGCGAGCTCGTCGTGGACACGGAACTGGCAACGCGCACCCTGCACCAGCTCGTCGAAGCGCCGAGCTGGTCCGGCGTCCGGCTGACCGCCCGCGAGCACGAGGTGCTCCGGCTCGTCGCGAACGGGAAGACGAACTCGGAGATCGGCGTGGCGCTGGCGGTAAGCACTCGGACGGCGAAGGCCCACGTCGAGCGGATCATCGGCCGGCTTGGCGTTGCGAACCGCGCCGAGGCCGTCGCTCGAGCAATCAGCCTGGGGATGCTGACACCGCCGACGGCGCACTGACTGGCCGAGCGGCAGCGCCTGCCTACCGGTCGCTCGGACCGTCAGTCCTCGACGCGGATGACGCTCCCGATCTGATCCACGACCTCGAGCTGGCGGATCTGGGCGAGCGCCTGCTGGACCGATGCCTCGTGGGCCTGGTGGGTCATGAAGACGATCTCGGCGTGGCGGAGGCCACCGCCGTGATGGACGTCCTCCTTCTGGATCACCGACGTCAGGCTAATGTCTCTCTGGCCGAAGATTCCGGCGATCTGGGCGATGACGCCTGGACGGTCGGCCGCCACGAGTCTCAAGTAGTAGCGGCTCTGGACGTCGTCCATCGGCCGGACCTTTATCGACTCGTCGAGGACGGCAACGGTCGGGCGGACTGCGCCACCGACGAGGCGTTGCGCCAGGTCGATGATGTCCGCCACCACGGCGCTGGCCGTCGGGCCGGCCCCGGCGCCCCGGCCGTAGAAGAGGATCCGCCCGACGAGGTCGCCCTCCACCTGGACGGCGTTGTAGACGTCGTCCACGCTGGCGAGCATCGTGCCGGCCGGCACCAGGGTCGGGTGGACGCGCGCTTCGAGGCCGCCTCCGGAGAGCTTGGCGATCGCCAACAGCCGGATCGCGTACCCGAGCTCGCGGGCGTAGCGGAAGTCGGACGGCTGGAGGCCGGTGATCCCCTCGCGATAGACCTGGTCCGGGTGGACGCGGGCGTGGAACGCCAGCGTGGAGAGGATCGAGAGCTTGTACGCCGCGTCGATTCCCTCGACGTCGTTGGTGGGATCGGGCTCAGCGTACCCGAGATCCTGGGCCTCTTTGAGCGCCGTCCCGAAATCGAGGCCGGTCGTGCTCATCCGGGTGATGATGTAGTTCGTGGTACCGTTGATGATGGCGGCGACCCGGCTGATGTCGTTCGCCAGCAGGTCCAGCTTGAACGGACCGATAACCGGGATGCCGCCGCCGACACTCGCCTCGTACGCCACATCCAGCGACTTGCTGGCGGCAGCGGCCACAATCGACGGGCCGTGCTTCGCCATCACCTCCTTGTTGGCGGTGACGACGTGCTTGCCGTTGGCAATGGCGCGTCGGATGAAGTCGTGGGCCGGCTGCTCGCCCCCCATCATCTCGGCGATGATGTGGACGTCTGGATCGTCCAGCACCTCGGCCGGATCGGCGGTGATCTGAAGCCAGTCCGCGTCCGTGTGGCGAGCCGGATCGCGGACCAGCACGCCGCGCAGCACGACGCGCCGCCCGACGCGCCGTGCGATGGTGTCTACCTTGTCGCGCAGAGTGCGAGCGACCCCACCGCCGACGACTCCGTGGCCCAGCAGCCCGACGTTGATCGAGTCAGTCATCGCGAAAGCTCCCCGGGCTGGCCCTCACCCCCTGACCCCCTCTCCCTGTGCGCGGGAGAGGGGGAGCCACCCCGCGCGTCCGTAGTGCTCCCCTCTCCCACGGTAGGGAGAGGGGCCGGGGGTGAGGGCACCCTTATGCGCGCTCGGCAAGGCCGGACTCGGTCGCCGACGCGGCACCCGCATCCTCGACCGGAGCGGGCGGAGGCGGAGGCGGAGCTCCCGGCACGACCTTCCAGAACAGGGTCCGGTAGTAGTCCCAGGTGTCCAGGATCTCGCGAGCCCTCGGACTGCCGGTCTTCTCGAAGTGCTCGTCGATCAGGGCGTAGAGCTGCTCCAGATCGTCGACGTTCATCACCCGCTCGAGCTTCACCATCTCCGGGTTGTACCGGCTGGGCAGGTGCTCGTCCGGATCGAAGACGTAGGCGACGCCGTTCGACATGCCGGCCGCGAAGTTCCGGCCGACCTCGCCGAGCACCACGACGATCCCGCCCGTCATGTACTCGCAGCAATGGTCGCCCACGCCCTCGACAACAGCGGTAGCACCGCTGTTGCGCACCGCGAAGCGCTCGCCCGCGCGACCGCTGGCGAAGAACCGGCCGCTGGTGGCGCCGTAGAGAACCGTGTTGCCGAGGATGACGTTCTCGTGCGGCGCGAAACTGGCCTCCGGGCTCGGCATGATGTCGATCTCGCCGCCGCAGAGTCCCTTGGCGACGTAGTCGTTCGCCTCGCCCTCCAGGATCAGCCGCATCCCGTTGGTGGCCCAGGCGCCGAAGCTCTGGCCGGCGCTCCCCTTGAAGCGCATCTCGATGGTGCCCTTCGGGAGCCCTTTGGCGCCGTACCGCCGGGCGATCTCGCCGGCCAGCCTGGCGCCGACCGTCCGATGGGCGTTCTGGATGGTGTAGTGAAGGGAGAGCCGTTTACCGTTCTCCAACGCCTCCTGGGCGTCTCGCACGATCTCCGGATCGAGGGCGGTGTCCGTGGGGCGCACGTTGCGGTTGACCACGTGGATGCGCGGCCGGGTGCCGCTCGGGTCGGCCGGCGTGAGAATCGGTGTCAGGTCCAGCAGGCCAGCCCGCTCGCCCTCGGGCAGCGGCCGAGGCATCAGCAGGTCCGGCCGGCCGATGACCTCGTCCAGCTTGCGGAACCCGAGCGACGCCAGGATCTCCCGGACCTCCATCGCCAGGTGAGTAAAGTAGTGGACCGCCATCTCGGCGGTGCCGTCGAACTTCGCGCGGTACTTCGGGTCCTGGGTCGCGACGCCGGTCGGACAGGTGTTGAGGTGACAGGCCCGGGCCATGTCACACCCGATCGCCACGACGGCGGCCGTCCCGAAGCCGTACTCTTCGGCGCCCAGCATCGCCGCCATGACCACGTCACGGCCGGTCTTCAGGCCGCCATCGGTGCGGACGGTGATCCGGCCGCGCAGGTCGTTCATCACCAGCACTTGCTGGGTCTCGGCGAGTCCCAGCTCCCAGGGCGAGCCAGTGTTCTTGATCGAGGAGAGCGGCGAGGCGCCGGTGCCGCCGTCGTGGCCGCTGATCAGGACGTAGTCGGCGTACGCCTTGGCGACGCCCGCCGCGATCGTCCCGACGCCGGCCTCCGCGACCAGCTTGACGCCGACCCGAGCACGCGGGTTCGTCATCTTCAGGTCGTAGATGAGCTGCGCCAGGTCTTCGATGCTGTAGATGTCGTGGTGTGGGGGCGGCGAGATCAGCGTGATGCCCGGGATCGTGAAGCGCAACGAGGCGATGATGCTGTTGTTCTTCATGCCCGGCAGCTGTCCGCCCTCGCCGGGCTTGGCACCCTGGGCCATCTTGATCTCGAGCTCGTCGGCCATCGCCAGGTACTCGGCGGTGACGCCGAACCGGGCCGAGGCGACCTGCTTGATCTTGTTGTGGCCGAGGTCGCCGTTCTCGTCGGGCACGTAGTTCTTCGGGTCCTCGCCGCCCTCGCCAGAGTTCGAGCGTGCGCCGATCCGGTTCATCGCGACGGCGAGCGTCCGATGCGCTTCCGGCGAGAGCGCCCCAAGCGACATCGCCGTGCTGACGAAGCGGCGGCGGATCGTCTCGATCGACTCGACCTCGCGGAGCGGGATCGGCGTGCCGGGCCGGAGCTCCAGCAGGTCGCGGACCGACATCGGGATCCGGCTGTGGACCAGGTTGCTGAACTGCTTGTACGACTCGTAGTCGCCCTCGCCCTTGACCGCCGCGTGCATCGCCCGGACCATCAGGGGGTTGAAGGCGTGGTACTCACCCTCGCGGCGGTAGCGGATGAAGCCGTAGTCCGGCAGCTTGCCGCCTCTCGCGGCCGGCCCCTCCGCCACGGGTGCCGGGAAGCCTGTGCTGTGCCGTCCGAGAACGTCCGCGCCAAGCTCCTCGAATCCGAGCCCGCCGAGCGCCGAGGTGGTGCCGGCAAAGCAGCGCTCCACGACGTCCTCAGCCAGCCCGAGCGCCTCGAAGATCTGGGCACCCCGGTAGCTGGAGATCGTCGAGATCCCCATCTTGGACATGATCTTGAAGAGACCGAGCTCGGCGGCGTGGAGGAACTGCTGCTGCTGCTTGACGATCGTCGCGGCGCCGGTCGCGGCCCAGCGCTCCTCGATCTCGGCGGTGTCCTGCTTCCTGGCGCGGGCGATCCGCAGCTCCTGCTGGTGCTCTGCTCGCAGCTCCGCGCCGATCGTCTCCAACGCGAGCCACGGGTGGACGGCCGCCGCGCCGTACCCGATCAGGCTCGCGAAGTGGTGAACGTCCCAGGCGTCGCCGCTCTCCACCACCAGGTCGCAGCGCATCCGGGTGCCGTGCGCGATCAGGTGATGGTGGACCGCCCCGACCGCCATCAACGACGGGATCGGCGCCCGGTCCGGGCCGACCGCCCGGTCCGAGAGGATCAGGATCGTCGCGCCCTGCTGGACCGCCTCGGCGGCAGTCGCGCAGAGCGCCATGACGCCGCGCTCAAGGCCGCCCGGCCCGTCCGCGACGGGGAAGGTAGTGTCCAGGGCCCGGGCCACCAGCGAGTCGGTGTTGGCGCCTCTCAGCTTTGCCAGCTCCTCGGGGAGCAGGACCGGGCTCTCCAGCTCCAGCAGCCGGGCGTGCTCCGGCGTCTCCTCCAGCATCGAGCGCCGGGGGCCGATCAGCGTCCGCAGCGACATCACTAGCTCCTCGCGGAGCGGGTCGATCGGCGGGTTGGTGACCTGGGCGAACCGCTGCTTGAAGTAGGTGTAGAGCAGGCGCGGGACCTTCGAGAGGACCGCCATCGGGGTGTCGTCGCCCATCGAGAAGACGGGGTCCTTCCCCTCGGCGCCCATCGGACGGATGATGAACTTGACCTCTTCGGCGGTGTAGCCAAAGGCAAGCTGGATCGGGGTCAGGTCGACAGCGGAGGTCGTGGTGCCATCACTGCCATTCGCCGCAACGCCGTTCGTGCCGTTCGCGGCGTGGCCGCCGGCAGCGGGATGGGCCTGGCCGTTCTGGCCGTTCGCGCTAGCGTGCCCGTTGGGTGCGCCGGCCGGCTTCGCGGACGGCAGACTCCCGAGGCTCACCAGCCCGCGCGAGAGCCACTCGCCGTACGGGCGCCGCTCGGCGATCTCGCGCTTCAGGTCGTCGTCGTGCAGGACACGGTGGCGGACCGTGTCGACGGCGAGCATCTGGCCGGGACCGAGGCGCCCTTTCTCGACGATGTTGGCGTCGTCCATGTCGACGACGCCGACCTCGGAGGCGGCGACCACCAGCCCGTCCTGGTCGATCTTGTAGCGCGAGGGGCGCAGGCCGTTGCGATCGAGCACGGCGCCGACGGTCATGCCGTCCGTGAACGCCAGGCCGGCCGGGCCGTCCCACGGCTCCACCACGGTATCGTGATACCGGTAGAAGTCGCGCAGGCGCGGCTCCATCTCGGTCATGTTCTCCCAGGCCGGGGGGACCAGCATCATCATCGAGTGGAGGACGTCGCGCCCGCTCTCTTCGAGCAGCTCCAGGGCGTTGTCGAGTTTGGACGAGTCCGAGCCGTCCTCCCAGATGACCGGGCGGAGCGTCTCGAAGGCGCCGCCCCAGACCGGTGAGGTCAGCTCGGCCTCGCGGGCGCGCATCCAATTCTCGTTGCCCCGCAGGGTGTTGATCTCGCCGTTGTGGGCCAGGAAGCGGAACGGCTGGGCCAGGAGCCAGTTGGGCATGGTGTTGGTGGAGTAGCGCTGATGGAAGATCGCCAGCGCCGTCTCGTAGAGCGGGTCTCGAAGGTCCGTGAAGAAGGCCGGCAGCTGGGTCGCCAGCATCAGCCCCTTGTAGACGACCGTTCGGCTGGAGAGCGACGGCACGTAGAAGCCGTCGACGCCTTGCTCGGCGATTCGCTTCTCGGCGTCCTTGCGGGCGCGGTAGAGGGCGCGCTCGAAGGCGACGTCGTCCACCAGACCGCTGGGCCGCGCGACGATCACCTGGCGCACTTCGGGTCGCGTGTCCAGCGCCTTCTCGCCGAGGGCGCCGAGATCCACCGGCACCTCGCGCCAGCCGACGACGGTCAGCCCCTGCGCCCGCAGCGCATGGTCCATCAGGGCGGTGCAGAGGTCGCGCGCAATCAGGTCGTGGCGCGGCAGGAACACCATGCCGAGCGCCAGGTCCTCCGGCCGGTCGACGCGGAAGCCCCGCTTCTCGGCCTCGCGGACCAGGAGCCTTCTCGGCAGTTGGGTCAGGACGCCGCTGCCGTCGCCGGTCTTGGCGTCGGCGTCTACGGCGCCGCGGTGGGTGACGTTGGCGACCGCCTGAAGCGCCTTGACGATGACGTCATGGTCCTGCTGACCTGAAACCCGAGCGACGAAGCCGACACCGCAGGCATCATGTTCGTAGGACGGTTTGTACAGAGGCGCGTTCACCCCACCAGCATGCCGAGCGCTCATGCCCTGACCTCACGCCACTCACGAAGACGAATTCTGACCGAACGACACGACGAGAACGCCCTCAGGGACGCAAAAGGCCGGCCCACTTGATGACCGACCTGACCCCCTCGGAAGCCTCGCGCGTTGCACCGGCGCCACCCCACCGCCCGTGTGGGAACGCCGCGCACGCCCATAGTCAGCGTCGACTATGATTTGTGGGAGTGTAACGCACTTGGGCACGATGCACAACCCCTGTCGTGCGCAATTTCCAACCCGGAGCTGGTTGATCGTTGGTGCGGAAGCGGTCGGTAGACGGTGGTGAGCCCGCCGAGGCCAGTGGTGATCCACTGTCCGGGCTGGTGGTGGAGTTCGTTCGCAGTATCAGAAGGCGCCGCACGATCAGCGCCAGGGTCGAGGGCAACCGCCTGATCGTGCAGGTCCCGGCCGGGCTCTCGGCGACCGAGGAGCGCGCCTGGGCCGAAAAGCTGGGGAGCAGGCTCCTGGCGACGCGGCGGCGGCGCGAGCTGAACCAGGACGGCGATCTCGCGGCGCGAGCGCAGCAGCTCAACGAGCGGTACTTCGAGGGTCGGCTCCAGTTCGCCGACGTTCGGTACGTGACGAACCAGCAGCACCGCTTCGGGAGCTGCACGCCGAGTCAGGGAACGATCCGGATCTCGGACCGGGTGGCGAAGCTGCCGCCGTGGGTGCGCGACGCGGTGCTGATCCACGAACTGGCGCACCTCGTGGAGGCAAACCACTCGCGCCGCTTCTGGAAGCTGGCAAACCGCTATCCGCTGATGGAGCGCGCCCGCGGCTACCTGATGGCGATTGGCCTGGAAGACGACGAGAGTGGCGAGGGGTGAGGGACGAGGGGCGAGGGAGGGCAACTCGTCCCTCGCCCCTCGTCCCTCGCTACTAAAAGTCCACTTCCACGCGGGTGGCGCCGACCTCCACGGCCGGGTAGGCGATTATCAGGACGGCCTGTCCCTCGCCGACGTTGCGGGCGCCGTGGACGGTGTTGGCGAGCGCCAGCCAGCTGGTGCCGGCCGTCACTTCGTCCGTCTCGGTGCCGACCAGGATCTTGAGCTTCCCTTCGACGAGGGTCATCGCCTCCTCGACCAGATGCGTGTGCGGCGGGATCAGGCCGCCCGGCTCGATGTAGACGACCCCGGCCGTGATCGCGCCGGCCCCGGTGGACCTGTCGATCGTGAGCTTGCGGACGACGCCCGGGCCACGGACCTCGCCCGGGATGTCCTCGTGTCGTGAAACGGCAACCATACTGGCCCTCCCAATGATCGGCGAGATGATACGCGGTCTTGCCGCTCGCGAGAACCTGCCGCTCTCTCCTGGCGTATACTCGGAGTCGGTGCGGCAGGCCTGGCGTCTGACCGCCCACCCCGAGGGAGCAGACCCGCTGTGCGAGAGATCGCCGCGAGACCGGATCGTCCGACGTGCCTGTCCCCAAGACCGAGCATCACCATCAAGATCGCGCAGACCCTGGACGGCCGAATCGCCACCCAAACCGGCCAGTCCCAGTGGATCACCTGCGAGCCGGCCCGCGCCCTGGCCCATGAGCTCCGGGCGGCCCACGATGCCGTCCTGGTCGGCATCGGCACGGTGCTGCACGACAACCCTCGGCTGACGGTGCGCCTGGTGCACGGCCCTGATCCACTGCGGGTCGTCGCGGATACATCGCTCCGAATTCCCCTGGACCGCTACCTGCTGACCGAGCACCCGGAGCGGACGATCGTTTTCACCGCGGAGGACGCACCACCGGACCGGGTTGAGGCGATCCGGGGCCTGGGTGCTAGCGTCATTTTCGGGCAGCGCGACGGCACGCGCCTGGATCTGGTGGACATGCTCGGCCGGCTCTATGACCTCGGCATCCGGTCGTTGATGGTGGAGGGCGGCGCGGGGATCACGACCTCGCTGCTGCGCGCCGGGCTGGTGGACCGCCTGGTGGTCTGCATCGCGCCAAAGGTGCTCGGAGCGGGGCTCGACGCGGTGGGTGACCTGGGCATCCTCGATCTTGGGAAGGCGCTGACGTTCAGCAAGACGACGATTCGCCAGCTCGGGCCGGACATCGTGTTCGACGGGGTGGTCGACCGAGCGGCCCGCGATGGCGTAGAAACAGGCTGAGCCGGGCTGGACGTGAGAACGGCGCGGGCGGTCTGGTTTGTGGCAGCTGGTCAGGCCGAGATCCGCGACGAGGTGCTCCCACGCGTCGGGCGAAGCTCAATCCTGGTTCGGGCCGAGCGGTCGGCGATCAGCCACGGGACCGAGATGCTGGTCTACCGTGGCCTGGTGCCGCGAGAGACGACGCTCGACCTGCCAACGCTGGCCGGCAGCTTCAGCTTTCCGATCAAGTACGGCTACGCGAGCGTCGGCACGGTGCTGGAGGTCGGCGACTCGGCGACCGCGACTCAGGTTGGCGACCGCGTCTTCTGCCTGCACCCGCACCAGACGGCGTACGTGGTGCCGGTTGACCTGGCGTGGCGCCTGCCATCTGACCTGAACGCCGAGCGGGCCGTCTTCGCGGCAAACGTCGAAACGGCGCTGAACGTCTTGCTGGACACGCCGGTCAGGCTCGGGGAGCGGGTCGCGGTGTTCGGGCAGGGAACGGTGGGCCTGCTGATCGGGATGTTGGCCCGGCGAAACGGGGCCGGGCGGATCGTCGTCGTCGATCCGTTCGAGCGGCGCCGGACGTTGGCACTGAGCCTGGGGGCGGACGCCGCGCTTGAACCGGAAGCCGCCACGCCGAACGCGATCTCCGACGTCCTGGGCGGCCGGCCGGACTTGGTCTACGAAGTGAGCGGCAGCCCGGACGCGCTCCAGTCGGCAATCGAGGCCGTGGCCGACGACGGCACGGTGACGGTCTGCTCCTGGTACGGCGCGAAGGCGGTCCCGCTGATGCTGGGCGGCCGGTTCCATCGCGGCCGGGTCCATTTGCGCTCGTCTCAGGTGGGCCGGATCGCGCCCGAGCTCGGAAGCCGCTGGGAGTACGGCCGGCGGCGGGCGGCGGTGCTGGACCTGCTGGCTGCGCTTCCCGTAGAGCGGCTGATCAGCCACCGATTCGACTTCGAGGACGCCCCGAAGGCGTATGAGCTGGTGTCAGGTCGGTCGGAGGAGACGGTGCAGGTGGTGCTGACGTATGGGGACGACGAGCGGACCCTGATCGTTGCGGATGACGCTCTCTACTGAGTCGGGAACGCCTCGGCAAGGTCAGCCTGCCACTCCGAGCCGACCGGCTTGAAGGTCCAGCGGAGGGTGAAATTGCGTCGCGCGCCGCCGCTCACGAACGTGTAGTCCGTCTCGACCACGACCACGTCGTCCTCGACCTGGAGGTAGCGCGGCGGGCCGGTCAGGCGCAGGTCGGAGACGCCGTTGAAGTTGCGCTGCCAGCGATCGAGCGGGAAGCGGGCGCGCCACTCGGGCGTGCAGCAGACCTGCTGTGCCCGCGCGTAGTCCTCCTCACGGAGCGCTGCGAAATACTCGTTGACGCGTCCCTCGATCTGGGCCATGCGCGGGTCAATCCCCGGCCGCACGGGCACGTGGACGCCTGTCTGCGCGGCCGGCGCTGACGGCGCACTGGCAGGCTTCACCGGAGGCGGATCGGTAGGCTTCGGGGCGGCAGTCGGGGGTGGGGGATCTGTGGGCTTCGGGGTGGCGGTTGGCGGCGCAGGGGTCGGCGGGGGCGTCGTGGGCTGCGGAGGCGCAGTCGGCGCCACGGTCGGCGCGACGGCGGGGGCTGGCGGGACTGTTGGAGCAGCCTGTGCGACCGTCGGAGGTGGCGCCGCCGGAGCGTTGGTCGCGGCAACCGTGGGCGCCGGGGTTGGCAACGGGGTGCTGGAGGGCAACTGACCGCCAGCGAGCAGGAAGCCGACCCCGGCCGCGATCAGCGTGACCGCGACGAGCATCAGGGCGATCGCAACGACCCGCCCGGCTGACGGGCCGCCGCCAGCGGGCTCGAATCCGCCCGGCTGGTACGCCGGACGCTCGAAGCGCTCGGTCTGCTGGTTCGGTGGCGGCTCGTGGATCTGGGCCATAAGGGCCAGCCTTGCACGAGCCGCGCCAGGGTCGATCGCGGGCCGCATCAAGACGGGCTAGTCGATCGCCGCGTCGCCACGATCCTGTCAGACCTTCGGATCACGGGCCCCATGAAAGCAGCCGGCTTCAGGGATGAGGCGAACGATCACTCGTCACGTTCGAGTCTGGCACGCACCTCGTTCCAGGAGCGAAGCTCGGGTTTACGACGTGCGTAGCTGTCGAGCCGACGATCGATCTCCAGGCGTTGCGCCTCGGTGAGCGGCAGGGCGTCCGGATCTTCCGCGATGCTGTCCCAGAGGATCTCGATGAGCTCGAGGCGCTCAGCGACGCTCAGCTTCTGAACCTCATCCGATGAGACGGTCATCTTGAAGATCCTCGCCTGTCTTTGGAAGCCTTCGATTCTAGCAGGGTATCGGCCAGGTCACGCAGTCGCGCGACGGCCTCCGTTCGGTTCAGCAACGCAGTGGGCTACTTCGTGCCCGCCTTGAGACCGCTCCCGCCGAGCATGACGACGTTCGTCTCGTCGGCGCGAAGCTGCCCCGACGAGAGCAGGCTTCTCGCGGCTGCCAGGGTCACGGCAGCCGTTGGCTCGACGTACAGTCCCTCGGCAGCGAGATCATGCTGGGCGGCCAGGATCTCCTCCTCGGAAGCGACGGCGGTGCCGCCGCCGGATGCTCGCAGGGCCTGGAGGATCTCGCGGCGCCGGATTGGGCGACCCGCGGCGACGCCCTCGGCGACGGACCGGCCCGGCACGACCCCGGCGATGTCATCCGCGCCGGCCTGGAACGCGGCGTGAATCGGGGCGGTAGCCGCTGCCTGAGCGGCGTAGAGGCGAGGCAGCCGGTCGATCTCACCGGCTTCCACCAGGCCACGGAAGGCGTAGAACGACCCGAGTAGCGAGCTCCCGAGCCCGACTGCCACGACCAGGGCGTCCGGCGCCTTGAACCCGAGCTGCTCCCAGAGCTCCCAGCCGAGCGTCTTCATCCCCTCCACGAAAAGCGGCTGCCAGTTGTGGCTGGCATAGAAGCGGCGCTTTGCGGCCTCCTGGACGGCACGGGCAGTGTCGTCGCGCGAGCCCGGTACGCGGACCAGACGGGCGCCGTGGGCCGTGATCTGCGCCAGCTTGCCCGGCGAGGTCGACTCTGGCGTGTAGACCTCGCAGTCGAGCCCGGCGCGGGCGGCGTAGCAGGCGAGCGAGGCGCCAGCGTTGCCGGACGAGTCCTCGACCACCTCCGTGACGCCGAGCTTGCGCAGGGTGTTCGCCAGCACCGCCGAGCCGCGATCTTTGAACGATCCGCTCGGCATCAAGTACTCGATCTTGAGCTGGAACGGCGCAGCCCCCTCGAGGCCGGTCAGGAGCGGCGTCATCCCCTCGCCGAAGTAGGCGACGGCATCGGCTTGTTTGATCGGCAACGCTGCGTCGTAGCGCCAGAGCGAATGCTCGTCGGCACGGATGTCGGCACGCCGAAGCAGCGGGGCGCCGTCGTAGTTCAGGTGGCTGCCGCAGATGCAACGCCAGACGAGTGCGTCGTCTGGCTCGAGCCGCCCGCAGGCTGGACAGAGGTATGGCACGTCTAGCCCTCACCCCAGCCCTCATCACACCTACCATGGGGCCCCACATCCCCACGGCCCAGCGGGAGAGGGAGCATTAGCCTTTGACGCGTCGGAGGGCGCGCTCGGCGGCCTCCAGAGTGCGGTCGACGTCGGCCTCGGTGTGGACCGTCGAGACGTACATCTTGCTGCCCGGGTTCAGCAGGATGCCCTCACGGACCAGCTCGACGCCGAACGCGTAGGTCGCCTTCACGTCGCCCTTCGCCAGCGACCGGGCGTCCGTGGCCTCGTGCTCCGAGATCAGCGGCTGGAAAACCGACGCTTCGCCCGGGGCCTGGAGCGGCAATCCGACCCGTCGCCCAACCTCGACCAGTCCGTCGCGCAGGTTGTTTCCGATCGAGCGGAGGCGATCGTAGGTGCCGGGCTCGGCGAGCACCTCGAGGGTGGCGAGGCCGGCCGTCGCGGCGACCGGGTTGCCCGAGAGCGTGCCGCTGATCTGGACGTACTCCGGCTCCTTCGAGCGGCGCGGATCGCAGAGCGACATGATCTCGGCGCGCCCGGCCACAGCCGCCAGCGGGTAGCCACCGCTGACCGCCTTGCCGTACGAGGCGAGATCACACTCGACCTCGTAATACTCCTGGGCGCCGCCCGGCGCGAGCCGGAAGCCGGTCACGACCTCGTCCAGGACCATCGGGATACCGTGGTCGCGAGTGATCTGTCGCACACCCTGGAGGAAGCCCGGCTTTGGCACGATGCTGCGCTGGAGCGGCTCGACGATCACGGCGGCGAGCTCGTCGGCGTGCTGGGCGATGATCCGCCCGGTCGTCTCCAGGTCGTTGAACGGCGCGATGAGCACGGTCTGGTCCAGCACCTTCGGGACGCCGGCCGACTCCGCGACGGCGTGCGGGTAGTTCGGCTCGCCCTTCGGCGTGACCGAGTACTGGGCGTAGTCGCCGACGCCGTGGAAGCCGCCCTCGAACTTGAGGATCGTGTCGCGCTTGCGGTACGCCCGGGCCAGCCGCAGCGCGAACGAGACGGCCTCGTTGCCGGTGCTGGTGAAGCGGACCTGCTCGGCGCAGGGCGCCAGCTGGCAGATCCGCTCGGCTAACCTGATCGCCTCCTCGGTGGCGACGTAGAACGTCGTCCCACGGCTGAGCTGGGCCGTCACCGCTGCCACGACCTTCGGGTGGGCGTGCCCGACCAGCATCGGCCCCGATCCGAGGACGTAGTCGACGTACTCGCGGCCGTCGACGTCGTAGAGCTTGCTGCCCCGCCCCTCGCGCACGACGAGGGTGACGTCGTCCGGCAAGCGAAAATACCCGAGCGTGCCGCCCGGCATGACGGCGGCGGCGAGATCGAGCAGGCGCCCGTGCTGTGTCGACCGCGAGGTTACGTCGAGAGCCATCCGTGCCTCTTTCTACCCGTTGAGCTGTTCCCGCGCGAGCTTCGCGCCAGCAGCCAGCGCCGTGATTTTCTGGTTGCACATGTAGCGCGGGCTCCAGCCGAAGCCGCAGTCGGGATTCACCCAGAGCCTCTCCGGCTTAATGTGATTAAGCGTCCGATGGATCCGCTTCGCGACGTCCTCCGGTGTGTCGGTGTAGAAGTTCTTGACGTCGATCAGGCCAGCCCCAAGCTCACGATCGTCGCCAAGCCACTCGCCAACCTTCTCGACCTCGGACAGCTCACGGCTGGCGAACTCCAGCACGAACTGGTGGGCGTTCGCTTCGCGGGCACCGGGGAAGTAGTTGGCGTACACCCGCTCGAAGCGGCCCCGTCCGAAGCGGTTGCCGAAGCAGATGTGGAACGCCAGCTTCGCGTTGACACCCTCGGTCGCCTTATTGAAGAGGCGGGCCATCTCCTGGCCGGAGACGTTGCCACGGGCCGGCTCGTCGATCTGGATGAACTCGGCGCCGGCGGCGACCAGCCCCTTCAGCTCCTCGTTGATGACTTCGCAGAACCGCTCGGCGATGTCGACGGTGCCCTTGTACTCGGTGCCAGGATGGATCCGCGAGCCGAACGTCAGCGGCCCGGCACAGGTCGCCTTGAGCGGCTTGTCGGTGTGGGCCATCGTGTACTTGAACTCGTCGATGATCCCGAGACCGCCCTCCGGCACGCCGATCTTGCCGGTCGCGACGTAGCGGGTCTGCTGGTCGTAGCCCCAGGGGCCATCCTTCCGCTTGATCTCGATCGGCTGGATGTTCTGGATGACGGTGTAGTAGGAGTCGACATACCCGTCCAGGCGGCGGACCTCGCCGTCGGTGATGACGTCCAGGCCGGCCTTCGTCATGTCGCGGATGGCCGTGTCGGCGGCGTCGTCGAGCATCTCGGCCAGGTCACCCTCGCCCCAGACGCCCTTCTCGTGCTCGCGGACGCCGGCGTACCACCAGCTGCCCTTGCCGTGAGATCCCACCACCGTCGCCGGCAGTATCGGCAGATTTCCGAATCGAGTCATCAGCAGTATCCCCTCCGCGTGGTAATAGCCCTCACCCCCAGCCCCTCTCCCTTGCGAGGGAGAGGGGAGCCATCACGGGACTCCCGAGTCATCACCCCCTCTCCCACGGTAGGGATGTCGGCGCAGCCGATGTTCGCGCCGCGCAGCGGAGGGGGTGGGGGGTGAGGGGCTTCCTGTGGCGCCTATGGTACCTGTTCAGGGGGTGGCGCTGAGCGGGACGGACACCTTATCAGTTGTCGCGTCCCCGTTCTCGTCGTTGCCGCGCACCGAGTTGAGCAGGCCGCCGACCAGCAACATGACGCGCTGCCGGTCGCTTGCTTCGACCCGGGTGACGATCGTCCTCCCCTTGGTGACGTTCTGGACCGGGATCTCGTTCTCGCCAGATCCCACCAGCCCCCGTGCATCCCCGATCTCCAGCACGTCGTCCGGTTCGAGCAGGTCGTAGTCGTCCTCGTTCACCAGGGTCAGCGGCAGGACGCCGAAGTTGGTCAGGTTGGCGCGGTGGATCCGGGCGAAGCTCTTGGCGATGACCGCCTTGACACCGAGGTAGCTCGGGCCGAGCGCGGCGTGCTCGCGGCTCGATCCCTGGCCGTAGTTGTGGCCGGCCACGATGAAGCCGCCGCCCATCGCCTTGGCCCGCCCCACGAACGTCGGGTCCACGAGGTGGAAGACGTACTCGGAGATGGCTGGAACGTTAGAGCGGAGTGCCAGGATGTGGGCGTGGGCCGGTAGGATGCCGTCCGTGCTGATGTTGTCGCCGACGCGGGTGATGACCTGGCCCTGAATGGTGGTGTCCATCGGGGCACGCCGTGGGATCGGCTTGATGTTCGGGCCGCGCCGGATCTCCTCCTTCGAGCCGTCCTCGGCAGGCGGGATGATCATTCGGTCGTCGATGGTGTAGGCGCTGGGGAGGCGGATCCGGGCGGGCGCGTCCGTGATCTCGCGAGGATCTACCACCTTGCCGGCGACGGCCGCCGCCGCGCAGGTGACCGGGCTGGCGAGGTAGACGTTGATGCCCGGCGCGCCACAGCGGCCTTCGAAGTTGCGGTTGAAGGCGCGCAAGGAGACGGCGCCGGTCTGCGGCACTGCCCCGAGGCCGGGACACGGCCCGCACGACGACTCCAGGATTCTGACACCTGACGCGATCAGGTCGGCGAGGGCGCCGTTGGCGGCGATCATGTTGTAGACCTGCCGCGAGCCGGGGCTACAGACCGCGTTTACCTTCGGGTGGACCATCTTCCCCTTCAGGATCTTCGCCATCACCATCAGGTCCTGGTATGAGGAGTTGGTGCACGAGCCGATCGCGACCTGGTCGACCGGCAGCCCGACAAGCTCGTCGATCGGGACGACGTTGTCCGGCATGTGGGGCTTCGCGACCAGCGGACCGAGCTGGTCCAGGTCGACGACGATCCGCTCGTCGTACTCGGCGTCACGGTCGGGGGCGACGAGGCGGAAGTCGTGCTCGCGGCCCTGAGCCCGGAGGTAGCGGCGGGTCTTCTCGTCCGAGGCGAAAATCGAAGTCGTCGCCCCCGCCTCGGCGCCCATGTTGGTGATGGTGGCGCGGTCGGTCACTTCGAGCGAGGCCGCGCCCGGCCCGATGTACTCGTAGACGTAGCCGACGCCGCCCTTGACGCTCCGGCGGCGCAGCATCTCCAGGATCACGTCCTTCGAGGCGACGAACGGCCGGAGCTTACCTCGCAGCTCGATGCCGAGCACCTTCGGCATCCTGAGGTAGAAGGGCTGGCCGGCCATCGCCGTGGCGACGTCCTGCCCACCCGCGCCCAGCGCCAGCATCCCGACGCCGCCACAGGTCGGAGTGTGGCTGTCCGATCCCAGGACCGAGTCACCGGGCCGCGAGAAGCGTTCCAGGTGGATCTGGTGGCAGATGCCGTTTCCAGGCTTGGAGTAATGGATGCCGTGCTTGTACGCGACGTCCTGGAGGTAGGTGTGGTCGTCGGCGTTGCGGGTGTCCACCTGGAGGAGCTGGTGATCGACGTAGCTGACCGAGAGCTTCGTCTTGACTCTGGGCAGGCCCATCGCCTCGAACATCAAGTAGGCCAGGGTACCGGTGGCGTCCTGGGTCAGCGTCTGATCGATCCTGATGCCGATCTCTTCGCCGGGCACCATCTCGCCGCTGAGCAGGTGCTCGGCGATCAGTTTGCGCGTCAGGTTTTGTTTCTCGGTCATCTCACATTATCACCGCGCGGCGGTCGCAGGTTGTGCGGGGGTCTGGAAAAAGGCGGTGCCGTCCAGGTACTTCGAGGGCACGTAGATCCGGCCGTCCATGATCCGGCGGGCCGAGCGGAAGGTGCTGACACTCTCGACGTGCCAGCCCTCCGGCCGCAGCTCCGCCTTGACGCCGATGTCGATGCAGCCGGCCCCGTGCCCGATCCTGACCTCGCCGGAGGCGCCGGAGCCGGGCCTCGCGACCTCGTGGACGACCGTGCCTTCGATGGCGGCGGCGACGGAGGTGCAGATGCCGGCCGTTCCGGCCAGCGTTCGATGGCACTTGCTCATCGAGATCATCCGCACGGTCAGGTCGATGCGCTCGGCCGGCTGGTCGACGCCGCCGGTCGTGCGGTAGCTGGCCGGCGGCGCGACCATCATCACCTTCGGCCGGGCCTTCACGCTGGCGTAGGCGGTGGCAACATCCGGCGCCAGTCCGAGCAGCACGGCGCCGTGGGCGCGGATCTCTTCGA
>Ga0209382_10003791_pt1 | contig 20722 bp, 20 predicted proteins | sample SoiMetdeltSBSDD5_FD_187599 | JGI IMG/M metagenome (GOLD analysis project Ga0209382, IMG submission 187599) | Bulk soil microbial communities from a Populus tree surrounding site in Tennessee, USA - Soil MetaG P. deltoides SBSDD5 (SPAdes) (version 2) | ecosystem: Environmental > Terrestrial >... | reverse complement strand
CGCTACGTGTCAGGAGCCAACGGCATTACGGCGCTGGTCTCCTGACCCGCAGCTCATGTGGGCCTTCATAAAGACGGTTTTGTAATCGACCGGTCATACTGCCGTCGGAAGCACCACTGCATAATGGATGCGACACGCGGGAGACAGATCATGAGATCCAATCAACTCAGCCCGATTCGCGTTGGTGCGGCACTGTCGTTGACAGTCGCCATTGGTTATACGCTGTGTGCAGCCGCATGGGCGATCTGGAACGAGCCTGCACTCGACTTCCTCAACGCGCTTTTCCATGGCCTCGATTTCCGCAAGATCGTTTTGCCTGAGGCGGATTACGGTCCATGGCCGTTCGTATACCCGTTGCTGGTTATGAGCGCATGGGCATTCCTGATCGGGGCACTATTCGCAGTCATCAGCAACCTTCTAAACAGGCCCCGTGCATTGCGAGGTGAAGCATGACAAACCAGAACGGCGGACATTCCGCCTCCCGGAAGTCCTGGCGCAGCATCGCGGTCCTCCTTGCATTCGCGCTAATAGCGACGATCTACTTAGCGGTCATGGAACACCGCGCACACTTGTCGGGGCTACTGTACTACTTGCCGTACCTGTTGCTTCTCGCGTGCCCTCTGATGCATGTCTTTCACCACGGCCGGCACCGTGGGCATCGCGCCCGTACGCAACACGCTCCGCAGGGGACTGAGCAAAAACGTATTCATGAGAACAGCCCATGAAGAAAGTGCTTCGTATCGCCGTTGCCGCTATTGCCGCAGCACTCGTTTCACTTGAGTATTCACTCCGTAGCGCTGTACGGACTTTCGACTAAGCCAACAGTCTTTCTGAAGTGGAGCGCGAAATGCACCCCGCGGCGCATGGAAATCATCACCACGATGAAAGAGGGGCTCACCGCAGTCACGGGCGAACCGTGAGCGGCGATGGAGCACAGGACGCCGCGCACTTCCATGGGGCCGCTCACAACCGAACCACAGCTGAGCCGGCGCGCCCGCCGACTATCGGAACGAAATACACCTGCCCGATGCACCCGGAAATCGTGCGCGATTCGCCGGGAGACTGCCCCATCTGCGGCATGGCGCTGGTGTCAGTTGCCGGCACCGGCCCAGCGGACGATTCCGCGCTTCGCGATCTGACGCGGCGATTCTGGATCGGGACTATCTTGACGATTCCGCTCGTGATCCTCGCCATGTCGCCCATGGTCGGCTTTCACGAGCCGTTTGGCCTTACGCCACGTGCCCGCGGCTGGGTCGAATTCGTGCTCGGCACGCCCGTGGTTCTATGGGTAGGCTGGCCGATCCTGCAGAAGTTCTGGCGATCCCTGGTGAACCGCTCTCCGAACATGTACACGTTGATCGGCCTGGGCGTGGGTCTGGCGTATCTATTCAGCCTCGCTGCTGTTTTCCTCCCGGGGCTTTTTCCGCCCGAGTTTCGCGAGCACGATGGCGCAGTCGGGACCTACTTCGAAGCGGCTGCCGTGATTGTGACTCTCGTGCTGCTCGGAGATGTGCTCCAGCTCCGTGCCATGGGGCGCACAAGCCAAGCGATCAGCGAGCTCCTGCGGCTTGCACCGAATCTCGCATGGCGCGTGCGCGATGATGGGAGCGAAGAGCAGATACCGCTGGAAAACGTGGTCGCAGGTGACCGGCTGCGTGTGAAACCTGGTGAGAAGATTCCAGTGGACGGCACTGTGCTTGAAGGGTCGAGCCGTGTTGACGAATCGATGATCACCGGCGAACCCGTGCCTGTCGCCAAGGCGAGCGGCGACAAGGTAACGGGGGCTACGGTAAACGGCACCGGTTCGATCATCATGCGCGCTGATCGTGTCGGGTCCGAGACGTTGCTCGCACGTATCGTACATATGGTTGCCGAGGCGCAGCGCACGCGCGCGCCGATCCAGCGATTGGCCGACCTTATCGCTGCGCGCTTTGTCGAGGTGGTGGTCATGATCGCCATCGTAACGGCAGCCGTCTGGTGGTTCTTCGGACCCGAGCCTGCGGCGACATACGCCCTGCTGAATGCCGTAGCGGTGTTGATCATCGCGTGTCCGTGTGCGGTCGGCCTGGCAACTCCGATATCGATGACGGTCGCCATGGGTGAAGGCGCCCGCTCCGGCATTCTCTTCCGCAACGCCGAAGCGATCGAACGGATGCGCGAGATCGATACCCTCGTCGTGGACAAGACCGGCACCCTCACGCTCGGTCGCCCGGCGCTCACCGACCTCGAGACGGAAAACATCCGGCGCGAAGATGCGCTTGCGCTCCTCGCTTCCGCGGAGCAGCCATCCGAGCACCCGATCGCGATCGCAATCGTGCGGGCGGCGAAGGAGAGCGGGATGCGCATCCTGTCCGCAAGCCGTTTCGAAGCATTCAACGGCCTCGGCGTCGAAGCGGTCGTGGACGGCCGACGTGTGCTCGTGGGCAGCCGGGCTTACCTCGCGCAACACCGCATCGACACCCAACCGTGGACCCCACGCGCCGAAAGCCTGCGCGCTCAGGCGAAAACCGTCGTGTTTCTGGCCGTCGACGGAATGGCGGTCGCGATCGCCGCGATCGCCGATCCGATCAAGGACAGCACACCGGAAGCGATCGCTGTGCTCAAGCGGGCCGGCATCCGCGTCGTGATGTTGACCGGGGACTCACAGCGCACCGCGGAAGCCGTGGCGCGCGAGCTTGGCATCGAGGAAGCCATCGGAGAAGTGCTGCCCGACGCGAAGGCAGAGCACGTGAGACGGCTCCAGCAGCAAGGCCGCAAGGTGGCGATGGCGGGGGACGGCATCAACGATGCGCCGGCGCTTGCGCAAGCCGACGTCGGCATTGCAATGGGGACCGGCACGGACGTCGCGATGGAGAGCGCGAGCGTGACGCTCGTCAAAGGCGACTTGCGCGGCATAGCGCGCGCGGCGGGCTTGTCGCGCGCGACGGTGCGCAACATCCGCCAGAACCTGATCTTCGCCTTTGGCTACAACGCGCTCGGCATACCGATCGCTGCGGGCGTGCTCTATCCATCTTTCGGCATCCTGCTCTCGCCGGTGTTTGCGGGCCTGGCGATGGCGCTGAGCTCGGTCTCGGTTGTTACCAACGCTCTGCGGCTGAAGCGGCCGCGGGCGAGGACGGGAAACGCGTGAGCTGACACGAGCCCGGGCGCCAGCACAGCGGGGCTATAGAATGTCCCGCCGATGATCCCGTGGCTCGAGAACGACCAGCCGTTCCCGCCGGTTCACCACGCGCTTCGTGAACCGAACGGACTCCTCGCGGCAGGGGGTGACCTGTCGACCCCGCGGCTGCTCCAGGCGTACCGTCGCGGTATTTTCCCGTGGTACAGCGAAGGCCAGCCGGTCCTCTGGTGGAGTCCGGAGCCGCGCATGGTGCTCCGCCCAGCGGACGTCGCCGTGTCGCGCTCGCTACGCAAGCGCCTCCGTAACGCCAGCGCCGAGATACGGACGGACACGGCTTTCCGAGACGTCCTGAGCGCGTGTGCGGCGCCGCGCGCAGGCCAGGCAGGGACGTGGATCACGCCCGAAATGGCGACGGCGTATACCGCGCTCCACCATGCGGGCTATGCGCACTCGGTGGAAACGTGGGCTGACGGCGCGCTCGTGGGCGGGCTTTACGGGGTGTCGATCGGCAGGATGTTCTTCGGCGAATCGATGTTTTCGCGCGCACCGGACGCGTCCAAGATCGCCCTGGTCCATCTCGCTCGACAGCTCGAACGCTGGAAGTTCGGGCTCATCGACTGCCAGATGGCGACCCCGCATCTCGCCTCGCTCGGCGCAAGGGAAATACCCCGGGCCGAATTTATGCGAGTGCTGACAGAATTGGTAAACTATGCGACTCGCTTGGGCGCCTGGCGCTTCGACGATGACCTATTTGACTGAATTCCCGCTGTCGGTCCTGCAGTTCTACGCGACAGCGCCCTATCCGTGCAGCTACCTGCCGGAGCGAATGGCCCGCTCGCAGGTGGCAACCCCAAGCCATCTTATCGACGGCTCCGTCTACAGCGAGCTCGTTCGCGCGGGATTTCGTCGAAGCGGCGCGTTCACCTACCGTCCATATTGTGACCACTGCCGGGCCTGCGTGCCCGTACGGATCGTCGCTGAGGAATTCCGGCCGAATCGAGCGCAGAAGCGGACGGCGAAGCGGCACGGCAACCTGACCGTCCAGATGCTCGATCTCAAGTACAGCGCCGAGCACTATGCGTTGTACCTCCGGTATCAGTCGCGGCGCCACAGCGGCGGCGGGATGGATCAGGACAGCCGCGAGCAATACCGCCATTTCCTGCTGCAGAGCAACGTCGATTCGCGTCTGATCGAGTTTCGGGAAGACGGCGCGCTGCGGATGGTGAGCATTGTGGACGAGCTGCAGGACGGGCTCTCCTCCGTTTACACCTTCTTCGAGCCGGACGTACCGGGCGCGAGTTTCGGAACCTACAACATTCTTTGGCAGATCGAGCTCTGCCGAAAGCTCGACCTGCCTTACCTGTACCTTGGCTATTGGATCGCCCAGAGCCGCAAGATGGCTTACAAGATCCAGTTCCAGCCGATGCAGGGGCTCATCGAGGGTCGCTGGCAGGGGCTCGAAACCAAGGATAGCCCTCAATAGCGGCATGTCCTACGCTTTGCTCCGGCCGGCGCTTTTCGGCTTGGCACCGGAGACCGCGCATCACCTCACACTCCGGTCGTTAAGCGCGCTCCAGCGCCTTGGACTCGTTCGCCCGCCCCAGCTCGCCGACGTCACGTGCTCGCGGACGGTCATGGGGCTCGCTTTTCCGAACCCCGTAGGCCTCGCTGCCGGGCTCGACAAGAATGGTGAGTACATCGACGGGCTGGCGGCACTCGGCTTCGGATTCATAGAGATCGGCACGGTGACGCCGCGCCCCCAGCCCGGGAATCCGCCTCCGCGCCTCTTTCGGCTGCCGGAACGCGCGGCTCTCATAAACCGGTTGGGATTCAACAATGACGGGGTCGATCAGCTCGTCGAGAACGTGCGCCGGTCGAGCTGGCGCGGGATCCTCGGCATCAACATAGGCAAGAACTTCGATACGCCGGTCGAGCGTGCCGCCGACGACTACCTCGCTTGCCTGCGCAAAGTCTATGCGCTTGCAAGCTACGTCACGGTGAACATTTCGTCGCCGAACACCAAAGGCTTGCGGTTGCTCCAGGAAACTCAGCAGCTCGATGGCCTTCTTGCGGCGCTTCGCGCCGAGCGGGAAGCCCTCGCGGCAAGCCACGGCAAGCGCGTCCCCCTTGCTCTCAAAATCGCCCCCGACCTCGACGCGAGCCAGATTTCAGCCGTGGCGGACCTGCTGCGGAAGTATGGTATCGATGCAGTAATCGCGACCAATACGACGGTCGACCGTGACACGGTCGCAGGAGTGCGCCATGGAGATGAAACAGGCGGATTGAGTGGTGCCCCCCTTACGGGCAAATCAACGGCCGTCGTGGCCCAGCTTGCGCGTGAGCTCGGGCGCGACGTCCCCGTGATCGCCGTCGGCGGCATCATGACTGTCGCTGATGCAGCATCGAAAATCGCTGCCGGGGCGGTACTGGTGCAGCTCTATACCGGCCTCGTGTACAGGGGACCGAGGCTCGTCAGAGACTGCATCGAGGTACTCTGCCGGCCGGCAGCTTCAGCCGCGGCTCGCGGGGCGTCCGGCACGCTCGAATCCCCGCCGCAGCGTCGCCCACTATGAGTGCGGCGCTGTCGAAGCTCACGATCAGTGATTCCGTTGCAGTCATAGACGAGCCTCGCTGTATCGGTTGCGCGCTCTGCATCAGGGCCTGCCCCGTCGATGCGATCGTCGGCGCGCCCAAGCTCATGCACACCGTCGTAGCCGACTGGTGTACGGGTTGTGAGCTGTGCGTGCCCCCATGCCCGGTGGACTGCATTGAAATCAGGCCTATCGCGCCTCGCGACGCGCAACGCCGGGACAAGGCGGCTTCGGACGCGCACCGGCGGCACTCGGCTCACAATGCCCGGCTCGCCCGCATACAGCAGGAAAATGCAGCGCGGACCGCAGCACAGCGGGAGGAAACCGCGGCACGGAAAAAGCGTGAGACGATCGCGCGGGCCGTACGACAGGCGCGGCACCGCCTGGGTCTGCGATGAGCCGCGAGCCTTAAACGAAGATCAGATAGAGCGCGCCGAGCACGAGGCCGTACTGGAGCGTCCGGTATAGCGGCCGATTGCGGCGCTTGAGATTCTTTGCCGCGCCGTTTACGCGCCCGGCGATCGGATGGTACACGCGGCTGTAGAAGCGGTTGAGCGCGCCGACGGGCTCGTTCTCGACGTTCTGTGTCGCGCTTGCCGTGACGATGTTCCGGCTCACCCACGCGTTCATCGCGCGCATGATGCGGCCGTGAAGCGGTCGCTCGATATCGCAGAGCAGGATGATCCGCGTCTCGTCGGTATTGTTCTCGACGAAGTGAATATAAGTCTCATCGAAAAGGACCGCTTCGCCGTCTTTCCAGAAATAGCGCTCGCCGTCGACGCTGATGAAGCACGCATCCGAGTTTGGCGTGACGAGGCCGAGGTGATAGCGCATCGAGCCCGCGAACGGATCGCGGTGCGGGTTCAGGTGGCTGCGAGGGTCCAGCAAGGCGAACATCGCGCCTTTCACCGCAGGGATACCTTTCAGAAGCTCGACCGTCCTGGGACACAACGCCTGCGCCGAAGGCAGCGGCTGGTCGTACCACTTGAGGTAAAACCGCTTCCAGCCGCGCTTGAAGAAGGAGTTGAAGCCGATATCGTTGTTGTTCAACGCCGCGCGGATGTAGCCTTCGTCCTTCAATTTCAGCGCTTCGTCGCGCATCATCTGCCAATTTTCTGAAAGTGGGGCCAACTCCGGGAATTCCCGCTCGGTAAGTAGCGGCCGGGACGGGACGGCCGAAAAGAGATACATCAACGCGTTGTACGGCGCGAGCAGCGAGGAGTGATTGAAAAGCTGCCTGACGAAGCTGAAGCGCACCTTGCCGCGAAGGTGCACGTACGCGACCGATAGCAGGAATGCCGCGAGAATCAGGTATTTAACTTCTAGCTCAGGCATAGGGACGCCCCCACCCCACTACCTCGACATGGACGCCGCACATTATATCGATGACTCGCGCCGCACTCTCGCGGCTCGGCAATCCGGCCGTAGCCGGATGCGCTGAGAACGCGATGTAGACTTGCCGCGTGAACTCCGCGAAACGTGCCGAAATATTCCGCCGACTGCGCAGGGCGAATCCGAAGCCCAGGAGCGAGCTCGAGCACAACACCCCGTTCGAGTTGCTCGTCGCGGTGGTGCTTTCCGCCCAAGCGACGGACAAGAGCGTGAACATCGCGACACGCGAGCTTTTCAAAAAGGCGCGCACGCCCGCGGACATCCTCGCCTTGGAACAATCCGGCCTGGAGCAATACATCAAGAGTATCGGCCTCTACCGCACCAAGGCGAAGAACATCCTCGAGACCTGCCGGATACTCATCAAGGAGCACGGCGGCGAGGTGCCGCGGACGCGTGAAGCGCTGGAAGCCTTACCCGGCGTGGGCCGCAAGACTGCAAACGTCATTCTCAACGTTGCATTCGGACAGCCGACGATCGCGGTCGACACGCACATTTTTCGCGTCTCTAACCGCACGAAGATCGCGCCCGGGACGGACCCGCTCGAAGTGGAGCAGCGCTTGCTCAAGTTCGTACCCGATGAGTTCAAGCTGCACGCGCACCACTGGCTGATACTTCACGGCCGCTACGTGTGCGTGGCACGGAAGCCGCATTGCCCGGCGTGCGTCATTCGCGACTTGTGCGAATACCCCCAGAAGACACGCGATGAGGACGTCTGATGTTCGCGCCGACCCGTGACGAAGTCCGCCGCTTCTTTGTCGACACCTGGAGCAAATATCGCCGCGGCGAGCCGCTGGTGGGTCTCGAGCAGACTGCGCTCGAAGTGATCCTGCTGCACCCCGAATATCATCCGATGCTGGAAGAGCCCGAGGGAATCACTGACCGCGATTTCACACCGGAGGGTGGAGAACTGAATCCTTTCCTGCATCTCTCGCTCCATCTCGCGATCGAGGAACAGCTCTCGATCGACCAGCCCCGCGGGATAAAAAGCCGGTTCGAAGCGCTGGTTGCGCGGATGGGCTCGGAGCATGACGCAAAGCACACCGTGCTGGAGTGCCTCGGGGAAACGGTCTGGCAAGCCCAGCGCACGGGCAGCGCGCCGGACGAGAATGCTTACCTGGAGTGTCTCGACCGCAAAGCGAGCAGCAGACCGTAGCCGGCCCGCCGGCTAGTGCTTGCCGGTAGGAACGAGGTAGGAGTTCTTGCGAGTGACGAGGCCGTGCTGCGCAGAGTAGAACGCGGCGAGATCCTGGAAATCGCGCTGATTGAGATTGGCAACCTGCGGCGCCATGATCGCGTTCTTGCGGGCCCCGGACTTGTAGTCCTGCAGCGCTTTCAGGAGATAGTCGTAGTGCTGCCCGGCAATTTTCGGGAAGCTCGGCGCGGGGCTGTTGCCATCGGCGCCGTGGCACGCCGCGCAGGGCCGTGATTTTTCCTTGCCGGCGTCCGGGTTGCCCGCCTGTGCGGCACCGGCAGCGGCGAAAGCGAGGACGATTACACCGATCGTGAACTTGTTCATGCGGGTCCTCCGGCTTAGCGCGACGCGGATTGCGCCGGTGCGGTTGCGTAGAACGCGGCAAGGTCGGCCATGTCCTGGTCGCTCAGGCTTGCAGCGACCGCACGCATCGACGGGTGCCGTCGCTCGCCCGACTTGTAAGCCCTGAGGGCGCTCACGATGTAGGCAGCGTGCTGACCATCGAGCTTCGGCACGCTGTATACCGACGGGAAAGCTGTCTTGTAGCCGGGGATGTTATGGCAGCCGAGGCACATCGAGCTTTTCTGGCGGCCGGCATCGGCGTTTCCGGCTGCCTCCGCCGCAGGCGCCTGTGCAGCAGCAGAAAGCGCCGCAGCGAACGCGAGCCCGGCACATGCAAAAGCGATCTTGTTCGAAACTTTCATGTCGCGAGAGGGAAGCAAGCGGTGGATGCAGGTGGCGGCGCGATTATACCCAAAAGGCGTGTGCGTTGCTGCGCGCCGGGGCATCACTGATAATCCCCGTAAACATGAACCCATCGATGCCGTGAGCTGGAACGCTTCGTTACGGGCGTACATGCGCCCCTGGCTTCCGCGTCTGTTTCCTTTCCTGCAATGGTGGCCTCGCGTCAATCGCGTCACGCTGCGCGCGGATGGAACCGCCGGCGTGATCGGCGCGCTCGTCGTGTTGCCGCAAGGTGTGGCGTTCGCAACTATCGCGGGCATGCCGCCCGAGTACGGGCTTTATGCCGCCATAGTCCCCGCGATCATGGCCGCCCTCTTCGGCTCGAGCTGGCATCTCGTGTCCGGCCCGACGACAGCCATCTCCATCGTCATTTACTCGACGATGAGCGCGCTCGCCGAGCCGGGCTCACGCGCGTACGTCGAGCTCGTACTCATGGCGACGTTCCTGACAGGTGTGTTCCAGCTCGCGATGGGGCTCGGGAGAATGGGCGTGCTGGTGAATTTCATCTCGCACACCGTCGTGGTGGGCTTCACGGCGGGCGCGGGGCTGCTCATCGCCTCGAGCCAGATCCAGCACTTCTTCGGCATCCCGATGGAGCGGGGGATGTCGTTTGCCGAAACCGTGTATGCCTTCGGCTCGCGTATCACGGCGGTCGACGGCTACGTCACCTTCGTCGGGGTCGTCACTCTGCTCGTTGCAATATTCGTGAAGCGGCACTACCCGAAGTTTCCGTACATGATCGCGGCCATGGTGGCGGGCAGTCTCGTCGCGCTCGCGCTCGACTTGATACCCGGGTTCGCGGAAACGCACGGCATCCCGACGGTCGCTGCGCTGCCCGCGGCGCTGCCGCAGTGGTCGGTGCCGCCGTTTTCACTCGAATCGTTGAGAAAAACGGCCTCGATCGCGGTGGCGATCACGATGCTGGGGCTCACCGAGGCGGTGTCGATCGCCCGCGCAATCGCACTGCGTTCGGAGCAGCGCATCGATGGAAACCAGGAATTCATCGGGCAAGGTCTTTCGAATATCTTCGGCAGCTTCTTCTCGGCCTACGCGTCGAGCGGCTCCTTCAACCGCAGCGGCTTGAACTACGAGGCCGGGGCGAAGACACCGCTCTCGGCCGTGTTCGCGGCGTTGTTCCTCGTACTGATCCTGCTCGTGGTCGCGCCGCTCGCACAATATCTTCCGATACCCGCGATGGCAGGCATTCTTTTCCTGATCGCCTGGGGCCTTATCGACTTCAAGGCGATGCGCAACATCATTCGCACCAGCCGCTCGGAAACCGCTGTTCTCGCGGTCACACTGGTCGCAACGCTCACCGCCCAGCTCGAGTTCGCGATCTATATCGGCGTGCTGCTTTCGTTGATGCTGTATCTCAACCGCACGTCACGGCCGCGTATTCTCGACGTGAAGCCCGATCCGAACGAGCACACCCAGATGCTCACGACACGCAGCGGTCTCCCGGACTGCCTGCAGTTGAAGATCATGCGGGTCAACGGCTCGATCTTTTTCGGCGCAGTGGACCACGTGCAGAGCGTATTGCAGCGCGTGGACGCGGAAAACCCCTCGCAGAAGCACCTGCTGCTCGACATGACAGGCGTCAATTTCGTCGACGTTGCGGGCGCCGAGGCGCTCGCGATGGAAGCAAAACGCCGGCGCAGGCTTGGCGGCGGACTGTATCTCTACCATGTGAACGACGATGTGATGGGCCTCCTCAGCCGCGGCGGATATCTCGACGATATCGGCATGGATAACATTTACCCCGCGCAATCGCGCGCTGTGGGCTTCATCTATCCGAAGCTCGACAGCGAGATCTGCCGCAACTGCGATCGGCAGATTTTCCGCGAATGCAAGACGACGCTGCCGAACGGCGAGCCGCGGCAGCAGCAGCCGCTCGCGCCGACGGCTGCGGCAGCGCGCTGAGCTGGAAGAGGATCGATTTGGCCAATCGCCTTTCAAAGATCGTCACCCGCACCGGCGACGACGGCACGACAGGGCTCGCGGACGGCTCCCGCGTGCGCAAAGACTCACCGCGCGTGGACGCGATCGGTGACATCGACGAGCTCAATTCCGTTATCGGCCTTTTGCTGACGGCAGAGCTTTCCGATCGGGTGCGCGAGACGCTTGGGTCCGTTCAACACGATCTTTTCGATCTCGGCGGCGAGCTCTCTCTGCCGGGCCATGCGATCATCGGCGAGAGTCATCTACAGCGACTCGAGCAGGCACTCGAAATAGCCAACGCAGCACTCCCGCCGCTCAAGGATTTCGTGCTTCCAGGCGGTACGCATGCGGCTGCCACGGCCCACATCGCGCGCACCGTGTGCCGGCGTGCCGAGCGAAAACTCGTCGCCCTCGCGCAGTCAGAGCGCGTACCGCCGCTCCTCGTCCAGTATCTCAACCGCCTATCGGATCTGCTGTTCGTCTACGCGCGCGTGCTCAATCGTCACGCCGGCGGAAGCGATGTGCTGTGGGAGCAGGGGAAGAATCGCCGCACACGGTAGATCACACCCTCGCGGCGTTTCAGATATTGAACCGGCGACAAGGCGGCGCGACAGCTCAGCGTTCGCGCCGCACTCCCTCCAGGTGCTCGCAGACGATGCGAGCGCCTTCCAGGATTCTCGGCGTCTGTCGTTGAATCAGATCCGCGGGAACGTAACGAACAGGTACGCGCCGCAGCGCTGAAACCGGCGCCGCGGACCACTGCGCCGCGAGCTCCTCCGCACGCATCGCCGAGCTGCCGCCGAGAACCACGTCGGGCCCCGCCGCCAGAACGGCTTCGATGGACACGGACGGCGTCAGGACGGGCGCTCCGGAGAATACGTTGCGCCCGCCGCAGAGATCGAGCACGTCGCTGATGAGATGCCGACCGTTCACCGTGAGCAGCGGACGATGCCAGATCTGATAGAACACGCGCACGGGAGCTCGTGCGGCATACCGCGCGCGAAGCGACTGGAGCTCGCGCTCCAGCGTGTCGGCAGCCGCGTCCGCTCGAGATTGCGTGCCCGCGATCGCCCCCACCGTGCGCACGAGCCGCGGAATGTCGGCGAGACGCTGAGCCTCGGTCACGAACACCGGAAGCTTCAATCGCTCGAGTCGTTGCAGATCGTGCGCGGGGTTACCGCTTTTCCAGCCGAGCACGAGATCGGGCTGCAGCGCGAGGATCCGTTCGATATCGAGCCGCGAAGCATCGCCGACCTGCGGCAGCCGCGCGGCCTCTTGCGGGTAGTCACTGTACCGAACGACCGCCGCGAGCCGACTGCCTGCGCCGGCCGCGTAAACGATCTCGGCAAGATGCGGGGACAGCGCGATGATGCGGAGAGGCGTCGCCGGTACCGATACCTCGACGCCGCGGTCGTCTTTCCATTGGCCCGCGAAAGACGGAACGTGCAGCGCGGCAAGCAGAAGAGCCGCGCAGCGCAGAAGGCGCGGCACCATGATACGGGAGGCTAGGTGATCACGCCTTCCATGTAGCGCATGAGCTTCGCGCTGGTCTGACGAAGGCGCGCCGAAAGCATGGCGACCAGCTTCACCAGGATCTTCGAGCCAAGCTGCGGCCGCTCGAGGATGATTTTCGCCATGTTGTCGCGCGTGAGCACACCGAACGTCGTGGCCTGCGTGGTACGACATGTGGCAAACCGCGGCTCGCCGTCGATCATCGACATTTCCCCGATCGTGGTGCCGGCGCCGACGCTCGTCATGTGCTGCTGCTCGCGGTGGTGTCCACGCTTCAGGATTTCGACCTCGCCGCGGATGATGAGCAGCATGAAATCGCCGACGTCGCCTTCCCGGATGATCGTCTCGGCGGACTGCGCACGGTAGACGCCCATGTATTCCGCGAGCGTCCTGATGTCCTCGTGCGTGAAATCCGAAAAGAGCGGGGCACGCCCGAGCAGCGTGCCGAGCTCTTCGGCGATGGTCGCGTTGTCCGCGATGCGCTCGAAGCGGCCCAGCAGCGCATTTTCTCCCGGAAATTTTTGGTCTTCTTGCATGGTCCGTTCCTCTGGCACGGCGCCAGTGATCCGGCACTGTAGCAGGCACCGAAAGGTGGCTGTTATGCCTTATTCCGCTTCGGCCTCGGCTTTTACCCGCCGTTTCCGCACGGCTTCAGCCAGCTCGTCCAGCAGCGCCCTGCTTTCTTCCCAGCCCACACAACCGTCGGTAATGCTGACGCCGTATTGCAGCGATTTGCCGGGAACCAGGTCCTGCCGGCCGCCTTTGAGATGGCTTTCCATCATCACGCCGAAAATGCGCTCTTCGCCGCCGGCGACCTGATGCGCGATGTCGCGGCCGACATCGAGCTGCTTCTGAGGATTCTTGCTGCTGTTGCCGTGGCTGAAATCGATCATCAGGCGCACGGGCACGCCCGCTTCGGCGAGCCCTTTCCCCGCGGCGTCAACGCTCCCGGCATCGTAGTTCGGCTGCTTGCCGCCGCGCAGGATGATGTGGCAGTCCTCGTTGCCGGTGGTCGAAACGATCGCCGAATGGCCGCCTTTGGTCACCGACAGGAAATGGTGTGGCGCCTGCGCTGCACGGATCGCGTCGACGGCGATCTTGATGTTGCCGTCGGTGCCGTTCTTGAAACCGACCGGGCACGAAAGCCCTGACGCGAGCTCGCGATGGACCTGGCTTTCAGTCGTGCGAGCGCCGATCGCGCCCCATGAGACGAGGTCCGCAATGTATTGCGGCGTGATCATGTCGAGGAACTCGCATCCGACGGGGACGCTCATTTCGTTCACGTCGAGGAGAAGCTGGCGCGCGATCCGCAGCCCTTCGTTGATGCTGAAGCTGCCGTCGAGCTTCGGGTCGTTGATCAGGCCTTTCCAGCCGACGGTCGTGCGCGGCTTTTCGAAATACACGCGCATCACGATCAGAAGATCGCGCCCGAGCCTCGCACGCGCTTCCGCCAGGCGCGACGCATACTCCTTCGCCGCCTGCACGTCATGGATCGAGCACGGCCCGATGATTACGACGAGGCGATCGTCCGCGCCGTGCAGCACTCGATGGATCTGCTGCCGCGTTTCGACAACCGTCTTGGCCGCTTTTTCGGTAACCGTGAGATCGCGGAGGAGGTGAGAAGGCGGCGCGAGCTCCTTGATCTCCCTGATCCGCAGGTCGTCAGTTCTGTATTGCATGAAACCTAAACCCCCTAAAAACAAGGGATTATACCGTTCCGCCAACCGTCAGCGCATCTATCCGCAAAGTAGGCTGCCCGACACCTACCGGCACGCTCTGTCCTTCCTTCCCGCACGTGCCGACCCCGGTATCGAGGGCCATGTCGTTACCGATCATGGAGACCCGCGTAAGGGCGTCGGGGCCGTTTCCGATGAGCGTCGCGCCTCGCACCGGGTAGGTGACCTTGCCGTCCTCGATCATGAAAGCTTCCGAGGCGGAGAACACGAATTTGCCGTTCGTGATATCGACCTGCCCTCCGCCGAAATTCACGGCATAGAGCCCGTTTTTGACCGAAGCGATGATTTCCTGAGGATCGTTGTCGCCTGCCAGCATGTACGTGTTGGTCATGCGCGGCATCGGAATGTGCGCATACGATTCCCGCCGGCCGTTGCCGGTCGGCCGCACGCCCATGAGTCGCGCGTTGAGGCTGTCCTGCAGATAGCCTCGCAGCACGCCGTTCTCGATCAGGACGTTGCGCTGAGTCGCATTGCCTTCGTCGTCGACGTTGAGCGAGCCGCGGCGCTGCGGCAAAGTGCCATCATCGATGACAGTTACCCCGGGGGCCGCCACGCGCTCGCCCAGCCGGCCAGTGAACGCCGAAGTGCCTTTGCGGTTGAAATCGCCTTCCAGGCCGTGCCCGACCGCCTCATGCAACAACACCCCCGGCCAACCCGGCCCGAGCACAACGGTCATCGGGCCTGCCGGCGCCGGCCGCGCGTCGAGATTGACGACTGCCTGGTCGACTGCGCGTTTCGCATATTCGCGCAGGAGCTCGTCGGTGAAATAGCCGTAATCGACCCGGCCGCCGCCTCCGGAGCTACCCTGCTCACGCCGCCCATCCTGCTCGACGATCACCTGCACCGACACGCGAACGAGCGGCCGCACGTCCGCAGCGAGCATGCCGTCGGAGCGTGCGATGAGGATCACTTCATACTCGCCCGCGAGCCACGCCATCACCTGTGTCACGCGGTTATCGAGAGCGCGCGCATATCGCTCCAGCCTTTCGAGCAGCGCGACTTTTTCCTGATCTTTCAAACTCGCGAGCGGATCGCGGGCCGCATAAAGCTGCCGCCCCGAGCCGCGCTTGACCACCTGCACGCCGCCGCTCTGGCCGCGCCGCGCGATCGCGCGCGTCGCTTCCGCAGCGGATTTCAGCGCATCGAGACTGATGTCGTCCGAATACGCGAAAGCGGTTTTTTCGCCGCTCACAGCGCGCACGCCTACGCCCTGATCGATGTTGAAGCTGCCGGACTTGACGATGCCTTCTTCCAGGCTCCACGACTCGTTGCGGCTGTACTGGAAATAAAGGTCGGCGTAATCCACCTTGTGAGACATGATTTCGCCGAAGACGGTCTGCAGGCGCGTATCGTCCAGAGCGTAAGGCGCGAGCAGGATCTCCTGCGCCGTCGTGAACGGCATTTCGAGCAACGTCGCACCAAGCGGATTCTGAGTCTGTGTTTGTGAATTCACTATGAAGAAGTCCGTGACTGAAAAAGGATCATTGAAGAAGACAACCTGGCGGCAACCGAGTTTCGCCGGCCCTGCGAAGTGATGTCTACAGTCTGCGATGCGAAAGTGCCGGCAGGCTCGCGCGCAGCCGGCGCGTGTGCTCGCGGTCGATCGTGCCCATCACGACGCCGTTTCCTTTCGGCAGGCGATCGACGATCACGCCCCAGGGATCGACCAGCATCGAATTGCCGTGCGTCTCGCGCCCGTTCGGATGCGAGCCGCCCTGCGCCGGCGCGAGCACGTACGCGAGATTCTCGATCCCGCGCGACCGGATGAGGATCTCCCAGTGCGCTTTGCCGGTCGTTTCGGTGAAAGCTGAAGGTGCGAGAATGAGATCGACGTTCTTCATCGCCCGGTAGAGCTCGGGAAATCGAAGGTCGTAGCAGATGGAAAGGCCCAGTCGGCCGAAAGGCGAGTCGACGACCACGACGTCGGAACCCGCTTCAATCGTTCGCGGCTCGGAATAGCTTTCGCGTCCGGTTTCGAACGCGAACAGGTGGATCTTGTCGTAGCGCGCGACCTGCTTTCCGCGCTCGTCGTAAACGAGCGTGCTATTGCGTACTTTGTCCGGTGTGGACGCGACGAGCGGCACCGATCCGCCCACCAGCCAGATCGCATGCCGGCGCGCCGTTTCCGAGAGAAACGCCTGTATCGGCCCACTGCCCTCTTCTTCGCGCACCTTGACCTTGTCGCGCTCGTCCATGCCCATGATCGGGAAGTATTCCGGCAGCGCAACGAGATTCGCGCCGCGCTCCACCGCGATCGCAATGAGGCGCCCCGCTTCCCGCAGGTTCTCATCGACGTTCGGACCGGAGACCATCTGGACGGCAGCGACAACCGGCAGCTTCATGGAATCACCTCTATTCTGATCGGCGCGCGGGCGGCGAGGTCCGCACGCAACGCAACGCGCCGGGGATCGATTGCAAGAGCGCCGAGCCACGCTCTGAGCTCTTCCGCCTGAAGCTCGAGGTCCGGCGCCGCGGCATGATGGATGACAAGCTGTGCATCCGGTTGCACCAGCAAAGCCGCGACCGCGCGCTTGATACTCTCCTCACCGAGAATCACACTCGCGGTGCGCGGCCGGTCCCATAGTTCCGGACGCACGTCCGATGTCTGCGCGCACGGTGCGCCGGACCACAGAGCGAGCGCGAGAGCCGCCGAGCCATAAAGAGCCGTGTTCATGGGCCGCTGGTATCCGGCGGCGGCAGCATCGCGGCCCGCTCGACTTTCGCGACCAGCGGATCGGACCAGCTTCCAGTGACGTTGTACTCGAAGGACACGAGCTGCTCCAGCGGATCTTTGAGGATTTTCTGCGCCAGATAAGCAGCGACACCCGCCACAGGCCCGCCGATCAACGCGCCCGCGATCGAGACGGTGTCCGAAACGTGGGGCGTCACACGCACGCGCAACTTCTGGGTCTCGCGCGCAAGATCCACCTCGCCGGCCATCACAACACGCGTGGACGGCCCCTGAATGCGGAAGTTTTCGGTTCTCACGACACCGCGGTCGATCTTGAGTGCGCCGATGATGGAGTCGAACGCGAGGCCTTCGCTGAATACGTCACGAAAATCGAGCGTGATGCGTCGCGGCAGTGCCTGCAGCGACAGTATCCCGAGAAGCTTGGCGATGCCGGGCTCGAGCTTCACGAATTGTCCATTGGCCGCCTCGACAACCACCTGGCCGCCAAGCGTCGGGTAATCGAAGTCGAGCGGGCTGCCCGCCCACTCGAGATGGCCTTCGATCTTGGCCGTTCCGCGGCGCACACCCGCCGGATAGCGCCAGCGCTCGAGCGTTCGGCCGATATCCGTCACGTCCATGCGGACGTTCAATTGCGTGCGAGGCTGGGTGAGCCAACCGCGCCACGCTCCATCGGCGGAGAGCACAGCGTCGGGGTTCGACAAGCGCAGTTTCTCGATGCGCCAGTCGCGCTCCTGATGTGTGGCGTTCAGCTCGAGCCGACCGAGCTGCTTTTCTCCCGCCTGGAACTGCTCTACAACCACGTCGAGCGCCGGCAGGTCCTGCGTCTTGCCGGGCGGCGGCTTAGGAGCTGCAGCTGCCGCGGTCGGTTGCGCGGAAGGCAAAGTGAGTTTCTTCAGCCGCGCCGCGAGGCGTCCTTTGCCTTCCCCACGCCAGGTCGCACCCCCTTCGATCTCCCGGCCTGAAAACGTAAGCTGCGTTACCGAGCCTTGCGGTGCCATCGTGAGGGCGAGCTCACCGAAGCGCCTGCCGAAGAAGTCGACTTCCGTGAACTTTACGTCCGCGCCTGCGACCGTATAGCTTGTGTCGCTCTCACCCGACCGACTGAATGCGAGCCATTCGTCGAAGTCGATTTTCTTGAGCGCGCCTCGCACCCACAGGCCCGGGCGGTCGAGCTCGCCGGTTTCACCGCCACCCAGGCGTATCACACCGCGATCGATGACCGTTTGTTTGCCGTCACTACGTCGCGCGAGCTCCGCTTTGACGACGTCGCCATAAGCGAACGAGATGCGATCCTGTTGTGCGCCGCTCGTTCGGCGCTCGATGCGCAGCGGCACTGTCTCGTTCGCGGTTTTCGCGAAAGGCGCGGGCAAGTTCGACGCGATGCCCTGCAGGTTCGATTCGATGACGAGCTCCGGCACTTTCTTGCGCAACGTGAGCGCGCCGCGCCATTCCGTCGAGCCGCGCAGATGCTGCATCCAGGCGGGTCCACCCGCCTTACGCACGTTGTCCGCGTTGATACGACCCTGCAGAGTCGCTCGCATGACGGAGTCGCGCTGCGACGACCCGGAGATCGTGACCGGCCCGCCGAGGAAAACACCGCTGGCGCCGGAGGTTCGAACCGAAGACTCCGTGAACTCGATGCGGGCGTTCGCGTGTTCGAGCGGCGGCAGATCGCGATCGAACATCACCTGGTTGTCGATCAGCTGGTAATTTCCGGCGACCTGGCTCGTCTCGAGCCGACCGAGAGGCAGGGTGAGGTTGAGAGCGAGACGGCCCATTCCCTGCACCTGCATGCCGTCGGTGAAGCGATCGATCATTTCCGTGACCGCAGTCTTCGCGATGAACGCCAGGAAATCGGAAGTGCGGCCTTCCGCTTCGCCAGCGACCCTGAGCACTTCGGGCCGTGCTTTGAGATCGGGGATCTCCCCCTGCACTTTCGAAAGCTTCACCCCCTCGATCGTGCCGTGCTTCGCGATGAAATCCATACGCGTGCCGCGGAACTGGAGATCGCCTTCGATGTTCTCGATGCGCGGCCACTTCTCGGCATAGTCGAGCGTGCCGCCGCTCACTTTCGCGAGCACGTTGAAAAGCCCGCTCTTCTCCTGCGGGAACGGGAAGTCTTCGAGCCTCCCTTTCACGCGGAATCGCACGTCGTTCGAATGGCCCGCGACGAACGCGCGCTCGAACCAGGGACGCGAGTTCTTGAGCACCGTCACCGGTATGTAGCGGGATACGTTACGCGCGTCAGCGCGCGTGAGACTACCGGTGAGATCGATCTCGCCGGGACTGTCCGGGAGGCTGCGATAGCTACCGAACAGACTGCCCGTTGCATCCGCATTCGCAAACGACACGTTGTTGAACTTCACCTCCATGCGACCGCCCGGCCGGGTCCACGAGAACTGCGCGGTGAACGTTTCGAAGCCGAGCGCAGACGTGAAGACCCGCGGCATGTCGAGGCCGACACGCTCGCCGCTTACGTGCAGCGCGCCACCTTTTTCGCTCGCGTCGATGTTGCCACTCAAATTGGAAACCCCCGGAAAACTCTCGGAGCGTTGGATCGCAAGCGCTTCGAAACGGCCGCGCGCGCTATAGCTGGAAAGCTGCGGCCACTCCCCTTTCCACTTGGCAGCGAGATCGTGCACCCTGCCACGCGGCGAAAACGCAACGAGCTGCTTCCGCAGCTCGGTGTCGAGCGGAAGACGATCCGCAAGCATGACCAGCGGCGCGAGGTCCAGCGCATTCGCGTTGAGCTCTCCGACGCGCTCACCCTTCTGGTCTGCTGCCACTTTGAGGCGGAAGTCGGCCGGGTCGAGTTTTACGCCGCCACCCGAGAGGGCGAGCTTCGCCCCCGCAAGCTCGAAGCCCGACGGCGCCTGTTTCCATGCAACGCGTCCGGCGAGGCGTTCGAGCCCGAGCCGTGGAAGGTCTTCGCGCAGGCGCGCATTGACCGTGGACAGTTTTACGTCCGCGATGATTTCGGTGAGCTCGTCCTCTTTGAACGTAAGCCACGTCCGCACGGCTCCCAGACCGTGCGTCACTTCCACCGGCACGTTGACCCATGCTTTCCAGGCCGCGAGATCGACGTGGTCGACCTGAAGAAAAATGCGCCCGTTCCAGTCCGAGAGGACCTCCACGCTTTCGCCCCGAAAATCAGCACGCAGATCGATCGGCGCGGCAAGCTCGGCCGGAGGAACCGCCCGCAAACCGAAGCGGTGGCGGTTTCCGCGGTTCACCAGATGCAGCGACGCATCGCTCAAGCTCAACGGCGGCGCCTTGCGCAGTTCGTCCGTCCACGATACTGAAGCGCCGTGAATCTCGATGTCGCGTTGCGCGAGCAGCCAATCCGTGAAGCCGGCGCGATCGCGGTCTTCGGTCTGGAGCTCGATGCCGGCGACGGAGAGCACCCCGTTGGCGTCACGGCGTATCTCGAGCGTCGGCTGATAGATGTCGAGCGCGTAAAAATGCAGGCGCAGCGCAGGCAGCGATCGCCACGCGAGAGTGCTCTCCACGCGGCCGAGGTCGAGCGCGCGTCGTCCGGACCTGTCGTAGACGCTCACCTGTTCGAGCTTCAGGTGAGGCCGCACGCCGTCCCAGTCCGCGGAGATCCTGCCGATCGTGATGCTCACGTTCGCGGCGCGGCTCACCGCTGCGGCGATGTCTTCGCGGTACTGCTCGATGTTCGGGAGGAACCAGTAGCGGAGGGTGAGAACGAACACCGCACACGCGAGCGCCGCACCGAGGACGGTCCAAGCGAGCGCCCGCCAAGTCCAGAGCGAGCTTAGCTTGAGCCAGCGCAGCGCGGCT
>Ga0209382_10003789_pt1 | contig 20735 bp, 18 predicted proteins | sample SoiMetdeltSBSDD5_FD_187599 | JGI IMG/M metagenome (GOLD analysis project Ga0209382, IMG submission 187599) | Bulk soil microbial communities from a Populus tree surrounding site in Tennessee, USA - Soil MetaG P. deltoides SBSDD5 (SPAdes) (version 2) | ecosystem: Environmental > Terrestrial >... | reverse complement strand
ACCTGGTCAGCCGCCTGACCGCCGACAAGACCACCGTGTACGACAAGGTACGGGCGCTGTTCGACCACTTCTCCGCCAAGAACGGCTACACGTACTCGATCGTGGCCGAGTCGGCGACGACCGGGACCGCCATCGAGAACTTCCTGTTCGCCAGCCAGTCCGGCTACTGCGTGCAGTACGCCGCCGCGCTCGCGTGGCTGGTCCGGGCGGCAGGCATCCCGGCGCGGGTCGCGTTCGGCTTCACCCAGGGTGCCCGGGACGGCAACACGTACCTGCTGACGAACCTCAACCTGCACGCGTGGACCGAGGTGTACTTCGACGGGTTCGGCTGGGTACCCTTCGACGCCACTCCGGCGACGTCCATCCGCGGCTCGGTCTCGACCGCGTGGGGTCCCGACGTCAACGCGCCGACGCCGTCGACCGGTCCGTCGTCCAGCGTCGGTCCCGGCCCGGATGCCAGCCTCGACCCGAGTGGATCGTCCAACCCGCGGGGTGACCTGCAGTTCGGCGACGACGACCTCACCCCCGGTGGCGGCCTCACGCCGGCCGATCCACGCTGGCCCGGCTACCTCATCATCGGCGGTGTGCTGCTAGCCATGCTGGCGGCGGCCCCGGCCGTGCGGCGGGTGCTGCTGCGCCGGCGGAGGCGGCCGATCCCGGCGTCCGTCGCGGTACGGGTCACCGGCGACGGTGACGCGACCGAACGGGCCGGGCCACTCGTCGTGGTGCCCGAGGGGCCGGACGCCGTACGCGCCCGGCGGGACGCGCACGCGGCCTGGGACGAGCTGATCGACACGCTCGTCGACCTCCGGATGGATGTCGACCCGGCCGAGACACCCCGCATGACCGCGGACCGGGTCGTCCGTGACGCCGAACTGAAGGGTGAAATCGCGAGCGGTGCACGGCTGCTCGGCTCGGCCGAGGAACGGGCCCGGTACGCCCGCGAGCCGTTGGTCACCGACCAGCTCGGTACATCGCTACGTGGCGTGCGGCGCGCTCTGATGGCGCGGGTCTCCGGGCGGACCCGGCTGGTCGCGACGCTCTTCCCACCGTCGGTACTGCAACGGTGGCAGACCGGCTCCATCACGATGGCGACCAGCGTGATTACCACGGTCGGACAGGCTCGGGACGCGGTCGTACGAGTCTTCAACCCGAGGCGTCTACTGCCCGTCCGTCGCTAACGACGATCGACGCGGTGGTCCCGATCCGTCGGGGCCACTACGCCGGCGCCGGCCTCCGCCGGCGCGGGTCAGACTGTCAGCCTCCGGTGCCGCCGTCCGGACGGCGACGCCAGCGCTCCTCGAGGCGGTCGATGAGCGACAGCCGCCGCGGTCTGGTACGCCGGCTGGCCGTACCGCCGACGGCATGCAGGTCGGCGCCGTGCGCACGGCGCCTCGACATGACTCCGAACGCCGCGGCGCTCATCATCACGACGAAGCCGGCTACGCCGAGCAACGAAGACTTGCTGACTGTGCCGTAGACGACCAGCGCGAGCCCGACGATGCCAATGACGACCGCGACGAGCAGCCGCCGCCGCGCATGGAACCGCGGGTCGGTGGCGCGCACCGCCGAGGCGAACTTGGGGTCCTCGGCAAGCGACCGCTCGATCTGCTCGAACAGCCGCTGCTCGTGCTCCGAGAGCGGCACGGTACTCCTCCCCGGTCATCGTGGCCGATCACGGGATGTGACCGGCGGACCGTGGCAGCCAGCCGGCTGCTTACCCGTCAGTCTACGAGTGCCCTGCTGGGTCGGAAAGCGAGACGTTGCGTGGCCCCCGCGAATTTTCCGACCATGACTGATCATCTCGGCCTGAGTTTACCGGCCGGGAGGCATCGGCCGGACCAGACAGCAGGCTGGCCGGACGCACTGCGCCGTGTCCGAAACGGGACACTACGGCGTCCGCCGCCTGCTCCGCTTCCCGCCACCCGCGCTCTGGCGCGCCGAGGGTCAACTGCCGCGGACTGCCCTCCGCGGCGACCAGACCCTCGACCCGGACGCCCACCAGCCGGATCCGGTCGCCGGGGCGCAATGCCTCGAAAAGCGCCCACGCGGTCTCGAAGACCTCCCGCGCCACGTCGGTGGGTACGGCCAGCGTGCGGGACCGGTTGAGCGTCCGGAAGTCGGCCAGCCGTACCTTGATCGCCACGGTCCGGCCGGTCTGATCCCCCCGGCGCAACCGCGCGGCGGTCTTGGTCGCCAGCGCCAGGAGAGTCCGTCGGATGATCTCGGGGTCCGCCACATCGACGTCGAAGGTCGTCTCCGCGCCGATCGACTTCTCCACGTGCTCCGGAGTGACCCGCCGTGGGTCGCGTGCCCAGGCCAGCTCGTGCAGGTGGCTCGCCAGGGCGGCACCCAGCCCGGACCGGAGCATCGACACCGGGGCGTGCGCGACGTCGTGGACCGTGCGCAGGCCCAGCCGGTGCAACGTCTCGGCCGTGCGCTCGCCGACGCCCCACAGCGCCGCGACCGGCAGCGGGTGCAGGAAGTCGAGCGTCTGCGCGGCCGGTACGACGAGCAGCCCGTCCGGCTTCGACCGGGTGGAGGCGAGTTTGGCGACGAACTTCGTCGCCGCCACGCCCACCGAGCAGGGCAACCGCTGTTCGTCGGCGATGCGCCGGCGAATCAACTGGGCGATCACCGCGGGCCGGCCGAACAGCCGCTCGGCGCCGGCGACATCCAGGAACGCCTCGTCGAGGGACAGCGGTTCCACCAGCGGGGTGATGTCTTTGAAGATCGACATGATCGCGCGGGAGGCCTCGGTGTACGCGGTGAAATCCGGTGGCAGGAACACCGTGTCCGGGCACAACCGGCGGGCCACGGCACCGGGCATCGCGCTGCGTACCCCGTACCGCCGTGCCTCGTAGCTGGCCGAGGCGACCACGCCGCGCGGACCGGAACCGCCCACCACGACCGGCTGCCCGCGTAGCTCGGGCCGGCGGCGCACCTCGACGGAGGCGAAGAAGGCATCCATGTCGACGTGCAGCACCGGGCAGCCCGAGTCGTCGGCGTCCGGTCCGAACCGGTCGTCGCCACCCCGGGGCACCTGCTGGCTACGCCCCACGTGTGGAGGTTAGCGGTCCCCTCCGACGTTTCGGATCGTCAGCAGCGGCACGGTCATCTCGATTTCGGTGTACGAGCCGTGGTACGCGACCAGCATCCCCACGATCGGCGGCTCTGTCGCGGTGGACAGCACGGCGTACCGGTCGTGGCAGGCGACGACCACGTCGCCGACCCGCTGCAGGTGCTCCTCCGGCACCGGCCCGTACCAACCGGCCGCGACAGCCTCTTCCCGCGAGGCGACCCAGGCGGCGGTACCGAGCACCCCCCGCCACGTGTCGATCACGTCGGCCGTGGCGCCGTCGACGGTGTGCAGGTACCTGACCCGCGGCTCGCCGGCTACCACGCGGATCCCGGCGCGCAACCACGGGTCGGCGGCGATATCGAAGCGGTGGTCGGCCGGTACGTCGAGCTGCCCGTGATCCGCTGTGACGAGCAGCGCGGCGTCGGCCGGCAGCCCGTCGACCAGCCGGTCGAGCAGCCGGCCCACCTCGTCCGCCTGCTGTTGCCACTCGACCGAGCCGACCCCGCACAGGTGGCCCATCTTGTCCAGGTCGGGGTAGTAGCCGTAGACCAGCGCCGGGGGCTCGGCCGCGGTCAACGCGTCCAGCATGGTGTTCGCGAGTTCGTCCACGCCATCGGCGCCCCGGTAGGTGCCGCCACGGTTGGCCGCGACGGTCAGGCCGGTACCGGCGAAGAGGGTGCTGGCCACCACCGTCACGTCGACGCCGGCCTGCGCCGCGAGGGCGAACTGCGTCCGGACCGGTTGCCAGCGCAGCGGATCCGGGTCGTCGGTCCACTCGATGTGCTTGAGCACGTGCGCGGTACCGGGGACGTTGAGCGTGAAACCCAGCACGCCGTGAGCGCCGGGCGCGGTGCCGGTACCGAGGGTGACGAGACTCGTGGGCGTGGTCGACGGGAAGGGCGCGGTCAGCTCCCGTACCGCGCCCAGCCTGCCGGCGAGCACGTCGGCCACGACCGGCGCGTGTGGCGCCGCGAGCGGCAGCTGGTGGTAGCCCAACCCGTCGACGAGCAGGACGGCGATCCTCCGCACGCCGGCGAGATCCGCGGCGAGCTTCAGCCGGTCGGGGGCGCCGGGCACTTCGAGTACCGCCAGCGCGCTGGGCAGGACGTCCGCGAGGCTCGCCTCTCCGTACCGGGGCCGGACGATGTCGAACGGGGCCACCGGTCAAGCCGCCTCGGTGGCGGGCCGCTCCACCCGGTCCCGCCGGCGCGCCAGCAGGTGCAACTGGGTGGCGATGTCGCGGTACGGCGAGCGGGCCGAGGCGGCCAGCTCGAACTCCAGCAGGGCCGACTGGTCGGCGTCGGCGACGCTGCCGGGCAGCAGGTCGGCGATGACCCGTACCCCGTGAATCTCCTCCACGATCAGGCCGGCCCCACGGAGCAAACGGTTCGCGGAGGCCGCGTCGAAACGTCGCCTGGGTGCGTCCCGCCTGGTCCCCGGGCGGTCCCCCCCATCGGGGTCGTCGAGCAGCGCGCTGGCCGCGGACAGATGTCCGGCCACCGCCCGGGCGAGTACCGCGGCGGCCCGGTTCGCGACGAGAACGCTCGCCGCGCCGCCGGGACACAGCACCCCCGCCACCGCGGAGACCACCGAGGACGGGTCGTCGACGACTTCGAGCAGGCTGTGGCACAACACCAGATCGGCGCTACCGGGAGCGACGAGATCGGCGAGCCGGTCACCGTCGCCCTGCACCGCGGTGACCCGCTCGGCCACCCCTGCCTCGGCGGCCCGCCGGGTCAACGCGGCGAGCGCGTCCGGGCTCGCGTCCACGACGGTCACCCGGTGCCCGGCCTCCGCCAGCGGTACGGCGAAACCGCCCGTCCCGCCGCCGACGTCGACGATGGTCAGGGTCCGGCCGTCGGCCCGGTCCAGCTCACGGCGCAGCACTTCCCAGACGACAGCGGCCCGGGGGCCCGCGTGTACACGGTTCACCCCTGCGAGAGTAGGTCACCGGAAGTCGCGGGACGGTGAGCGGACCGGTACGGTGACCGCCTCCAACCGGTCCGCCCGCAGGTTGATCACCCCGTCGTGCTTCTCCAGCAGGCCGCGGATCAGGAGTGCCGGGCTCAGCCGGGCCACCTTCCGGTAGCGCTGCCACAGGCCCGGCGAGCAGGTCACATTGAGCATGCCCGTCTCGTCCTCCAGGTTCAGGAACGTGATGCCGCCGGCCGTGGCTGGCCGCTGCCGGTGGGTGACGATGCCACCGACCCATATCCGCCGACCGTGTTCGACCTGCGGCAACACCTCGATCGGCAGCGCGCCGGCCCGGTCCAGCTCCCCGCGGACGAACTGTGCGGGGTGGCTGTCCGGACTCAGCCCGGTGGCCCACACGTCCGCGATGAGCCGGTCGACGTCGTCCATCCCGGGCAGGGTCGGCGGGTCGAGCCCGGTGGCCGTACCCGAGAGCGCCCCGGCCCGTTCCTGAGCCGCCGCGCCCGCCGCCCACAGCGCCTCCCGCCGGCTCATGCCGAAGCAGGCGAACGCGTCCGCGGTGGCCAGCGCCTCCAGGTGCGCGGTGGTCAGGCCCGCGCGCCGGGCCAGGTCCGCCATGTCCCGGTAGGGACCGTGGTCGACTCGTTCCGCCTCGATCCGCTCGGCCACAGTGGAGCCGAGGGTACGCACGCTCGCCAGCCCCATCCGGACCACCGGCCCGCCGATCCCCCACTCCTTCGGGTCGCGTCCCTTCTCGTTACGCGGCCCACCGTCCACTATGGGCGGTTCCAGGGTGGCCGTCGCCTTGCTGGCGTTGATGTCCGGCCGGCGGATGGTAACCCCGTGCCGCCGTGCATCGTCCACAAGGGACTGTGGTGAGTAGAACCCCATCGGCTGGGCGTTGAGCAGAGCGGCGCAGAACGCGGCCGGGTGGTAGCGCTTGAGCCACGAGCTGGCGTACACCAGGTAGGCGAAGCTGATCGCGTGGCTTTCCGGGAAGCCGTAGTTGGCGAACGCGGACAGCTTGAGATAGATGTCGTCGGCCAGCTCGCCGGTGATGCCGTTGACCGCCATGCCCTCGTAGAGCCGTCCCCGTAGCCGTTCCATCTTCTCCGCGGACCGTTTGGAGCCCATCGCCCGGCGTAGCTGGTCGGCCTCGTTCGCGGAGAACCCGGCCACGTCGATCGCCAGCTGCATGAGCTGCTCCTGGAACAGCGGTACGCCTCTGGTGCGCTTCAGCGCCTTGTCCATCAACGGGTGCGGGCTCGTCGACTCCTCCAGCCCGTTGATGCGGCGGATGAACGGATGCACCGAACCGCCCTGGATCGGCCCGGGTCGGATCAGGGCCACCTCCACCACGAGGTCGTAGAAGCACCTCGGCTTCAGCCGGGGCAGGGTGGCCATCTGGGCCCGGCTCTCCACCTGGAACACGCCCACCGAGTCGGCCCGGCAGAGCATCCGGTAGATCTCCGGATCCTCCTGCGGGATCGTGTTCATCTCGTAGTGCTCGCCCTCGTGCTCGCGGATCAGATCGAACGAGTACCGCAGTGCGGAGAGCATGCCGAGCCCAAGCAGGTCGAACTTGGCCAGGCCGATCGTGGCGCAGTCGTCCTTGTCCCACTGCAGGACCGTGCGGTTGGGCATCCGGGCGTGCTCCACCGGACACACCTCGATGATCGGCCGGTCGCAGATCACCATGCCGCCGGAGTGGATGCCCAGGTGCCGCGGGAAGGTCTGCAGCTCGTTGGCGTACGCGATCACCTGCGGCGGGATGTCCTCGTAGTCCACGACGGCCTTGCTGCCCCAGCGGTCGATCTGCTTGCTCCACGCGTCCTGCTGCCCGGGCGAGAAGCCGAACGCCTTGGCGATGTCCCGCACCGCCGACCGGGGCCGGTACGAGATGACGTTGGCGACCTGGGCGGTGTGGTGCCGGCCGTACTTGTCGTAGACGTGCTGGATGACCTCCTCCCGCCGGTCGGACTCGATGTCGATGTCGATGTCCGGCGGCCCGTCCCGCTCCGGCGCGAGGAACCGCTCGAAGAGCAGGTCGTGCGCGACCGCGTCCACGTTGGTGATGCCCAGCGCGTAGCAGACCGCCGAGTTGGCCGCCGAGCCCCGCCCCTGGCAGTAGATCCCGTTGTCCTTGCAGAACTTCACGATGTCGTAGACGACGAGGAAGTAGCCCGGGAAGCCGAGCTGCTCGATCATGTCCAGCTCGTGTTCGATCTGCCGGTGAGCCTTCCCGTTGCCGGGATACCGCTCCTGGGCCCCGCCCAGCGTGAGCCTGCGCAGCCAGCTCATCTCCGTGTATCCCGGCTCGGGGATCGGGTAGTCCGGTAGCTTCGGGGCCACCAGCTTCAGGTCGAACGCGAGCTCCTTGCCCAGCATCGCGGCCCGCGCCACCGCGTCCGGGTACGCCCTGAACCGGCTGGCCATCTCCACCCCGCTGCGCAGATGCGCGGTAGCCGCCGGCGGCAGCCAACCATCCATCTCGTCGAGGCTGCGCCGGGCCCGGACCGCGGCCAACGCGGTAGCCAGCCGCCGGCGGATCGGTGCGTGGTAGTGCGCGTTCGTCGTCGCGACGACGGGCAACCTCTCGGCCTCGGCCAGCTCCACGAGAGCGTCGTTGCGCTCGTCGTCGAGCGGATCCGCGTGGTCGGTCAACTCCACGACGACCGCGTCCCGGCCGAATAGGTCCACGAGCCGGTCCAGCTCGCGACGGGCCGCGTCCATCCCGCCGGTAGCCAGCGCGGCCGGTACGTGTCCCTTCCGGCAACCCGTCAGCACCTGGACGCGCCCGCTCAGCGCCTCGGCCACCCGGTCCAGCTCGCCGTACGCCGGTCTGCCCTTCTCCCCGCCCCGCAACTGGGCCTCGGAGATCGTCCGGGCCAGCCGCGCGTACCCGTCCGGATCCCGGGCGAGCACGAGCAGGTGCCGGCCCACCGGGTCGGGTTCCCCGGTGCGTATGGCAGGTCTGTGGGGGCCGGGCAGGCCCAGCGACAGCTCGGCGCCGAAGATGGTGGGCAGATCCAGCTCGCGGGCCGCCTCGGAGAAGCGGACCACGCCGTAGAACCCGTCGTGGTCGGTGATGGCCAGTGCCTCCAACCCCAGCCGGACGGCCTCCTCGGCCAGCTCCTCCGGCTGGCTCGACCCGTCGAGGAAGCTGAAGTTGGAGTGGGAGTGCAGCTCCGCGTACGGCACCGAACCGGTCACCCGCGGCAGCGGCGGAGGAGTGTACGGCGGGCGCTTGCGGGTCCACGCCGGCGAGTCCCCGCCGTCCGCGTCGATGGCTAGCGGATCCACTACGAACGGGCGCTCGGAGTGTGCGGGGCGTTCGCCGCTCAGCATCTTCCCGGAGAGTCGGCGCTCGAGCTCCGACCAGCGCATCGGCGGGTTGTTCCAGCCCATCAGCAGCGCACCCGGCTAGTCATAGAACGCCTCCACGGCCCAGTGGCCGGCGCGCAGCACCGCCAGGACCGCCCGCCCGTCGGCGAGGCAGAACTGGAACCGGGCTCCCCGCTGGGCCTCGCCAGCCGCCCACCAGCGCTCGTCGAACGGCCAGGGACCGGCCCACGACGTGATCTCGACCGGGGTGGCCCTGTCTACGACGATCCACTCCGGTGTCGTGGTGACCTCCAGCCGGGCGGTAGCGCCGACCAGGACGCCCCGGGAGTCGTACACCACCGCGGGCAGCGGCTGGGGTGGGACGACGGCCGGAGCGGGTGCGGGCAGGTGCCCCGGCCACGGTTGCCCGACGTCCCCTGGGGACGTGCGATCGTCGCCCCAAGGCACGTACCGCACCCGGTCGGCGGGGGAACGCCCACCGCCCAGCACGGCCGTGACCACCGCGTCGGGACCGAGAATGCCCTGGACCCGGGCCAGCGCCCGGTGCGCCCGCGCACTCTGCTCACCGGCCTCCCCCCATAGCCCGGGCTGCAGCCCCGCGTGCGTCACCACCTCCTCGGGCACCAGGCGCAGCCGCAGGATGCCCGCGGTGGGTCGCGTGCTGCCGGTCAACCACCCGTCCAGTTGCCAGCGCACCCGGTCGGCGATGGCCGGCTCGGTCAGCAACCCGTCGTGCCGCCAGATGCGGTGCAGCTCCTCCCCGTGCGCGGTCACCGCTTCGATGCCCAGCCGGGTGCAGGCAAGACCGAACCCGGCCAACCGCTCGTGGAACCGCCGGGCGAGGGCGCGGGCGGCGAACGCGGCCGCATCAACCCGGTCGAGCGGCTCGTCGAAGGTCTCCGTCACCTCGAGGTCGGGTGGTGGTTGCCGGACGGCGAGCGGTCTGGTGTCCCGGCCCCCGGCGAGCCGGTGGGCGTAGGCCGCGTCGAACCCGAACCTGGCGAGCACATCCGTCGCCGGGAGCGCCGCGAAGGCGCCGAGCGTACCGATGCCGAGCCTGCGCAACAGATCGGTCAACTGTGGACGGTCCAATGTGGAGATGTCGAGCTCGGCGAGGAACGCCGCCGTCCCACCGGGCGGGACGAGCCGGCCGGCCTTGGCGGCCAGGACCGCGGCGAACACCCCGTCCGCCACGCCAACCTGGCACTCCACCGCGCAGGTCTGGGCGACCTGCTCCACGATCCGCTCGGCGGCCAGCTCGACCCCGCCGAAGTAGCCGGCCGGCCCGCGGGCCGCGAGCGCGCAGGCGCCGGGGCGCACCACCTCGACGCCCGGAGCCAGCTGCTCGACGGCGACGACGACCGGCTCGAAGGCACGGGCATCCCGGTCCGGATCGTCCGCCACGACTACCAGCTGAGGGCAGCGGCTCTGCGCCTCCCGCTTGCGCAACCCGCGCCGGACTCCTTCGGCCCGAGCCGCCGTCGAACAGGCGATCACCCGGTTCGCGGCGAACACGGCGACCGGTCCGTGGGCCGGCACTCCGGCGACGATCTCGGCCGCCGCCACCGGCCAGTCCGGGCACCAGACCACCAGAGTCCGGCTGTGGTCGGCCATTCAGACCGCCTCCTGGACAGCGGCCAGGTACCCGGCGGAGGCCGGCGCCGCCTCGAGGCCGCCCGAGACGGTGGGCAACCAGAGCTGCACCTGCCGGCGGCGGGCTGCCGCTCCGCGGCCCCGCGCATGGACGGTCAACTGGCGGCGGGTCAACCGGCCGCGGCCCGACCCGAGCCCTTCCCACTCGCTGTGGACCGCCTCCAGCGTCACGTCCGCTCCCGGACACCGGGCGGATGCCGGGCCTGTCTCGACGACGACCAGCACGCCGCCGCGCTGGCGAGCCCGGGCTGCCAGCCGCCCGGCCACTGTTGTCGCCACCGGTCCCGGCGGCGCGGCGACCACGATGTCGACCCCGTCCAGCAGGGCCGCGACGACGCTCGGCCACTCCGGCCCGGGGTTGGGGATCAGCGCCAGCCGGGACAGCTCGATACCCATCTCCGCCGCGGCGACCACGCCGAGCGTGGGCACTCCGACCACGGCACACCACGAACCGGCCCGGGAAGCCTCGGCGAGCAGCGCGAGCAGCACAGAACTCCCGCCAGGGGTGAGAGTCACCCCGACGATCGTGCCCCGGCGCAGACCGCCGGCACTCAGCAGCGGACGCAGCTCGGGGACCACCGGAAGGAGCCGGTCGGCATCCCAGCCGGCATCACTATGCCCGCTGGCCTGGCGGACCAGGCCGGTCAGGCCGGTCGAGCGGATCAGCTCGGCCAGGTCGGCCCGGGCCGGTGCGGACGCCGGCCGTCGCCGCAGGGCAACAATGTTCGCCACAGTCACCGCCCCCCGTACGTCGTCCTCGCTTCAGGCCGCGATCAGCCCGTCCAGCGTCGGTTGGTGCGCGACACCGAGAGCCACCTCCACGACCGCGACGAACTGCTCGGCCGCTCGGAGCAGGTCGTCGGCCTCTTCGGAGGTGACCACCCGCGGGATGCCCGCCTCGGCGGCCGCCCGCTTCGTCGCCCCGGCGGCGAAGAAGGACGCCCACTCGGTGAACTCCGGAGCGACCAGCACCAGGAGCGCCCAGACGCTGGTCACGCGGCTACGCCGGGCGGGGGCGGGCTTGGCCCGGGCGGTCAGCATCGCGGCCGCGGCGCGCAGGGCAGCCAGGTGCGCCGTGGCGAACCGCAGGCCGTCGGGGCGGGTCTGCGCCGCCTCCGCCAGGCCGTGCCGGGCGAGCCGGAGCAGCTGCTCCGGAGTCCGGTTCGGCAGCGCGTGGATGGGCACTGTGGGTGCCTGGTTCTGCATGGAGCCTTCCTTCCTGCGCACCGGATGGCCTGTGTCGCCGTTCCTGTGCGGGACCTCTGTCCGCCGCCCGGGGGTCGAGGGCGGCGAACAGTGGTCCCGCCGGAGGACCGGACCCGCGAATGTCCGGGCCTCCCTGCGGTGTCCGCGGACCGCATGTTCGAACAATAGTTCGAACTACCATCACAGTAAACCCCGGGTACGACAAGACCGCAACGACCACACGCTGGTAAGGACCAGAACCCGAAGACATACCTGACGTAGGATCGGGCGCTGTGACCCCCACCCAGCCACGTCCCGGTACCGGAGTCGTCATGGTGCTGGTCTCGTGTGCGCTGTTCGCGGTGAACGGCACGGTGGCCAAGCTGGCGCTGCGCGGCGGTTTCGACGCACCGCAGCTCACCACGTTGCGGGTCACCGGCGCGTTCGCCGGGTTGCTGATGCTGTCTCTCGCGCTGCGTCCCCACGCCCGCCGCCTCCGGGTCGAACGCCGGGAACTGCCGTTGCTGGTCGTGTACGGGCTGGCCGGCTTCTACTTCGTACCCATGCTCTATTTCGTGGCGATCAGCCGGCTGCCGGTCGGGATCGGGCTGCTGTTCGAGTACAGCGCTCCCCTGCTGGTGGCGCTCTGGGCCCGGTTCGGGCAGCGGCAGCGCGTACGCCCGCGGCTCTGGGTCGGCCTGGTCGCCAGCCTGATCGGCCTCGCGGGGGTGGCCGAGATCTGGGGTGACGTCCACCTCGACGGAGTCGGCGTCGCCGCCGGATTCGCCGCCGCGGTGCTGCTCGCGGTCTTCTACCTGCTCGGCGCGCGCGGCGTCCAGGCCCGGGACAGCCTGTCCCTGAGCTGCTGGGCATTCGGCGTCGCGGCGCTTGCCGGCTTGGTCATCCGTCCCTGGTGGCACTTCCCCACCGAGGTGCTCGGCCGGACGAGTGGCGGCGTACCGGTCTGGCTGCTGTGCGCGTACGTCATCGTGTTCGGCTCGATCGTGCCCTACCTGCTGATCATCGGAGCGTTCCGGCACCTGCCCCCGACCTCGGTCGGCATGATCGGTATGGCCGAGCCGGTCATCGCCTCCACAGTCGCCTGGCTGGCGCTCGGCGAGGCGCTGTCGATCTCGCAACTGGCCGGTGGGATGCTGGTGCTGCTCGGCGTCGTCCTCGCCGAGACCGCCCGGACGGGTAAGCCGGCAGCCGAGCCCACCCTGCTGTCCGCACCCGACCTGGTGACGGCCACCACGGCCCGGGACGATGGAGGTCGAAGTTCATGACGCACCCCAACGTGCAGGCGGTCCAGGATGCCCTGGACTTCTCCGGCGCGGTCGACGGCTCCGGCGAGCCGTGCCGCGTGCGGATGCTTCCGGACGCGGTACACACCGCGCTCGCCGCAGCCGCCGCCCTCAACGTCGAGGTAGGCCAGATCGCGAACTCTCTCATCTTCGACGCGGACGGTGAGCCGCTGCTCGTCCTGACGTCCGGCGCGCACCGGGTGGACACCGGCAAGGTGGCCGCCACCGTCGGAGCGGCCGCGGTACGCCGGGCCTCGCCCGACTTCGTCCGTGAGCACACCGGTCAGGTGATCGGCGGGGTGGCCCCGGTCGGCCACCCCAAGCAGGTACCCACGCTCGTCGACACCGCGCTGTCGACATACGACGAGATCTGGGCCGCCGGCGGCGTACCCCGGGCAATCTTCCCCACCACCTTCGCGGAGCTGGTCCGGATCACCGCCGGCACGCCCGCGGACGTCGCGTGACCATCACGCTGATGCGGCTCGTCCCCTGGAGCGCCAACGATCTGGGCCGACGCCTCGACGACGTGGTCGAGGTGTACGGCCAGGCCATGGGTTATCAGGGCGAATTGCTGGAGGCCCGGCGCGGGTACATCGCCACCCACGTACGCAGATCCGGCTTCCGCGCCGTGGCCACCATCGCCGCGGACGGCCGGTTGCTCGGTTTCGGGTACGGCTACCTGTCGGCGCCCGGGCAGTGGTGGCACGACCAGGTCCGGGCCGCCATCCCGGCGGCGCACCGGGCGGAGTGGCTCACCGACTGCTTCGAAGTGGTCGAGCTGCACGTCCGCCCGCCCGCTCAGGGGCACGGTCTCGGCGCGAGCCAGTTGCGCGCCCTGCTCGCGATGACTCCCGCCCAGACGACCCTGCTGTCCACCCCGGAGGCCGACGAGCAGGCCTCCCGGGCGTGGCGGCTGTACCGGCGGTTCGAGTTCGTCGACGTGCTGCGCCACTTCTACTTCCCGGGTGACGAACGCCCGTTCGCGATCCTCGGTCGCCACCTGCCCTAGGGGCTATGCCCGGCGGTGTGCCGCCACGACCAGCTGGACGAGCCCGATCAGGCCCAGCACGAGCCAGAAGGCGGCCGCGATCGTCACCGGCCCGGCCGCGAGCGAGTCGTCGACCTGCCCGACCAGCCCCGCCACCAGCAGCCCGCCGACGGTACAGGCCAACCGCCAGGACCGGTCACCGGCCGTGCCGACGCCGCCGAGGCTCAGGCCCGCGAGAAATGCGCGGGTACGCACGTACTCGTGCAGCCAGGAGACCGCACCGCAGCAGGCCACTAGCCAGAACGGCGCGCCCAGCACCCAGAGCGCCGCGAGCCAGCACAGCTCCACCAACCGGTCGACGATCGAGTCGTAGAGCCCGCCGAGCGGCGTGGTGAGCGACCGCAGGACGGCCAACGCCCCGTCGACGTTGTCCGCGAGCATGGCCAGCAGCACGAGTACCGCCGCGGCCAGCGGCCACCCGCCACCCCCGCTGGCGATGCCCGGCGCGGCCAGGCACAGCAGCAGCCCGCCGACGGTGACCGCGGTCGGGTGGACCCGGAGCCGGGCGGCGATGGTCGCTACGCCGTACGCCACCCGTAGCCAGCCCCGCCGGATGGGCGCGCCGTAACGCAGTTCGCCACCGTGCTGGCGGGTCCATTCGGCGGCATACCCGTCGAAGGTCAGCCCCACCGGACCTCAGACACGGACACTCTGCAGGTTCCGCCAGACCTCGCGGGTCGCGGTGGACTTGTTGAGCGTGATGAGGTGGATGCCCGGCGCACCTTCGGCGAGCAGCCGCGCGGACAGCTCGGTGGCTACCTCGACGCCGATCGCCCGTACCGCGGCCGGGTCGTCGCCGACCGCCCGCAGCCGCTCGGCCAGGGCCGGCGGGAACTCGGCTCCGGACAACTGCGCCATCCGTTCGATCTGGCTGAGGTTGGTCACCGGCATGACACCTGGCACGATCGGCACGTCGCAGCCCCGGGCGACCACGGCGTCGCGCAGCCGGACCCAGTCCTGCCAGTCGAAGAAGAACTGCGTGATGGCGAAGTCCGCACCGGCCCGGATCTTCTGAACGAAGTACTTCACGTCAGAGGCGAAGTCCGGCGACCGTGGGTGCTTCTCGGGGAAGGCCGCCACCCCGACGCAGAAGTCGCCGCTATCGCGCGCCAGGCGGACCAGGCCCTCCGCGTAGGTGAAGCCCTCCGGATGCGCCACCCACTCGCCCTGCGGGTCGCCCGGCGGATCGCCGCGCAGCAACATGAGGTTGCGGATGCCCGCCGCGGCATAGTGCCCGATCACGTTGCGCAGCTCGGCGACCGAGTGGTTGACCGCTGTCAGGTGTGCCATCGCCAGCAACGTCGTCTCGGTGGCGATCCGCTCGGTTACCGCTATCGTGCGGTCCCGGTTGGATCCGCCGGCGCCGTACGTAATCGATACGAATGAGGGCTGGAGTGCCTCCAGATGCCTGATCGTCTCCCATAGCAGACGATCGCCCTCGGCCGTCTTCGGCGGAAAGAACTCGAACGAGAAGGTCGGTTCCGGCGCCCTGATCAGGTCGCTGATCGACGGCTGCCCGCCAGGCAGTACCGAGGGAAGTCCAAGTGCCACGGGTCGACTCTAGCGGGACGTCCTCGAGGTTCATTCCAGACCGCGCAAACGCGGGTCGAGCAGCCGCGCCGGATCGATGACCACCGGGACGGTAACCGGCTCGCCGTCGGGTTCCCGCCCGACCGCCACGGGCAGCTCGTGCGTGCGCCCCGCCGGCGCCAGCAGGACCTGCCACCGGCCGCCGGCGCGGACCCGGACGACGATCACCGGTACCACGCCGCGGTAGGCCCGCCACGGCTCCGGCTCCACCCGCCAGTAGCAGGGGATGCCGGCCTCCGCGTACAGCTCGGGTTTGCGCACCCGGTCGAAGTAGCGGCTGGCCGGCGCGACGACCTCGACGGCGGTGTGCACGTACTCCGCCGGCAGCGCCCGGTCGAGGCAGCCCTCCGGCACCGTACCGACCAGCAGGTCGGGAACGGGCCCGTCGCCACCCGGTACCCGGACCGGGGTGTCCGGAAGAACCACCGCGGCGGCCGGCAGCGCGGGGCCCAACGCGTCTTCCAGGTTGCCGGCGATCCGGTGGTGGCCGGGCGGCGCGGCCGGGAACACGACGAGACATCCGTCGATGACCTCGCACCGGCCCGGGTGATGCATGGGAAACATGACCGATCCTCCAGGAAGCGCTGGGACCGGGGCGGCGGCGGGCCTGGGAGCGCTAGCCCTGCCTACGACCGCTCCAGCTCGGCGCGTCTTGCGCCGCGACCCGGAGCAGTCGCCGCCCCGGTTATCTCGTCGCGGGCCGGAGCCCTCGACGGCCACCAGCAAACCGTCGTACCGGCCTGGTAGGAGTAGCCATCGCAGGGGCCGTTCCAGGGGCCAGCCGGCGCCGGCCGAGGGGCCGGAGCGGGGGCCAGCAGCGGGAGGGAACGGGCGCGAGCCGGGGGTCAGGAGGGGATCGAAAGGACAACCGAGGTACGAGGCCCGAGGAGGCCGCCGACATGCTCGACACACCACACCGCGAGGCGGAGTCGATAGGCGCACTGCTGGCCCGGGTCCGTACCGCGCGGGGGATGTCCCAGCTGCGTCTGGCCGATTTGCTGTGCGCCGCGTCCGGCGTGCCGACCATCACCCGGCACGAGGTCAGCAGGTGGGAGCGCGAAGAGCGGATACCCAGCGCGTACTGGCTGAGCTGGCTGGCCGTCGCGCTGGATGTGCCCGCCGACGAGCTCGAGGCGGCGGCGGCCGTCGCCCGGATCCGCCGCGCCGACGTCGCGCCCCCACCCGACAGTCCACTGTGGACACCAAGGGACGCGGCCGACCTCCTCACGGCCCTCGACCGCCCGGCCTCCGGTGACCTGCTCCGGCTGGCGCACGCCTGGCTCGCGGGCGGCCTGGATCAGAGGGGCGCGCTCGATCGGACCGGCGAGCAGCGCCGACCCGCGGATCTGGACGCGCTCGCGGCCCGGCTCGCCGAGCTGCGCCGGATGGACGACCTGGTCGGCGGCGTCGACCTGGTCACGTTGGTGGACCGCGAGCTGCGCGTGGCCGTTGCCCGGCTGGCCGGTGGGTCGGCCCGCGACGCGCGCCGGCGGATGCGGCTCGTGGCCGAGTTCGCCCAGCTCGCCGGATGGGTGGCCGGCGATGCGGGGCGACCGGCCGCGGCGCGCCGGGCGTACCGGGTGGGGCTGTGGGCCGCCTCGGCCGCCGGCGACCGCACGCTCGCCGCGCACCTGCTCGGCTCGCTGAGCCATCTCGTGGCCGGCAGCGGTCAGCCTCGGGAGGCGTTGCTGCTGGCACAGACGGGGTACACCGGTGCGCGGCGCACCGCTCCGGCGGCCGCCCAGGCGCTGCTGCTGCACCGCGTCGCGCACGCCGCGGCCCTGGCCGGCGAGCGGCGGACGAGCGAACACGCCCTCGCGGCCGCCGAACGCGCCGCGGACCGCCGTGACCCGGCGCGCGATCCGACCTGGCTGTACTGGCTCGACGGCGGCGAGCTGACCGCCATGGCCGGCCGCACGTTCGCCGCCCTGCGCCGGCCGTTGCGCGCCGAGCCGCTGCTCCGGGCCAACCCGTGCATCGCTCCACGAACCGCGGCGCTGAACGGCAGCTGGCTCGCCCGGGCGTACCTGGACGCGGGCGAGTCGGCACAGGCCTGTGTGGTAGCCGGTGACGCGCTGCTGGCCGCGGTCCGCGCCAACTCGGTGCGCGCGGCGACCCGCGCCCTCGCGCCGGCGCCGCAGCTACTGGGGTTGCGCGGGTTGGCGGAGGCACAGGACTACGCCGAACTGGTCGCCGCGGCCCGTCCGTACCTGCCGCCGGCCGCGACCGCGCGGAAGGCGGTCACGGGCGCCCGCTAACGTTTCGCCCGTGACACCGTTGGATCGGGCGGAGCTACGGGTACGGATCGATGCGGCGCTCGCCGCGTTCCTGGCCCGGCAACGCGCCCGCCTCGCGTCGATCGACGACGCCCTGCTGCCCATTGCCGACGCGATCGAGTCTTTCGTGCTGGGCGGGGGCAAGCGGCTGCGGCCGGCGTTCGCCTACTGGGGCTACCGCGGGGCGGGTGGCGTCGACTCGGACGCGGTCGTCGCGACGGTAGCGGCGCTCGAGCTGGTACAGGCCAGCGCGCTCATCCACGACGACGTGATGGACTCCTCCGACACGCGGCGGGGCGAGCCCTCGGTGCACCGGCGGTTCGCACTGTGGCACCGCGACGGTGCCTGGTACGGCGACGCGACCGGGTTCGGCTCCGCTGTGGCCATCCTGCTCGGCGACCTCGCTCTGGTGTGGTCGGACGAACTGCTGCACACCGGCGGGCTCGACCCGGCCACGCTGGCCCGCGGGCGGAGCGTGTTCGACGAGATGCGTACCGAGGTGACCGCGGGTCAGTACCTCGACGTGCTGAGCCAGGCGACCGGCGACTCCTCGGTGGCCAGAGCGGAGAAGGTGGCCCGGTACAAGTCGGCGAAGTACACAGTGGAGCGTCCGCTGCTGCTCGGAGCCGCGCTGGCCGACGCTCCACAGGAGACGGTCGCGGCGTACTCGGCGTACGGGCTACCGCTCGGCGAAGCCTTCCAGCTGCGGGACGACGTACTGGGCGTGTTCGGCGACCCGGCCGAGACGGGCAAGCCGAGCGGCGACGACCTGCGGGAGGGGAAGCGGACGTTCCTCGTGGCCGAGGCACTGCGAACGGCCGACGACCAGGATCGGGCGGTGCTGGCCGACCGGCTCGGCGACTCCTCCCTCGACGACCACGGGCTCGACGAGCTGCGCGACGTGATCGTGCGGACCGGGGCGCTGGACCGTACCGAGCGGCGCATCGCGGAGCTCACCGCGACCGCGTTGCGGGCCATCGACAGCGTCCCGCTCGATCCCGAGGCCGCAACGGTACTGGCCGACCTCACCGCGGCGGCCACCGCCCGCCGCGGCTAACCCCCTCCCCGTCGATCAAGGGCAAATTGGCGTGATTCGATCTTCGAATCACGCCAATTTGCCCTTGATCGACGGGGAGGGGTTACAGGATCGGCGCGTCGGCTGGGCCGGCCCCGCGCAGCAACAGGTAGAGCGGTGTCGCGCCGGCGCGCACCCGCTCCTCGATCGACGTGGCGAAGACCTGGTGCGCCATCCCCCACGCCTTCGGATCGCCGCGCGCCAGGATGCCGTACTGGTCCCACAGCAGCACGTGCCCGCGGGCGCTCCACCAGCCCAGGTCGCCGAGGCAATCGGCGAGCGCGTCCCAGTTGTGGCCGAACCAGGCGGGGAAAGCCAGCACCTGGGCACACCGGTCGAAGAACTGCGGCGCGTTCACGATCGACCGACCATCCAACAGGTGGACGGTCCAGCCGGCATTGGTCAGCTCGCGGCGCACGGACTCCGGGTGCGCCCGCGACAGCCAGCGGTACACCCCGGGCGGGCGTAAGCCCTCGGTCACCGCGGCCAGGCGGTTCATGCGTACATCTCTCGTCCCCCCAGCCGGTCAGTCCCGGATCACCTGCCGGAACGACCGGTAATGGTCATCGGTGTAGTACACGTCCCCGTCCCGCCCCACGACGAGCCGGCGGGCCCCCCGATCCCCTTCTCCCGGCGTGGGCACGGTGTACTCGCGGTAGTACCCCCCAGGCCGCTGCGGCAGCAGGCCCTCGAAATTCTGGAACGTCGTGCCGTCCTTGGCGTACCGGAACGGCCCACCCCGGTCGACCAGCCCGAGCGTCTCGCGTGCCTGCACGGGCAGGTCAGCCAGACCCACGGTGGGCAGGCCCGACCGCGGGGTGTTCGCGGTGACCACCGCCGGCCCGCCGGGCGTACGGGATTCCGCCGCCCAGCGCGCCACCGCGAAGGAGCCGAGCAGGATCGTCAGGGCGGCGACAACCGCCGCCAGCACCACCCGCCCACGCCCGCCCAGCGACGCTCCCTCGTGTGACCCCGGAAGCGCCAGTGTGCGCGGCCCGCGCAGGACAGGCAAGCCGCCGAGCTGATGGCTCGCCCAGGGCATGCGATCATGGGCGGGTGCGCCTGCTGCGCTACGCCGGGCTCGGTGCGACCGGGTTGCTCGCCGTCGGGGCGTTCGCCGCGGGCGCCCTCCCGGGCTCGGATCCGGCGGGGGTACGGGTCGTCGCCGGGGTCGCCACCGCGCTGACCGGTGCCGTCCTGCTGGTGGTGGTGTGGTTCCGCCTCCGTGGCCAACCGGTATCGGAGAGGTGGCTGCTGACCTCGGGTTTCCTGTGGGCGGTACCGCTGCTGCTCGCTCCTCCGCTGGCGAGCCGGGACATCTACGCGTACGCCTGCCAGGGCGCGTTGTACCTCGACGGCCATGACCCGTACGCGGTGGGCGCGACCGCGGGCTGCCCGTGGCTCGACGCGGTACCGCAGGTGTGGCGCGACTCGCCGGCACCGTACGGGCCGCTCGCGTTGGTGCTGTCCGCCGCCGCGACCGCCACCGCTCGCGCGCTACCGCTGTCCGAACATGGACAGTTGCTTGCCACGGTCGAGCTGCTGCGCCTGGTAGCCCTCGGCGGCGTGGCGTTGCTGGCGGCGTACGGCCTGCGTCTCGCCCGAGTGACCACAGTGGACGGTGCCAGCGCGATCTGGCTCGGCGTGGTCACCCCACTCGTGCTGGTGCACGGCGTGTCCGGCGCGCACAACGACGCGCTGCTGGCCGGACTCGTGGTGGCCGGGCTGGCTCTGGCCGCGACCTACCGCGATACCTCCGCAGTGGTGCTCGCCGGCGCGGTACTCGGACTCGCCGTGTCGGTCAAGGTGACCGCGCTGGTCGCGATCCCGTTCGCGGCCCTGCTGATGCGCGCGCGCCAGGCAACATATCTGGTCACCGCCGCGGGAGCGAGCTTCGCGATCCTCACCGCGCTCACCGGCCTCGGTCTCGGCTGGCTGTCCGTGCTGCCGCGCACCGGCAGCCTCGTGCAGTGGACGTCGTTGCCCACCGGCGTCGGGATGGCGGTCGGCTACCTGCTGCGGGCACTCGGATGGCCGCAGGCGTACGAGGAAGCGGTCGGCATCGCCCGGCTGATCGGGCTTGCCGTGCTGGCCGTCGTACTCGCCGCTCTGTGGGTCGAAGCCAGAGGCCAACCGCAACGGGCGGTCATCTCGGGTGCCGGCGCGGCGCTGGCCGCCACCGCGATCCTGGCGCCGGTGTTCTACCCGTGGTACGCGTTGACCCCACTCGCCGTGCTCGCTATGT
>Ga0209382_10003788_pt1 | contig 20736 bp, 14 predicted proteins | sample SoiMetdeltSBSDD5_FD_187599 | JGI IMG/M metagenome (GOLD analysis project Ga0209382, IMG submission 187599) | Bulk soil microbial communities from a Populus tree surrounding site in Tennessee, USA - Soil MetaG P. deltoides SBSDD5 (SPAdes) (version 2) | ecosystem: Environmental > Terrestrial >... | reverse complement strand
TGCTCGCCACTGCCGCACAGCCGGCGGCCGCCCCGGCTGCGATCTGGATCACTCGATCCGCGGAGCTGGCGCTCGCCTGCGTTCACAAGGAGTATCCCAACAAGATCGCCCACGTGCTGAACGGCGACGTCGACGTCAAGGCGCCGCGTGAGCTGACGCCGGCGTTTTATGGGTGCTACGACTGGCATTCGTCGGTGCACGGTCACTGGCTGCTGGCGCGCGTCGCGCGCATTCATGCAGCAGCGCTGTTTGCCGGCGCGGCGCGAGCCGCGCTCGAGAAGAGCATCACGCCAGCGAATATCGCCGCGGAGGTGCGCTATCTGAATGGCCCGGGCCGCGTCTCGTTCGAGCGGCCGTACGGACTTGCGTGGCTGCTCCAGCTCGATACGGAGCTGCACGAGTGGGCGACAGAACGGCCGGCTGACGCCGACGTGCGGAGATGGGCCCACACTCTCGAGCCGCTCACCAGCGCGGCGATCGCAAGGATTGCCGACTGGCTGCCGAAACTGACGGCGCCGATTCGCGTCGGCGAGCACTCGCAGACGGCCTTCGCCTTCGGATTGATGCTCGACTGGGCGCGCACGAGGAACGAGAAGAAACTGGAGTCGCTGCTGCTCTCCCGCTCGCGCGACTTCTACCTGAACGATCGCGCGTGCCCTCTCGCCTACGAACCCTCGGGCGAAGACTTCCTGTCGCCCTGCGTGGCGGAAGCCGACCTGATGCGGCGCGTGTTGACCGAGGCAGAGTTCACGCGCTGGCTGCGCGCCTTCCTGCCGTCGCTGCCGGCCGACGGTCGGCGCGAATGGCTGGCGCCGGGCGTGGTGACCGACCCCACCGATCCGAAGCTCGGACATCTATACGGGCTGAATCTCTCGAGGGCGTGGATGCTCCAGGGCATCGCGCGAAGCCTGCCGGCGTCCGATCGACGCATCGCCGCGCTCATTGCCGCGGCGAGGATCCACAGCACCGCTGGAATGACTGGCGTGACGGGAGCGCACTACGAAGGCGGCCACTGGCTGGGGACGTTTGCCGTGTATCTCGAAACGGGCCGCGGTCTCCCGCCTGCCGAAAGGAAGCGGTAGGCGTGCAGCGGCTTGGACCCGAGTTGAGAGAGGGTATACCGGTACGGGGATTCGAACCCCGGTCCCGTGGCTGAGAAACGCAGCCGGACACTTCGATGGTGTCCGGTTGCCTCGGTTTCTTGCGGTTTTTGCGCTGACCTTCGGGTCGTCTGGGTCGTCAACAGCCCGTTTCGTGCGCAAAGTTTCAAGAATCTTTCAAGCGGGGACGCTATGAGCCTCACTCCTGACAAAACTTGACAGATTGCCGGTGAACCCGATCGGCTCGGGCTCGGAGCGAACGTCTCTCCGCGCTCGAGGCGGGCTGCTGCAGCCTGAAGACTACGGTAATCGAACGTGACCTGAACTCGGGTCGCGAGGCGGGCGGGACGTCATCGCGCCTTCACTTCTTCAAGGCCGCAGACCAATTGAGCACGATGGTCACCGGCACAGACCGGGCCTCGTCGGTCGTGCTGTTGACCAGGAAGCGTTGGCCATCGGGAGCGGCGGCGTAATGGTGTGCCACCGCCTGAATCTCCATCCACTTGATGCGAGTGGCAAACAATGCTTTCGGCGGGCTGACGACTTCAAGGGTCGTCGAATGGCCCTTCACGCCCACCGCCATCAACGTCCGATTGGGCGCCATGTAGAAGAGCTCTGTGCCGTCTCGTCGCCACTGCGGCTCGAAGCCGCCCTGCGTCGAAAGCTGCCGCTTGAATCCTGTCCTGGGAAACGACTCGGCGTACACCTCGTAGACGCCTGTCTCGTTCGAGATGTACGCCAGCCACCGTCCGTCTCGCGAGAGCGTGCCGTACTGCTCGTCGGCCGTCGTGTCGACAACCGGATACGGTTCGGGCTTTCCGGCCAGGGGCAGAGCCCAGATATCGGCGCCGGTCTGCGGATGGGTGGTCTGGTAGATGAGCAAGCTTCCGTCGCTGGACCACGATAACGGGCCTGCCGGGAAGTTGGTCTTGAGAAGAGGTTCCTCGGTTCCAGGGCTGTTCGCGTTCAGCACGTACACCTGAGGCGGAGGCTTGCGCAGAGAGTTGAACGCGATGCGACCGTCGGGCGACCAGAGCGGAAACATGTCGTGAGACGGGTGGAACGTCAGCCTGGTAGGGGTGCCACGGGCAAAATCGAGACGCCACAGATCGAGAGTCCTGTTGCGGGGTTCGGCCTGATCGTAGACGACGCTCGTGGCCTCGGGTGACAACGACAAGCTGTTGAAGACACCCTTCGGCCCGGGATTGCCGATTGGCCGGCCGGCTCTATCGAACCACAGGAGCTGTGACTCACCGACGGCGCCTGCGAAGAACACGAGCGTGCCGGAGTCCGATACCGAAAACAGCCCCTGGTTCGTCAACGGATTGAGTCCCACCGCGTTTGCGACCGTGACGGGATTCCCGCTCACGTCCAGAGTTGTTTCATCGAACACTTGCGCCAGCAGCGCCCCTTCCCGCCAAAAGAGGAGATATCCCGGTGCATGAACCGCACGTGATCGAGCAGTGACCAGCCGCGTCGCGGCACTCGAATCGAGCGAGGCGACAAACACGCCAGCGTTTTCGGGCTGAGCGGGCGCCGCCGAGAAGAACAGGAAATGCCGGCCGTCCGGCAGGAATGAAGGAAACCACGTTCCTTCAGTGTCAATCTTCACTGGCGTGGGATCGCCGCCGGCCGCGGAAATGCGGTACAGACCCGTACCAGCACCTGGCACGAACACGATGACGTCGTCCCGGTTCCAGGTGCCGCCTCGGGCTCCCCCGGCGGGGGCGAGCGTGCGGATTTGTCCCGTCTCTATGTCAACCGTCTTGAGCTTGCCTTGTCCAAAGAATCCGACCGATTGGCTGTCCGGTTTCCAGAAGGGCAACGAGGCGCCGTCGGTGTGTGCCAACGGCCGCGCCGGGCTCGCGACGTCGAGCGCAAGCGTGTAGAGCAGTTGCTTCCCGGTGGAGTCGTGTCCGACGAACACGAGCCGGCGGCCGTCGGGCGAGATGGCTGGGGCTTCGTCGGTTTCGAGGGACACGCCGGGAGGGGGCAACACGGAAGACACATGCGTTCGCACGTCCGGTATGGGGCGCCGGAGACTCCAGGCCCAGAGCGCTGCGAGCGCGAGCCCCGCCACTGCCGCCACCGTCCATGCGAGAAGCTCACGGCGCCGGTTCCGGCCGGCGCCTGGCGCTGCAAGAACAGCCGCTGGATGTGCAGCAATCCACTCCAGCTGCAGCTGCACGTCGTGGGCGCTTGCCCACCGGTCGTTGCGGTCTTTCGCCAGGCAGTTCTTCATCACCTGATCGAGAGCAGGCGGTGTCAGTGGTTGGAGCACCGCGACCGCCGGAGGATGAGTCGACAGGATCGCGGAGATCACGCTCGCCTGACTCGTCCCCTCGAACGCTTTCCTGCCCGCGATCATCTCGTAGAGGACCGCGCCAAACGCGAAGATGTCGGCTCGGGCGTCCACCTCGCTTCCTTCGAGCTGTTCGGGCGCCATGTACGGCAGCGTCCCGGCGATGAGGCCCGGGGCTGTCTGGCTGATGGTGCGTGCACCGCTCGCCGGCGACAGGGCGGATCCGGTGGGGGCACGGAGCCGCGCGAGGCCGAAGTCGAGCAGCTTCGCGCCGCGCGCGGTGAGCATGACGTTGCCCGGCTTCAAGTCACGATGAACGATACCCTGCGCATGCGCAACGGCGAGCGCCTCGGCGATCTCGACGGCCGTACGTAAGGCCTGAGTGAGCGGCATCGGCCCTTTGCGCAGCCGCGCCGCCAGCGTTTCACCTTCGAGATACTCCATGACGAGGAAGTCGACCCCGTCCTGGTGGCCCATCTCGTGCAGCGCACAGATGCGCGGATGCGAGAGGCGCGCGATGGCGCGGGCTTCGTGCGTGAAGCGCGCCCGTCCTCCCGGATCGGTTGCCGCGTCAGGCGAGAGCACCTTGATGGCGACGTGGCGATCGAGTCTCGTGTCGCGGGCCTTGTAGACCTCGCCCATTCCCCCTGCGCCGACGAAATTTTCGATGTCGAAAACCCCGAGCCGCATCCCACGGGTCAAAGACGGCGCAGCGGGTGCCGATTGGTCCGCGTTCGTCGCGGCTAATCGAGACGGACGGCCAGAAAGGAAGCCCTCGGAGCCGCCGTGTGCCGCCAGCAGCGACTCCACCTCCTGGCGCAGGTGCGCATCCTCGTCACACTGGTCCGAGAGAAACGCCGCACGCTCGGCCTCAGGCCGTGCAAGGGTCGCGTCGAAGAGGGTGAAGATGCGTTCCCAGCGGTCGGAGGTCATTGGCAATCGCTCGTGCAGTGAGTGTTACGCGGGAGCGGCGGTTTCGTCAGTCTGCGCCCACCGGCCCGCGCGATCCGACCGCATCGCGCTCATTGACCACTCGCTGCAGGTCCCGGAACAGCCATGCCCGGGCACGCGACCAGTCACGCTTGACCGTTGCGGGAGATAGACCCAGGCTCTCTGCGGCTTCCTCGACGGTCATCCCGCCAAAGAACCTCAGCACGACCAGGTCGCCCAGCCTGGAGTCGATTGTCGCGAGCTTGTCGAGCGCAACGTCCAGATCGAGCAGATCAACGTCCCGCGGCAGCGTCGCGCCGAGATCCTCTGCCAGCGGCAGCTTCCAGCCGGGGCCACCCCGTTTGGCGGCGACATGTGCGCGTGCATGATCGACGAGAATCTGCCGCATCAATCGCGCCGCAATCGCGAAGAACTGCGCGCGGTTCTGCCATTGCACGCGTCGCAGGTCGACGAGGCGCAAGTACGCCTCGTGGACGAGCGCGGTCGGAGCCAGCGAGTGGTCGGCCCGCTCCGCGCGCAGTCGCCGGCGCGCGACCCGACGTAGATCCTGGTACACAACGGCGATCAGCCGGCTGTCCGCGGCTCGATCGCCCTGGCCCCACGCCACGAGCAACCCCGTCACATCATCTTCGTGAGGCACGCTATTCGTTCCTGATGACGTGATTCTACGCGACGCTTCAACGCCGAACGGTGAACTGTGTGCCCCACTGGCGCGGCTCACCGGGGCGGCCGCTGGACGCTGGGAAGCGGAAGTTCGGAGCCAGTGCGCCGGTGATGTACTCCTCGCTGCCGACGTTGCGCGCGTAGACGGCGACCTCCCACCGGTGGCTTCGCGGCTCGAAGCCCGCGCGCAGGTGGGCAAGCCCGTACGCAGCCTGTGTCTCGATGGGAGTGTTGAAAGGCGTGAAGAACACGCGGCCCTGCCACGACACGTCACCCCGCAGGGAGGCCGTCCCGGCCCTGCCAGTGGCGAATTCGTAAGCGGCGGAGACGCTGCCGGACCACCCAGGCGCGCCATTCAGGCGGTGGCCCGCCGCGTCGCCAGTTACACCGCCAGGCCCTGTGGCGAGGAAGTGGTCGTAGGTCGCGTCGAGCCACGAGACCTGGCCCGCGAGGTGCAGGCCACGCTTCACCGCCGCGGTCGCCTCGAGCTCGAGGCCGGTAATGGTCGCCGATTCGGCGTTGCTGATGTAAACCACACCTTGATCGAGGAACGTCTGCACCTGCAGATCCCTGTAGTCGTTGTGGAACACGGCCGTGTTCACAGAGACCCGCCCGTCGGCCATCGTGCGCTTCAGGCCCCCTTCATAACTCCACGCGAACTCGGGCCGAAAGGGCCCGCCGACTGCCGTGACGTTGAGTCCGCCGCTCTTGAAGCCCCGCGTGGCCGAAACGTAGACGAACGTCTCTCGCGACGCCTGGAACTGGACGCTCGCCTTCGGTGTCCAGGCGTCGTAGATGGTCCGGTCCACCAAGTCGTAAAACGACGTCTGATCGAAGAGGACCGCCGTGCCCAACACGTATCTCCCGCCGACGTTGTGGATATCCTTCTGCTCGTCCGAATATCGAACGCCACCGGTCAGCGACACGCGACTGGACAGGCTGTAAGTCGCCTGGCTGAACAGCGCCCAGGCGCTGGCGTCGACCGTCGAGAAGGGGCGAATCTGAGTCTGAGGCACGTGCTGCGTGATCTCGATCCGAGCGTCCTCGCTCTCGTCGAACAAGAACACGCCGGCGATCCAGGTGAGCCTGGGTGCGCGCTGCGCGAGCGTCAGTTCCTGCGAGACCTGCCGCTGGACTCCGGGCGCGTCGGTCGTCGCGACCAGCAGTTCGGTCGCGTCGGGGTCAAAGAAGAAATGCGTGTCGGATTTTCGATACGCGGTCAGGCTCGTCACCGTTGTCGTGTCGTTCAATCGGACAGCCAGCCTTGCCGCCGCACCCTGCTGGATGTTCTTCCCGGAGGCCAAATCGCTCGTGCGTACCTCCCACAGGCTGTCGGGGCTGTTGAAGGTGAATCCGGGCGCCGCCGCTATCGGCTTCGCATAAGGGAGAGGAACCCCGTCGAATCGACCGTAATCGCCCGACAGTAGCAACTCGCTGTGGGTCCCCAACACCACACGCAGCTGCCCCCGTCCGGCCCACGTGTCCTCGCTTCCGAGAGCGTGGTCAGGATGGTCGAGATCCTTGACCAGGCCATCGCGCGTGCCGCGGAGAAACGCGAACCCACCCATCACCTTGTTCTTGACGAGTGGTCCTCGTATGGCGCCTTCGGCGCGGAGCTTGTCGTAGTTACCAGCGGTCAGGCGGACGCTCGTCTCCAGCGCGTTGGTCGGCTGCCGGGTGACGACGTTGATCGTGCCGCCGACCGAGTTGCGACCGTAGAGCGTCCCCTGCGGACCCCGCAGGACCTCGATCCTCTCCACGTCCAGAAGATCTATGGCCGACATCGCGGAGCGTGCGAGATAGACGCCGTCGAGGTGAATCGTGGAGCTGGGATCGGCACCAGCGACCGCGGAGTTCGAGCCAATCCCGCGGATGGTCACCAGTGGGGTTCCTCCGGTACTTTGTAAGACCGTCACCGTCGGCACGAGGCCGGCGAGGCCTTCAACCCTCTCGACCCCGAGCTGCTCGATCGTCTGCGCGGGAAGCACGGTGATGGCGACAGGCGTCGATTGAATATCAGCGGCGCCGGTTTTCGTGGCCGTCACCGACGTCCGCTCGGCGTAGGACACGGCCAGCATGATGTCAATCGTCGCCCCACCATTACCTACTGGGACCTCGGTCGTCTGCGGCTCGAACCCGCGGAATGTTGCCGTGACCAGGTAGCGGCCTTCGGGGAGCGAATCGAGCGCATATTGGCCGTGCCCGTCAGCCACCACCGCTCGTGGCGCCGCCAGAGCAGGGCCGGCGACCGTCACCGTCACACCCGGTAATACGCTGCCGGTGGCATCCCGAACCACGCCAGCGAGCCGTCCGGCCGGCTGCGCCGACGCGGCGTCCACGCCAACCGCCAGCAGGCATGCAGCGCATGCGAGTGTCCGCAGGATCAGCAGCATACGAGCCAGGGTCTGCATTTTCCTCGGAATTCTACCCTGCTGAGCTCAAGGCCGATTAGAGCACCGTCCTGGCCGCCTCCAGCCGCCGGATATCGAGACCAAGGTCGCGATCTCTGCACGCCGTGCGCGTGCGCTGCGGTCGACGTCCCCGCTTTGTTCGACGTGATGAGCCCCCTTTCGTCCCGCCTCCGCTTCTGGTCAGCGCGCGGCACCGACGTCACACCGACGTGCGGCGGCCCGCGCTCGGAGGAGGCCGGCCGTGGGGTTCTGTCTTGGCATTCGCCGGGCTGTCGGGCGCGCGAGCACGTCGGGCGTCCAGAGTCTGCGGAGCGCATGGCCCAAGGTCCTCGCGGGCAGCGGTTCCGCCGCTCTGGCCAAGCACCGGACGACCGGTCTGTCGGCTGTCGCCGCAACGGTGCTCCTATCCTGGACGCCCCTGTTGTCTCTCGACATAGTCATTTCCGGGACGTCCCTGCGGGCCGATGCACCCATGGCCGTGGCGTCTCGAGAGCTGCCTCCGCAGCCGACGTGGCCGCTATCCAATTCGCAAGACCTGCTGGCAATGGACCCCAGCGCCTTCGTCCAATTTCTGAAGACCGCCCGGCCTGAGCCAGTGTCGGCCGAAGACAAGGCTCGCGCCTTGTTCTCCCTTCCAGAGGAAGGCGAGGTCACCAATCTGAACGCCGCTGCGCGGCTGAAGCTGGCAGCTCTCGTCGAAGTGCTTCGGGCCACCGATCGCGACTCGGTGTACGTCATCAAAGTGATGGCGGTGCCGCTGGCGGCCATTGCCATGCATGCGCGAGCCATCATCCTCATCTCGGAACCAGCGCTGACTCTGCTCGATGCGGACGAACTCCAGGCCTTGGTGGCGCACGAAGTCGGCCACGAGTACGTCTGGGCGGAGCGCGAGCGTTCGTTCAGGCTCGCTGACCGCAGCCGTCTCAAGGACTTGGAGCTCATGTGCGACGCCATCGCCATCGTGACGCTGCACGGGCTCGGGATGGATGTATCCCGGTTGATGACGGGTCTCGAGAAAATCAGCCACTTCAACCGGAAACGGTTCGGGACGGCAGACAATGAGAAGGATTACCCCACCGTCGCCGAACGTGGGGCGTTTACCAGGGCAGTTGCCACGTGGACATCAGCACGAACCGGCGCTCGCTAAAGGCAACGTCGGCAGACGCCGCACATCAGCGCGTGCAGTTTGACTTCGAGCGAAACGAGGTCGGTTGCCGCCTGTGAATCTGAGTTGCAAGAATCCGTTTGCCGAACAACGTCTCGCGACGACGGATCCCACCGAACAGAGCTTCGCTCGAAGCGAAGACCCCGCCAAGGAATCCGCGACAAGTCACTGACAGGTTGCGGGATGGAGAGTTCGTACCCCTTCGATCGCGAATCTCAAACCCCAACCCGCCTTGAGAGGAATTTGTCAGTGGCTTGAGGCGAGGTCGTTCCGGTGGGCAGCCACGTCCCGCCGGTCTTGATATCACTAGTCGAGGGGTCGAGCTCGAAGCGTTGAATGTTCGACGGCAGGTTGTAGACGCGAAAACGTCCAGGCGGCGAGGCGAGCCGCAACGCACGGCTGTGCCCCTTGGGTCAGACCAGCCTGCCTTTCACCAATCCCGCTCACCCGTGGAGGCCCAGCGAGATCAGCGCGCGTTCGACGGGGTGAGATGATCGCTGCGAGCCTCGGCCCGCCGTGGCCACTCCCGAATTTACCGTGGGCCGCGTGCAATATATCCAACGATTCTGCTTGGACGCGCACGGAGGGGATTTTGCATCTCCAACTCGACCAACTGCCAGTTTCTTCCACTTGGTAAGGAGAGCCGTCGTGGATCTATCGGGTGGTGCTCCGTCCCGGAAATCATCGATTAGCCGGCGCGATCTGTTCAGGCTGACCCTCGCTGGCGGATCCGGGTTGGCGCTTGGCGGGCTCCTCGACGTTCGCGCCATGCGCGCCGCGACCGCGGACATGACGCTGTCCAACGTCAGCGAGTTCACCACCTCCTGCAACTTCTGCTCGTGCGGGTGCGGCATGATCGCCGCCGTCCGCGACGGCAAGCTCCTGAAAATGGAGGGGGATTACGACCACATCGTGAACCGCGGATCGCTGTGCGTCAAAGGCATCTCGATGTTCGCGACGCACGCCTCACCGCAGCGGCTCACCAAACCGCTGTACCGCGCGCCGGGCGCCGACCACTGGCAAGAGATCTCCTGGGACGATGCGATCGCCAGGGTCGCGAAGAAGATTCGTGACACACGCGAGCAGACGTGGATTGCCACCGAGCAGGTGGATGCCCCTGACTTGTCCGTCGATCGCGCCTCGGGAGATCGGCTCCAGAACGCCCCGCACTTCATCCCCCACGAAGGGGGCAAGAGAGCGGTGCCGGTCAATCGCACCGACGCGATCGGCTTCATGGGCGGCGCCCAGAATACCAACGAGGAGTGCTACCTCTTTCAAAAGGCGGCCCGGCTGCTGGGCATGTCCTACGTCGAACATCAGGCCCGGCTTTGACATAGCCCCACGGTCCCCGGTCTGGGGGCCTCATTCGGGCGTGGCGCGATGACCAATCACTGGGTCGACCTCCAGAACTGCAAGGCCATCCTGGTCGAAGGCAGCAACGTCGCCGAAAACCACCCGATGGCGTTCAAGTGGATCCGGAAGGCCCAGGAGAACGGCGCCAAGCTGATTCACGTCGATCCGCGATTCACGCGGACGTCGGCGGGAGCCGACATCTACGCGCGCCTCCGTCCCGGCACCGACGCGGCGTTCCAGAACACGATGATCAACCACATCATCGTGAACAAGCTCTACGACGAGGACTACGTCCTCACGCACACGAACGCGCTCTACCTGAGCGACGCAGCGTTCGACTTCAAGGACGGCCTCTTCAGCGGCTACGACGAGGCGACCCACAGCTACGACACCAAGACCTGGGGATACCAGCTCGATGGGAAGGGGTACGCGCGGGTCGCCAGGAGCCTCGATGATCCGCATTGCGTGTTCTCACGGCTGCAGACCTTCGTCTCGCGCTACACGCTGGAAATGGGTGAACAGATCACCGGCGTCCCCGCCGCTCAGATCAAGTTGATCGCGGAGACGATGGCGGCGAATCGGCCGGGATCGATCCTTTACGCGCTCGGGATGACCCAGCACACGACCGGCGTCCAGGGGATCCGATCGTTCACGATCCTGCAGCTCCTGCTCGGCAACATCGGCAAGCCCGGCGGCGGCGTCAACGCCCTGCGCGGCGAACCGAACGTGCAGGGCGCGTGCGACATGGCGGTGCTCTACAACTACTACCCGGGCTACCTCAACTCACCGAGCAATGCCGAACCGACGATCTACCACTACGTGCGCAAGAACGGGGTGGCCGACAGTCGCTACCTGGTGAACACCCTCAAGGCATTTTTCGGCGACGCCGCCACCTTCGAGAACGACTATCGCTACGAGTGGCTGCCCAAGCGCGACGCCGCCAAAGATTACGGCACGCTGCCGATGTTCGAGGACGCCCTCGCTGGCAAGCTGAAGGTGCTGTGGGTCGTCGGCCAGAATCCCGGCGTCACGCTCCCAAATCTCAAGCTGACGTTCGATGCGATGGCAAAGCTTGAGACGCTGGTCGTCCAGGAGATCTGGGAGACCGAGACCGCGGCGTTCTGGAAGCGGCCCGGGGTGGATCCCAAGACCATCAACACCGAAGTCATCCTCTTGCCTGCGGCGTTCTTCATGGAAAAGAGCGGCACCATCAGCAACTCGGGCGGGATGGTGCAATGGCGCCACGCCGCCGTGAAGCCGCCCGGGGAAGCCAGGCCGGACGGCGAAATCGTCGATCTCGTGTTTCGCGCCGTGCGCGATCTGGTCAAGGACTCGACGAAGCCGCAGGACGAGATCATCAAGCAGGCATTCTGGACCTACACGACGGCCGAAGACGTCCTGCGCGAGATCAACGGCTACGCGCTTCGCGACAACCCGGACACCGGTCTCAAGAAGGGCGATCTCGTCCGCAAGGTCAGCGATCTCCGCAGCGACGGATCGACATCCTCGGGCGCGTGGATCTACGCGGGCGTATTCGCCGGCGGCGAGAACCTGTCGAAGCGCCGCGACTCGAAAACGGATCCGGGCGGCCTCGGCCTCTATCCGGGGTTCGGGTGGACCTGGCCGAACAACATGCGCATCCTCTACAACCGCGCGTCGTGCGACAAGGACGGCAAGCCGTACCCGGACACGAAGCCGATTATCTGGTGGGATGAGCAGGCGAAGCGCTGGACGGGGCACGACGTGCCCGATGTTCCCGTCGCGACCGACGGGCCGGCCACGCCGAACGGACAGCGGGCATTCCACCTCAGCGCCGAGGGAGTCGGCCGCCTCTTCGCCGCCGTCTATAAGGACCCCGATCCCAGGTACACAGACTACTGGCGCGACGTCGCCTACGTGCCGAAGGACGGGCCGCTTCCGGAGATGTATGAGCCGGTCGAGAGCCCGGTGGAGAACGTTCTGCATCCGCGCGTAAAGAGCAATCCGACGCTCAAGTATCCGCGCGTCGCGTCGCATCAACCCATCGGCACGGCCGACAAGTTCCCCTACGTGCTGATGACGTCGACGGTCGCGGAACACTGGTGCGCGGGGTCGACGACGCGCAACATCCCGTGGCTGAACGAGCTCGTTCCCGAGCCGGTGCTGGAGCTGCCCGCCACCCTTGCCACGAAACTCGGGATCGAATCGGGCGACTGGGTGAAAGTGTCGTCGGCGCGCGGCGAGCTCGAGGTCAAAGCGCTCGTCACGCCGCGCATGAAAGCCCTCGACATCGGTGGCCGGGAAGTCACCGTGGTGTGGATGCCCTACAACTGGGGGTTCCAGGGGTTGTCGACCGGCGCGAGCGTGAATCACCTCACCATCGATGCAGGGGACCCCGGAGCCGGAACGCAGGAAACCAAGGCGTGCCTCGTCGACGTCGTCAGGGCCGGAAGGCCGGCGTCGCGCAGATCCACCTCACCGAGGGGACGCACATGAGTGAGCCGGCCACGGGTCCAATCAGGACCACGCTGATCGACATTGGCAATTGCATCGGCTGCCGCGCGTGCCAGGTGGCATGCAAGCAGTGGAACGACAGGGACGGCGAGGCGACTCTTCTCGAATCCGACCTGGGCTTCCAGAATCCGGCGACCCTCAGCGCGAAGACCTACACGCTGATCGCCTTTCACGAGATGGAGAACGCCGCGTCCCCCGGCGGCGTGGAGTCGGCGTTCGTGATGCAGCGGTGTCTCCACTGCCTCGAGCCGGCCTGCGTGTCCGCCTGCCCGACGACCGCACTCCAGCGGCAGCCCGACGGTCCGGTGTCGTATGAGGTCGACGAGTGCATCGGCTGCCGCTACTGCATGCTGGCGTGTCCCTGGGACGTGCCGACCGCAGACTGGAACACGCGCGCCCCGAAGATCTCGAAGTGCACGCATTGCGCCGACCGAGTCGCTCAGCCGGTGCCGATCGCGTTCAACGGCCAGGCGCTCTCAGGCGGCGAGAACACGCGATTCACCGACAGCATCGCCGTCCCCGCCTGCGTCAAGGCGTGCCCCGCTGACGCCCTCCGCTATGGAACCCGCGATGAAATGCTGGCGCTTGCGCACAAGCGCATCGCTGATCGACCCGACAAGTACGTCAATCACGTCTACGGAGAGAAGGAGCTGGGCGGAACGAGCGTGTTGTACCTCTCGAGGGTGCCGTTCGAAAAACTCGGCTTCCCGACCTACGGCGAGAAGCCGTTTCCAGCGTTCACCAAGACGGCGCTCGGCGCGGTGCCTCCGGCCGTGATCGGCGTCGGTGCCCTGCTCGGCGCCGCGTACGCGTTCTTCCGGAAACGTGTGCAACGAGTGGCGGACGAAGCGGCCACGTCGAGGCATTCGGATGATCACGGCCACGTCGAATTCGAACCGCTGAAGGCGGCAATCAGCACGCCGTTCAACTGGGTCCTCCTGCTGCTGATGGCGTTTGGCGCCATGACCTTCGTCGCGCGCTTCGCGCTCGGCCTCGGCGGCAGTACCAACCTTTCCGATACCTACCCGTGGGGGTTGTGGATCCTGTTCGATCTGGTGTGGATCGCAGTCGCCGCCGGCGCATTCGCGATGGCCGGTGTGATCTATGTCCTGCAGCGGAAGGACCTCTATGGGCTGGGCCGCACCGCCGTGCTGATGGGCCTGCTGAGTTATTCCTTCGTCATGGTGACGCTCCTCGCCGACCTCGGCCTGCCCTGGAACTCCTACCAGCTCGCGCTGCAGGCACCGGAACACTCGGCGATGTTCGAGGTGTCGTGGTGCGTCGGTCTCTACGTCACGGTCCTCCTGCTCGAGTTCCTGCCGGTGCCGTTCGCGCACTTCGGCTACACGCGCGCGGCTGATGCGCTGCGACGGTGGAACGGCGCCTACGTGGCGGGCGCCGTCACGTTGTTCGTCTACCTGCTGTCGCGCAACCCGCTATACGCTCTCGCCACGGCCGTCGTATTCGGCACGCTTGCCTGGATCTTCCGGGCCCGAGATCGTCACGCCGAGCCGATCATGCTGGCCATCGCCGCGGTCACCTTCTCGACGATGCACCAAAGCTCGCTTGGATCGCTGTACTTGCTGATGCCGAACATGCTGGCGCCGCAGTGGTGGTCGCCGGTGATGCCGATTTCGTTCTTCCTGTCGTCGATCGCGGCGGGCACGGCGCTGGTGATTCTGATCGACATGTGGATCGCGAAAGGGTGGCGCCGTCCGCTCGACATGACGCGCCTCGCCTCCGTCGGGCAGATCGCGTTCTGGTCGCTGCTGGTCTACCTCGTGTTCCGGCTGGGCGACATGGCGGTTCGCGACCAGTTGGCCGGCGCCTTCGCCGGCAGACTCGGCATCGCCTTCGCGGCCGAGATCGTCCTCGGCGGCGTGGTGCCGTTGCTCATGCTGGCGAACAAGTCCTTGCGGCAGCGTCCCGGTGTGCTGTTCGCGGGCTCGCTGCTCGCGGTGCTCGGCGTCGCCTACAACCGGATGAACGTCGTCCTCTTCGCCATGAACTTCCGCGGCAGGATGCCCTGGGACGCGCCGGAGAGCTACATGCCCTCGGTCGTCGAGTGGGGCGTGTCGATCGGGCTCATCGCCGCCACGATCTTCCTGTTCGGACTCGCGGCGCGCTTGATGCCGGTGCTCACCAGGGCGCGACCCAGCGAGGCGCACTGACGCGATGACGCCGGATTCCTGGTTGGAGGCCCACCCGTACCTTCGGCCCCTCGCCGACTTTGCCGCAGAGGTCGATCGCACGACGTGCGCACTCGAGATCGTCCGGGCGCCCGCGCCCGCGTGGGCCGACTATCACGCTGATTTTCTCGCCGGCGTGACCCTGCTGCATAGCGCCGACGCCGGGATCGATCTGGAACCGGGCGGCCGCACGGCCGCCGCATTGATCGAGAAACTGGCGGTGGCCCGCTCATCTGGATGGCTCGCGGCCGAGACGCGCTCCCTCCACGCGGAGTTGCAGCGCCAGCCTCACGCGGAGCGGCGCATTGTCGACTTTCTGCTGGGAGACGAGAGCACTGCGCCTTCGTTCCCCGGGCTGCTGCGCTATCTGGGTTGGACCGCGATGGCCCGGTTTCTTGCTCCAGTCGTGCTCGCCTTCCGCACCTGGCGCGACGAGGAGCAATGGCAGCGCAGGTATTGCCCGACCTGCGGATCGTTACCGGCAATGGCACAGCTCGCCGGTGAAGAGTCCGGGCGCCGGCGTTTACTGTCGTGCGGATGCTGCGGAACTCGCTGGCACTTCACGCGCACCTGCTGCCCGTTCTGTGGACGCGACTCTCAACGTCTCGAGAGCCTGATCGTCGAGGGAGAGTCCGGATTGCGCATCGACCACTGCGCGTCCTGTCGCGGGTACATCAAGACCTACGACGGAGTCGGCGATGAGAGCCTGTTGCTCTCGGACTGGTCGTCGCTCCATCTCGACGTGCTCGCTGCCGATCGCGGACTGAAGCGGCTCGCCGCCTCCCTGTACGAGTTCGAGCCCGCGCGTCATCAGTAGTGGTGGACAGGATCCGCATGCAGAGGACTCGAATCGTCTTGGGATTCGGGTTGCTCCTCGTTGTCGCAGGGCCCGGTGCGGCGCAGACGCCCCCCGGGACAGCCGGCCGAGCAGAAACCGCTCAATCCAACCCAGGAGATTGCCAACGAGCAGGCTGAAGGGCCGGCGCTCGAGGCCGGTCCGGCGAAAATCCGGATTGGCGTACTGCTTGCCGAGGGACGATTGGCGGTTCCGGCGCCCGAGGGTCGGGGGCCGACTGCCATAGCTTCAAGCGCCGCGGTTGGTGGGTCCCGACGCCGGTCGACTGCACTGCGGTTGCTACTCGGAGGCTCTCTGCCTGTTCACCTGTTGTCGCGCTGGACAGGGAATCGCCACGGGCATTGCCACCAAGCTTGCTTGCGGTGGCGCGATTCGCCACGAGATTCGGAGGGCGGGAAATCGAGCCGCCCCGAAGAACGCGACGCAGTCCAGTCGGGCGGCAGCCTCCATCGTCGCCATCGCGGAGATGACGCCGACATGTTCCGCTACAATATGCGCCAATGGCTTACTTCAGAACAGTCTCAAGCTGGGGATACGATCGGGCCTTTCGTCAGGCCTAAAGAGGTATTCGATGAGGAAATGGGTGAATATTCAATTGTTGCTGCTGACGACGGTGTTCTCCGCATATTCAGCGATCGCCTCCGCACAGGGTACCGTTGCCAGGGCTGGCAATGTCTCAAAGTCCGCGACCATCACCGCCATCAATCAGAGTACGCGTGTCGTCACGTTGAAGGACGGAAAAGGGAACGTCGAGGACATCCGGTGCGGCCCGGAGATTACGCGTTTCAACGAGCTGAAGGTCGGCGATGTCGTCACGTTCTCGTATCATGCGGCAGTGGTGTATCAGATCGCCAAGGCCGGTGCGACGACCACCGCCGCCGGAGCCGACATCGTTCGAGGACAGGGCATCAAGCCCAGCGGAGCCGTGACGCAGCAATTGAAGACTACCGTGACGATCGAATCCGTCGACGCGGCCTCGTCTTCGATCACCGTGCGAACCGCGAATGGGCACAGCATGACCGCTCAAGTCCAGGACAAGAAAAATCTCGAGGGCCTGAAGGCAGGAGACAAAGTCGAGATCACGTTTACCGAGGCGTTGATGGTCACAGTCGACGCACCGAAGAAGTAAAAACGGTGCCTGCGCAGGCTGCAAACTCGGCTGGGCAGTTTAGCGGTTTGACACGATCCACTGGCAGTATCGCGGTCGACGCGGTCTGGTATGTCGTGGGAACTTCACGGATGGGTTCAGCGCGGACGACTTCCGGATCCAGTTCTCGTTCAAATACCACTCTTCGGTTTCAGTGAGCGGGCAGTGGAGAGCGTATATCCCTTGCCGGAGCGCTGCTCAGGCCCGCGCTGAACAGGATATCGAGGCTGCCAGGCCCATGACCGGCACGGTTGACAAGTTCACGGCGGGCGCCCCGCCCGCCGATCGACTGCGGCAGCGGGTCGCGACGATCGACTGGATGCGCGGCCTGGTGATGATCCTGATGATCGTCCGCCGCTCCTCACGTCGCGGCCATCGACATAGCGAACCTGCCGACCAGTACGCAGCCGAGATACGCGCCCAGCTCGCAGCGGCGGGACCGCCAGTTGGCGCGGTCGTCTGAGGTTAGCCGTGAGCGACGGCTGGTGAGCGAAACGTTTGCCAGTTGGAACCTCATCAGCGGATTCCTGCTGGCTGTCAAAGATTGAAGACGCTGCGCGAGAGACGACTGTTCACTGGAGCGCTGGCCCATCGCATGCAGAGAAAGCCGACTGAGGTGATTCCTCATGAAGATATGTCACACGTTAATCATTGGCTGGCTTGCAGCCGCGACGGCCACTGTCGCGGTGAGTAACACATCAGTTCAGGCGCTCGGCGGAGAGGAGAAGATCAAGCTGAGCGGGTGCCTCGTCAAAGCTGAAGGTGACGATGGGTATTTGATCACCAATCTGCCCAGTGAACCCGGTGCATCAACCGCGGATCGGAACGTTGCCACGAGCGCGATCGGAACAGCGGGTACGTTCACGACGGTGTTCTACTGGCTCCGTGATGACGACGATCTCAAGGAGCACGTCGGGCACCGCGTCGAGATCGAAGGGGAATTGAAAGGCGACATTAAAGAAGGTGAGATCGAGATCGACCGAAAGGACGACTGGACGGAACTCGAAGTCAAGTCAGGTGGCGATAAGATGAAGGCTAGGGTGCCAAACGCCTACGTCTTCGCCGACGCGAGCCGCGACAAGGATCGCAAGATCTCAGCCCTGGTGCGGAGAGTCGACGTGGACCACGTCAAGATGGTCTCCGCCAACTGCCAGTAAACGTGAGATCCCATGCGTGAGGAATGCCGCGAACGCGACGATGAGCGCGCCCAGGTCGGCGATCAGCGCCGCCTTTGATGGCGTAAAGCCGTCGTGTTTACGCACCCAGTCAGCGGGACCACATGCCTCGACCGTTTCCATCGGGCGTGAAATGGTGGGTTGATTGGTGAGTGGATAGCCCTTTGATTACCCGTGAGCCCTTCCTGCTCCGACCCTTTGAGAGTCAGCAGGTAAAAACCACCGGGCGCCGATGGGTCCGCCACGCAGACACTTAGATCCAGTGCGGTATGGAAATAGTGGCTCGCGTGCCAGTACCATGCAGCTGTTTGATACCCGTTGACCTTTCCGATTACGGCGGGGCCTGGATGCATCGTCGTGATGATTACCCTGAGCGCTCAGGCGTCGGCGCAACGGGGATTTGCGGATCTGGAAGCGCATGGCGGTATCACGCTCGCCGTCGCGGCGCTGAGCGCCGTCGTGTCCGTGGGCTATGGCTTCGCGCCGATGATCGCTGCGCGCATAAAGCCGGAAACCGCGCACGGCGTTCAGCGCGTGATCGCGTTCGTGCTGCTATCCATCCGCGTGCAGATTACATAGTAGCGGTCGTCCAGGTCCACCCGGCCATCATGGCAAGCAGCCAATGCCACCGCAGCTCATCGACGATCTCACCTGGCAACGGTTGTGTCAGCTGCTCGCTGAAGGCTTCCTGGTGGCAGGACACGGCGCCGACCACGTGTCGCGGCGCCAGCAGTCGGTTTTCCTTGCCATACCCCGCCGATCTGCGAGAATCGCAGCAGACAACAGCCTATCCGCGCTGTCGAACGGTGAAGGGGCTGACGAGCGACTGTCATGTGAACTTCCAGGAAGCCCTAATCCGGCCTATCGTCCTGTGACACGAAGAACGCGAATGCCAGCATCGCCGCGGTCATCGTGACCGCCACGCCAGACCCGATCTTCAGGCCGACGTACAGATTCGACAGTTAAGTGACATGACTCCGGCTGTTGCGCGCTTTTTCCGGAGGTCCGCCATGCCCGCACCCATTCGCTTTCCGACCGCCGCCGAGCTCCCGGCCGAGCTGCGCGTCGACGCGTCCGCGTACGAGAACCGCTGGCTGTGCGACGGCCAGGTGCGCACGTGGGCCGGCGAGAGTATGGCCATCGAGGCCGCGGTGTGCGTGTGCGACGGCGACCGCGTGACGCGCCCGGTGCTCGGGCGCGTGCCGGCGCTCGGCGAGGCCGAGGCGATGGCGGCGCTGGCGGCGGCGAAGCGCGCGTACGACCTGGGCCGCGGCGCGTGGCCCCGCGCGACCATGGCCGAGCGCCTGAAGGCGGTGGAAACGTTCCTCGCGAAGCTGAAGCCACTGCGCGCCGAGGTCGTGAAGCTCCTCATGTGGGAGATCGGCAAACCGCAGGGCGACGCGGAGAAGGAGTTCGATCGCACCGTCGAGTACGTGCGCGACACCGTGCACGCCGTAAAGGATCTCGACCGGCAGTCGTCGCGCTTCGTCATCGAGCAGGGCGTCTTCGGGCAGATCCGGCGCTCGCCGTTCGGCGTCGTGCTGTGCATGGGGCCCTACAACTACCCGCTGAACGAGACGTGGACCACGCTGATCCCCGCGCTGATCATGGGCAACACGATCGTCGCGAAGCTCCCGCGCTTCGGACAGCTCCTGCACCTGCCGATCTACTCCGCGTTCGCCGAGAGCTTCCCGCCGGGTGTCGTGAACTTCGTCTCGGGCGACGGCCGGTACATCTCAGGGCCGCTCATGGCGTCGGGCGACGTCGACGTGCTCGCGTTCATCGGTTCGCAGCGTGTGGGCGACTTGCTGAAGAAGAGCCACCCGGCGCCGCATCGGCTGCGGTGCGTGCTCGGTCTCGGCGCGAAGAACGCAGGCATCGTCCTCGCCGACGCGGATCTCGACGTCGCGGTGCGCGAGGCGGTCACGGGCGCGCTCAGCTTCAGCGGCCAGCGCTGCACGGCCCTCAAGCTCCTGCTCGTCGAGCGCGCCGTGGCCGACGAGTTCACGCGCCGCTTCGCCGACGCCGTCTCCGCGCTGAAGGTGGGCCTGCCCTGGGAGCAGGGCGTGAAGCTCACCGCGCTCCCCGAGGACGGCAAGTGCGACTACCTCGCGGGCCTCGTCGCCGAGGCCACTGGGAAGGGCGCGCGCGTCGTGAACGCGAACGGCGGCGAGTGGACCGGCACCTACTTCCACCCGGCCGTACTGTATCCGTGCGATATGTCCATGCGCGCGTGCCTGGAGGAGCAGTTCGGCCCGGTGGTCCCCATCGTCCCGTTCGACGACGAGCGCGAGGCCATCGACGCGGTGGTGGCGAGCCCGTTCGGGCAGCAGGCGGCGATCTTCGGGCGCGACGGGGAGCGCGTCGGGCGCCTCGTGGATGCGCTCGTACCGCAGGTGTCGCGCATCAATCTGAACAGCCAGTGCCAGCGCGGACCCGATACCTTCCCGTTCACCGGCCGCAAGGCGAGCGCCGAGGGCACGCTGTCGGTGACGGACGCGCTGCGGGTCTTCAGCATCCGCACCATGGTCGCGGCGCGCGACGACGTCGCGAACCGGGCGCTCGTGGCGTCCATCGTCCGGGGCCGCACGAGCAGCTTCGTCTCCACGGATTTCCTGTTCTGATGGTGGAGCAGGACGACAAAGACGAACAGGACTCGGTCCCGATGACCTGATTCGTAGGCGGCCAACGTCAGCGGTCGGGCTGCGCCCTCGTCATCCACGACGAGCGGTCGCCGCCCCGTCGGTTCTCATCCGCCAGGATCATAGCGATGCAGACCGCAACGCACGCGCGCGGACGCGCATGACCCCCGCTCACAGCCAGCCGCCGGTGAACCCGGCTCGCCGTAGCCCGGCGATCACGGCTGGGCAGCCGCGCATGATGTCCCAGATGAGACCCGATCGGTAGTTCTCGATCATCAACACGACTGGT
>Ga0209382_10003787_pt1 | contig 20740 bp, 16 predicted proteins | sample SoiMetdeltSBSDD5_FD_187599 | JGI IMG/M metagenome (GOLD analysis project Ga0209382, IMG submission 187599) | Bulk soil microbial communities from a Populus tree surrounding site in Tennessee, USA - Soil MetaG P. deltoides SBSDD5 (SPAdes) (version 2) | ecosystem: Environmental > Terrestrial >... | reverse complement strand
AACGTGTCTGGCGGCAATCAGGAGACCCTGCAGCTGTGCGAGCGGTTGGGGCTGGCGGCGATCCGGGAGGTGTTGACGGCCGGCGGCAGGAGCCTGGCTCAGGGTGCGCTGGCGTGGCTGTGGTCGCGCAGTGCCGTCACCATCCCGATTCCCGGCTTCAAGACCGTCGCCCAGGCCGAGGAGAACGCCCGCGCGATGGCGTTCGGGCGCTCAGCGACCAGCAGGTGCGCGAGGTCGATGCGCTGCTCCACCGGCAAGCGTGAACCTGGTGCGCCCCGGCAACGACCCGTACTGGTCCGTCAGCCACCGTCGGCGCCTGGAGTGACGCCTCCCGGCCTCGTTGTTGGCGGGGCTGCCGGGGGGCGGGTAGGCTCGGGGTGGACCGTGCTAGGTGGGGAGCTAGCGGTGCCCTGTACCCGCAATCCGCTCTAGCGGGGCTGAATCCCTGCCTGAGGGTCCGAGTCCGAGGAGAGCGCCGAGCACGGAGTGTTGACGGTCAGGTCCCGCGCAACGTCACCCTGTGAACCGCGTCAGGTCCGGGAGGAAGCAGCGCTAAGCGGGCACTGACGGGTGCCGCGGGCGTGCCGGGCCCGAGCCACCGGCTCGTGTAGGCGCCTCGGGCGCCGGATTCGAGGGCAGGTGCACGGTCCGCCCTCTCCACCCCGGTGCCCCGGAGGTCCGGGGGCTGCGGTAGCCTTGGCCGGCTATGGCTTACGTCTCCCTCTACCGGAAGTACCGCCCCCAGACGTTCCACGACATCGTCGGCCAGGACCACGTGACGGGGACGCTGGTCAACGCCATCCAGACCGGCCAGGTCCACCACGCGATGCTGTTCTGCGGGACCAGGGGGACCGGCAAGACCTCGACGGCCAGGGTGCTCGCCAAGGCGCTCAACTGCGTCCGGGGCCCGACCCCCGAGCCGTGCAACGTCTGCGACGCCTGCGTCTCGATCACCGCCGGGACCAACCTGGACGTGACCGAGATCGACGCGGCCAGCCACGGGTCGGTGGACGACGCCCGCGACCTGCGCGAGAAGGCCAGCTACGCCCCGGCCGCGGCCCGCTACAAGGTCTACATCATCGACGAGGCCCACATGGTCACCACCCAGGGCTTCAACGCGATGCTGAAGGTCCTGGAGGAGCCGCCCGAGCACGTCCGGTTCGTCTTCTGCACCACCGAGCCGCACAAGGTCATCGAGGCCATCCGGTCGCGCTGCCAGCGCCACGACTTCCGCCGCATCCGGACCGCCGCCCTGGTCCAGGACTTCGCCAGGATCTGCGAGGCCGAGGGGGTCGACATCGAGCCGGCCGCCCTCGAGCTGGTGGCCAGGGCGGCCGACGGCTCCCACCGCGACGGCCTGTCCCGGCTCGACCAGGTGCTGACCTTCGCCGGGCAGAAGGTGACCCTGGCCGACGTGGCCCAGGTGCTGGGGGCGCTGCCGGTCGAGCTCCGCTTCGACCTGGCCGAGGCGCTGGCCGCCCACCGGGTGGCCGACGTGCTGGCCTGCGTCGAGCGGGTGGTCGACGCCGGCCACGACCTGCACCAGTTCACCCGCGAGGCGCTCGAGCACCTCCGCGACCTGTACGTGCTGCGGGTCGCGCCGCAGTCGACCACCCTGGTCGACGTGACCGCCGAGACCAGGGAGCGGCTGGCCGCCCAGGCCGAGCGGTTCGGTCCCGGCGAGCTGGGGCGCATGGTCGCCATCGTCGGCGACCTCTACCTGGACCTGCGCACCGCCACCGACCAGCGCCTGGTGGTCGAGGTCGGCCTGGCCAGGGCGGCCGTGCCCGAGGCCTCGCTGGACGCCGAGGCCCTGCTGGCCCGGATCGAGCGCCTGGAGCGCCGGCTGTCGATCGCCGGGGCCGAGAGCCCGGTCGCGGCCGCCCCGGGTCCGGCGGTGGCCGAGCCGACGACGAGGAAGGGCCCGGTCCAGGGGGCCGCGGCCAAGGCCGCCCCGGCGGCCAGGCCGGCCCCGGCGGCGCCGGCCGCGGCGGCGGGTGACGGCCCGGCCGCCGGGGCGTCCGAGCCCCAGCCCGCGGCGGTCCCGGCCGCCCAGGCCAGGCCCAGGTCCAGGGCCAGGGCGCAGGCGGCGGCCCCGGAACCGGCCGAGGAGGCGGGTTGGGGGCCGGCGGAGGCGCCGGCCCGGGTCCCGGTCGACCTCGACCTGGTGCGGCGGTCCTGGCCCCTGGTGCTGGAGCGGGTGCAGGCGACCAGCCGGGTCACGGCCAGCTTCCTCGGCCACGGCCGGCCGGTCGCTCTCGAGGGCCGCCAGCTCGTGATCGAGCTGCCTCGGGACCGGCGGTTCGAGGCCGAGGCGCTGGCCAAGGACGGCCGCAACCGGCAGGTCGACGGGGTGCTGGAGGCGGTGCTGGGCGGCGGCCTGGAGATCCGGGTGGTGGTCGGCGACCACACCGGCCCCGCGGACCCCGACCCGGCGCCCGCGGACGCCGCGCCGCCCGCGACCGACCAGGTGGTCGAGTTCGAGGTCGACCCGGCCAACGACGAGGGCCGTCCTCTGGACGCCGATGCCGACACCCGCGCGGTGGCAGACTGGGCCGCCAAGGAGCTCGGCGGCAAGGTCATCGAGGAGCGTCCGAACGACGCGGTCGCCAGGGGCGGAGCCCGGGGCGCGAGGAAAGGGCGGTAGGAATGGGCATGCCACGGGGCGGCTTCAACCCCAACCAGATGCTCAAGCAGCTGCAGAAGATGCAGCGGGAGATGGAGGACACCCAGGCCCAGCTGGCCGAGGAGGTCGTCGAGGGGACGGCCGGCGGTGGTGTGGTCACGGCCAGGGTCAAGGGCGACCAGACGGTGGAGTCGGTCTCGATCGACCCCGACGCGCTCGACCCCGACGACGTCGAGATGCTCGGCGACCTGGTCACCGCCGCCGTCAACGAGGGCCTGCGCAAGGCCAAGGACCTGGCCGCCGAGCGCCTGGGCGGCATCACCCAGGGCATGGGGCTGCCACCCGGCCTGGGAATCTGAGGCGATGTACGAAGGACCCGTCCAGGACCTGATCGACGAGCTCGGCCGGCTGCCCGGGATCGGTCCCAAGAGCGCCCAGCGGCTCGCCTTCCATATCCTCAAGGTCGAGCCGGCCGATGCCGAGCGTCTGGCCAGGGCCATCACCGAGGTCAAGGCCCGGGTGCACTTCTGTCGGATCTGCTGGAACGTGGCCGAGGGCGACCTGTGCCGCATCTGCAGGGACCCGCGGCGGGACCCCGGCCTGGTCTGCGTGGTCGAGGAGCCCCGCGACCTGGTCGCGGTCGAGCGGACCCAGGAGTTCCGCGGCCGCTACCACGTCCTCGGCGGGGCCATCAGCCCGATCGAGGGGATCGGCCCGGACGACCTCCGCATCCGCGAGCTGCTTGGCCGCCTGGAGCCGGACTCGATCCGCGAGGTCATCCTTGCCACCAACCCCAACATCGAGGGCGAGGCCACCGCCATGTACCTGGCCCGCCTCCTCGCCCCCCTCGGCGTCCGGGTCACCCGCATCGCCAGCGGCCTCCCCGTCGGCGGCGACCTCGAGTACGCCGACGAGATCACCCTGGGCCGCGCCTTCGCCGGCCGCCGCGAGATGCCGGTCTGAGATAGCGCAGGGCGGGGGCGGTGGGTTGGTAGGCTGGACCCGCCCGCCTTCGGCTCGTGCAAGGAACGTCATGGCCCTGGTCGTCCAGAAGTACGGCGGCACCTCGGTCGGGGACGCGTCCCGGATCCGGCGCGTCGCCGAGCGTGTTGTCGCCTCCCGCCACGCCGGCAAGGACGTCGTGGTGGTCGTGTCCGCCATGGGCGACACCACCGACGACCTGATCGCGCTGGCCAGGAGGGTCTCGCCCGACCCGCCGCCGCGCGAGATGGACATGCTGCTGACCGCCGGCGAGCGCATCTCCATGTCGCTGCTGGCCATGGCCATCGCCGACCTCGGGGTCACGGCCAAGTCGTTCACCGGCTCCCAGGCCGGCATCATCACCGACACCCTGCACGGCAAGGCGCGCATCCTCGACGTGCGCGCCGGGCGGATCAGCGATGCCCTGGGCGAGGGCAACGTGGTGATCGTGGCCGGGTTCCAGGGGGTCTCGACCTCGAGGGACGTGACCACCCTGGGCCGGGGCGGGTCGGACACGACCGCGGTGGCCCTGGCGGCGGCGCTGGGGGCGGCGGCCTGCGAGATCTACACCGACGTGGACGGCGTCTACACCGCCGACCCGCGGGTGGTGCCGGAGGCCCGCAAGCTGCACATGGTCTCCTACGAGGAGATGCTGGAGCTGTCGGCCTGCGGGGCCAAGGTGCTGATGCTGCGCTGTGTCGAGTACGCCCGCCGCACCGGCATGCCCCTGCACGTCCGCTCCAGCTTCACCGACGCGTCGGGGACCTGGGTTCGCGAGGAGGACGAGCGCATGGAGAAGGCGATCATCTCGGGGGTGCCGCACGACACCTCGGAGGCCAAGGTGACCCTGGTCCGGGTGCCGGACAAGCCGGGGATCGCCGCCCGGGTGATGCGGGGCATCGCCGAGCACGGGGTGAACGTGGACATGATCGTCCAGAACGTCTCCCACGGCGGCACCACCGACATCTCGTTCACCGTGCCCAAGGCCGACCTGGGCGGGGCCATGTCCGTGCTCCACGCGGTGAAGGACGAGGTCGGGGCGGCCGAGGTGGTGGCCGACTCCGACATCGCCAAGGTGTCGCTGGTCGGCGCGGGCATGAAGTCGAGCCCAGGGGTGGCCGCGGCCATGTTCGAGGCCCTGGCCGACGCCGGGGTCAACATCGAGATGATCTCCACCTCGACCATCCGCATCTCGTGCGTGATCCGCTCCAGCGACGTCGGCGTGGCCGTGCGGTCCATCCACGACCGCTTCCACCTGTCCGAGGAGGCCGAGTTCCGCCACGACCACCCCGACGGCACGGCCGAGATCCCGGTGGTCCGGTGACCGCCCCGGAGCGACGGCCCACGGCGGTGATCGTGGGCGCCACCGGAGCGGTAGGAGAGGACCTGCGCCGCCTGGTGGCCGAGCGGGCGCTGCCCGTCGGCGAGGTCCGGCTGGTCGCCTCGACCCGCTCGGCCGGGCGGCGGCTGCCCGTCCGCGGCGACCAGGTCGAGGTGGGGCCGCTCGCCCCCGAGGTGTTCGACGGCGCCGACCTGGCCTTCTTCTCCGCCGGGGGGAAGGTGTCCAGGGACTGGGGGCCGGTGGCGGCCGAGCGCGGCGCGGTGGTGGTCGACAACTCCAGCGCCTGGCGCATGCACCCCCATGTCCCCCTGGTCGACGCCGACGTGAACCCGGAGGCGGCCGCCGACCACCCGCTGGGGATCGTGGCCAACCCCAACTGCACCACCCTGGCCATGACCCCGGTGCTGGCCGTGCTGCGCGACCGGTTCGGCCTGGAGTCGATCACCCCGACCTCGTTCCAGGCGGCCGGCGGGTCCGGCCAGAAGGGCATGGACGAGCTGGTCGAGCAGGCGGCCAAGCTGGTCGGCGACCGGGAGCTGCTGCGGCGCGGCGGTCGCCCCGAGGAGCTGCCCGCCGGCCAGGTGTTCCCCCACCCGATCGCCTTCAACGTGGTCCCCCAGTGCATGGGCTTCACCGAGTCGGGCTACACGGTCGAGGAGCTGAAGCTGCGCGACGAGCCGCGCAAGATCCTCGGCCTGCCCGGGCTGGCCTCCCACCCGACCTGTGTGCGGGTGCCGGTGCTGGTCGGCCACTCGCTGTCGGTGCGGGCCGTCTGCCGGGAGCCGGTCGACCTGGAGGCGTTCCGGGCCGGCTGCGCGGCCGCCCCCGGCGTGACCCTGCTCGACGACCCGGCCGCCGACCGCTACCCGACCCCGCTGGAGTGCGCCGGGACCGACGGGGTGTTCGTCGGCCGCATCCGCGCCGACCTGGCCGACCCCAGGGCGGTGCTGTTCTGGTCGGTGGCCGACAACCTGCGCAAGGGCGCCGCCCTCAACGCCGTCATGATCGCCGAGCTGCTCCTCCGGGGATTCCTGGACCGGCGCGACAGCTGAGGACCGTGACTATGGGCCGGGGCGGCCCTCCTCGGCGAAGACGATGCCGAGCTGGCGCCGGGCCTCGTCGATCACCCGGATGGTGGTGAGGGAGGCGGCCAGGGGGCGCAGCGGCGACTCGAGGAGGCCGTCGCGCACCGCGGCGGCCACGTGGGCCGCCTGGTAGTGCAGGGCGCCGTGGCCGTCGGCCGGCTCCCGGTGGTCCAGGGTGACGCCGTCCCAGAAGCGCACCCGGAAGTCGCCCGGCTGGTAGAAGGGACCGAGGATGGTCACCGTGGCCTCGGTCCCGGCGATGGTGGCGGCGGTCGGGGTGTCGCTGAACAGGGTGGCGTGGAGCATCGACTGGGCGCCGCCGGCATGGGTGACCAGCATGGACGCCTGCCCGTTGACCCCGCCGGGGGCCGGCTGGCCGGAGGCCAGGACCCGCTGGGCCGGGCCCAGGACCATGGTGGCCAGCGCCACCGGGTAGGTCCCGAGGTCGAGCAGGGGCCCGCCGGCCAGGTCGGCGCGCATGATCCGGTGCTCGGGCCCGAAATGCTCGCCGATGTCGGCCAGCACGCTCCTGACCTCGCCCAGCAGCCCGCCGGCCAGGACCTGGCGGAGCACGTCGAACTTGGGCAGGAACACCGTCCACAGCGCCTCCATCAGGAACACGCCGTTGTCCTGCGCGGCCTCGGCCAGCTCCTCGACCTCGGCGGCGTTCAGGGCGAGCGGCTTCTCGACCAGGGTGTGGCGGCCGGCCTCGATGGCCAGCAGCGCGCACGGCCGGTGGGCGTTGTGGGGGGTGGCGACGTAGACGACGTCGACCTGGGGGTCCTCGACCAGAGCCTGGTAGCCGCCGTAGGCGCGGTCGATGCCCCAGCGGGCGGCGAAGGCGGCCGCCCGCTCGAGGTCGCGGGAGGCCACCGCCACCACCGGCTGGCGCGTGCTCCGGCGCAGCGACCCGACGAAGCGCTCGGCGATCCAACCCGGCCCCAGCACCCCCCAGCGCAGGGGTGGGGCCAGCATCGGGTCGGGGGTGCGCGGCGGCGGCAGCGTGGTCGACCGGGGCATGGGCCTAGTAGAACTCGGCCGTCCAGGGCCTGGGGCTGGCGAAGGCGGCCCGCAGGAGGTCGACGGCGTCCGGGTCGAAGCCGCTGAGGAGGCCGGCCCTGACCAGGTCGTCGGGCCCGGCGAAGCCGGTGAACAGCGAGGCCAGGCCGCGGATGTCGGCCGAGGCGGCCGGGGTGGAGGCGGTCGGCTCGGCCCGGCCCTGGCCGCCGGCCAGCTCCAGTCGCCAGCCGCCGGCGTTCCACGGGCAGACCTGGTCCTCGACCCGCAGCTCCACCTGGCCGGCCACCCCGGCCGGCCAGGGGCGGGCGGCCAGGGCGGCGGGCAGGTCGACCAGACGCAGCATCCAGTGCCAGCGGTCGGTCAGGCGGGCGAAGCGGTCGCGCAGGGCGTACAGGGCTCCCGGGTCGGGGTCGGGCCCGCTCCAGGCCACCATCCCGTTCATGGAGGCGTAGCCGGCGAACAGGGCGAACAGGGCGGCGTCGGCCCCGGGCAGGCAGCCCCAGTCGGCGATCTCGACCCGGGTCTGGAACGGCGCCGGCTCCGGGCGGAACTCGAGGGTGGCCACGGCCCAGCCGGCCGGCCCGTCCGGGCCGTCGAGCACGAACGCGGCCGTGGTCTTGTCCCTGGTCCGCCGGGCCAGCTGGCGCCAGAACCGGTCGCCGCGCTCGAAGGCGCCGTGCCGGGAGGGGGCGACCCGGCGGTAGACGTCGGCCAGCTCGGCCGGGTCGTCCAGGGACACCGGCCGGGCCCGGTAGGGGGCGGCATGCCGGGGCAGGTGCTCGGCCCGGGCCTCGTACATGGTCCAGCTGCCGGCGACCTCGAACCCCGCCCCCCGGTAGAACGGGAAGGTACTGGGCGTCAGGGTGGCCAGGGGCACCCCGCCGGCGTGCAGCTCCTCGAGCAGCCCGGCCAGCAGCCGCGTCCCGTGCCCGGCCCCGCGGTGCTGGGGCGGGGTGGCCAGCTGCAGCACCTGGGCCGAGGGCAGGGCCCGGCCCAGCCACCACTGGGCCTGGTGGTCCAGGCGCAGCACGCTGGTGATCTCCCCGCCCTCCTCCAGCACCCGGAACTCCCCGGGCTCGGTCCGCTCCAGGTACTCGTCGACCTTGGCCCCCACCATCAGCCCGAGCACCATCAGCTCGGCCACCGCCTTGTGCTCGTCGGCGGTGATCTGGCGGTACCGGCTGCCGGCTGGGCCTTCGTCAGTAATAGTCGGGGCTCCAGGGCTTGGGGCCGGCGTGCATGGCCTGGAGGAACTCCACCCCGGCCTGGTCGAGGCCGCGGACCACGCCCAGGGCGGCCAGGTCGCGCGGGTCGTGGTAGCCGGCGAACAGGGCGGCCAGCCCCGACGCGGTGGTCGAGGCCGTTACGTCGTCGCCGACCCGGACCGCCTTGCCCTCGCCGCCGTCGACCTCGATCGTCCAGGTCCCGTCGACCCAGGGGCAGATGCCGTCGGCGACGCCGATGGTGACGCGGCCGCGCAGCCCCGACGGGTAGCCCCTGGCCGCGAACGCCACCGGCACGTCGACCACCCTGGCCATCCAGCGGTCCTGGCGCAGCTGGCGGATGTCCTGCTCGGCCACGAGCAGGGCCAGCGGCTCGGGGTCGGGCCCCCTCCAGTGGACGCTGGCCTCCAGCGAGGAGAACCCGCCGGCCAGGGTGAGCAGCGACCGCCAGCCGGCCTCGCTGGCCGCGCCCCAGTCGACCACCTCGATGCTGGTGCGGACCTCGCTGGCCGAGACGTCGCTGCTGACGGTCAGGACCGCCCACCCGTCGGGGCCGTCGGGGCCGTCGACCAGGAACACCTGGCGGGGCCCGCTGCCCCGCTCGGCGAGCAGGAAGTGGCGCCACCAGTCGGCGTCCCGGTCGACCTGACCGCTGCGGAAGGCGGCCACGCGGGCGAACCGCTCCTGGAGCGGCGAAGGGTCGTCGGCCGGGACCGGCCGGGCCCGGTAGCCGTCGGGCCAGCCCACCGGCAGGTGCCTGGCCGCGACCTCGTACACCGTGCAGGTGCCGGCGTACTGGTAGCCGGCCCGCCGGTAGAGCTGCACGGCCGCCGGGAACAGGGTGGAGATGGCCGCCCCGCGCTCATGGACCTCGGCCAGGTAGGCGCGGACCAGGTCGGTGGCGATCCCGCGGCCGCGGTGCTCGGCCCCGACCGAGAGGCCGGACAGCTGGCTGGCCGGCACCGGACGGCCGCCCCAGAACACCGGCTGGTTGCGGGCCAGCAGCAGGCCGAGCCGGTTGCCGTCCTCCTCCAGCACCCGCAGCTCCTCGACCCGGGTGCGGGCCACCGAGCGGTCGATGCTGACGCTGGTGGTGGAGTCGCCGAACGCCTGGGCGTCCTGGACCATCAGGGCCCGGTGCTCCTCCGGCCGTGCCATCCGGTACCTGCGCGTCACCCGAGCAACCCTCCTCGACTCCTCCTACGACCCTATCAATCCCTGCCGACACGGCCAGCCGAATCCGTTGGCGCCCAATCCGTTACGGCGGCAGAACGGCCAGGAAACCTGCCGGCAACACCGCTGCGGTACCTAACTGGCTGTGCCGGTTCGACCTCCGACGCAGAAAGGGGTACCGCCTTGGATTCCGGCGATACCGCATTCGTCCTCATGTCCGCCGCCCTGGTGATGTTCATGATCCCCGGCCTTGCGCTGTTCTACGGCGGCATGGTCAGGGCCAAGAACGTCCTGGCCACGGTCATGCAGAGCTTCTTCACCATGGGCCTGGTCTCGGTGCTGTGGGTGCTGGCGGCGTACTCGCTGGCCTTCTCCCCGGGGAACAGGTTCATCGGCGGCCTCTCCTGGATCGGCTTCTCCGGGGTCGGCCAGGAGCCCAACCCCGACCTGTCGGCCACCGTCCCCGCCATCGCCTACGCGGTCTTCCAGCTGTTCTTCGCCGCCATCACCCCGGCCCTGATCACCGGCGCCTTCGCCGAGCGGATGAAGTTCTCGGCCTTCGCCCTGTTCACCACCCTGTGGCTGTTCCTGGTGTACGCGCCGCTGGCCCACTGGGTGTGGGCGCCCGGCGGCTGGCTGCGTGAGCTGGGCGCGCTCGACTTCGCCGGCGGCACGGTGGTCCACATGAACTCGGGCTTCGCCGCCCTGGCCGCCGCCATCGTCATCGGCAAGCGGCGCGGGTTCCTCAAGGAGGCGATGGTCCCCCACAACCTGACCCTGACCATCCTCGGCGCCGGCATCCTGTGGTTCGGCTGGTTCGGCTTCAACGCCGGCAGCGCCCTGGCCGCCAACGGCCTGGCCGCCCAGGCGTTCATCGCCACCAACACCGCCACCGGCGCGGCCGTGCTCGGCTGGTGCCTCACCGACTACCTGCGCCGGCGCAAGACCACCACCCTGGGCGCGGCCTCGGGCGCGGTCGCCGGCCTGGTCGCCATCACCCCGGCCGCCGGCTACGTCGGCCCCATGGGCTCGATCGCCATCGGCCTGGCCGCCGGGATCGTCTGCGCCTTCGCGGTCGGCCTCAAGTACAAGGCCGGCTACGACGACGCCCTCGACGTGGTCGGGGTGCACGCGGTCGGCGGCATGCTCGGCGCCCTGCTGATCGGCGTGTTCGCCAACACCGCGTTCAACGAGGCCGGCGCCGACGGCCTGCTGGCCGGTGGCGGCCTGACCCTGCTCGGCAAGCAGGCCGTGGCCGTGGTGGCCACCCTGTCCTTCTCCTTCGTCCTCAGCTTCGGCCTGCTCAAGCTCGTCGACCTGGTGGTCGGCCTGCGGGTGACCGAGGAGGACGAGCTGGCCGGGCTCGACATCTCCCAGCACGAGGAGGTCGGCTACGCCTTCGCCGAGGGCGTCGGGGCGGCGGCTCCGGTCCCGGCCGGCGCCGCGGCCGCCGAGCGCAGCGCACCCTCAACCGTCCGCGTGCCCCAAGGAGACCTGGGCTGATGAAGCTGGTCGTGGCGGTCATCAAACCGTTCAAGCTGGAAGAGGTGAAGGCGGCGCTGGAGGGCGTCGGCGTCCAGGGCCTGACCGTGACCGACGCCCGCGGCTTCGGCCGCCAGCGGGGCCACACCGAGGTCTACCGCGGCGCCGAGTACCAGGTGGAGCTGCTGCCCAAGACCCGGGTCGAGGTCCTGGCCGATGACGACGCGGTCGAGGACGTGGTCAAGGCGATCGTGAACGGTGCCCGCACCGGCTCGATCGGCGACGGCAAGGTGTGGGTGCAGAGCGTCGAGCAGACCCTGCGCATCCGCACCGGCGAGATGGGAGGCGATGCCCTCTGAGTTCCGGCTCCGTTGACCTGGCCGGGGTCCGGACGGCGGCGGAGCTGACACTGAGCGAGGGCGGCCGGCCGGCCAGGCGCCGGGCGGCCGCCCTCGACCACGCCCTGGCCGAGCTGGTCGACGCCGTGCCCCTGCCCCGCAGCAGCCTGGCCCTGGTGGCCGTCGGCGGCTACGGGAGGGGCGACGTGTCGCCCCACTCCGACGTCGACCTGCTGGTCCTGGTGGACGACAGGCGCCGGCCGAGCCCCGAGGACCTCCGCGGCCTGCTCTACCCGCTGTGGGACGCCGGCTTCCAGGTCGGCCACGCCGTCTGCTCGCCCAAGGAGGCGATCGAGCGGGCCAGGAGCGACCTGGAGGCGGCGACCTCCCTGCTGGAGGCCCGGCTGGTGGCCGGGCCGGTCGGGATGATGGACGAGATGACCGGCCGCCGGCGGCGCTGGCTGGAGCGCGACGGGCGCCGGCTGGCCCGGCGGCTGCTCGAGGTCACGGCCGAGCGGCACCTGCGGGTCGAGCGGGCCGGCTGGGTGCTCGCCCCCGACCTCAAGCAGGACGTCGGCGGGCTGCGCGACCTGCACGCGGTCGGCTGGCTGGCCGCGGTCGCCGGCTGGCCCCGGCCGGCCGGGCGACCCGAGCTGGTCCGGGCCGGCGAGCTGCTGCTGGCCGTGCGCGAGGCCCTGCACGGCCAGACGCGGCGCAAGACCGACCGGGTCAGGGCCGACCTCCAGCCGGCCGTGGCCAAGGCCCTCGGCCTGGACGGCGAGGACGGGGTCGACCAGCTGATGGCGGCCGTGCACACCGCCGCCCGCACGGTCGAGTACCTGGCCGCGGTCGAGACCCGCACCCTGGCCGAGCGGCTGCTGGGCGGCCCCCGCCGCTCCGGGCTGGTCCGCCACCTGGAGCCGGGTGGCATCCGCCTGGAGGACGGCCTCCTGGTCGTCGACACATCCACAGGCACCGTGGGGCCGGCGGCCGAGGCCGGGGTCGACCCCACGGCCGACGTGTTGCTGGCCTTGCGGCTGCTGGCGGCCAGGGCGCGCACCGGGCGTCAGATCGCTCGGCCCACGCTGACCTGGCTGGAGCAGACCTTCGACCGGACGCCGCTGGAGGGCTGGTCGGAGCCGTTGCGGGCGGCGTTCATGACCGTCCTGCGCGGTCCCGAGGCGGTCGGCGCCTGCGAGCTGCTGGACCACGTGGGCGGCTGGATGGTGCTGCTGCCCGAGTGGGCTCCGGTGCGTGGCCGGGTCCAGCACGACCCCTGGCACCGCTACACGGTCGACGGCCACGCCTTCGCCGCCGCGGCCGAGGTGTCGCGGCTGCTCGAGCAGGACCAGCGGGCGGCCAGGACGGCCGAGGCCGCCGGCGACCTCGACGCCCTCTACCTGGCGGCCATCTTCCACGACATCGGCAAGGGGTCGGGCGAGGACCACAGCGTGGCCGGGGAGCTGCTGACCCGCCGGGCCCTGGCCCGCATGGGCCTGGACGCCGACGAGCTGGAGGAGGTGGCGGTCCTGGTCCGCCACCACCTCCTCCTGGTCGAGACCGCGACCCGGCGCGACCTGGACGACCCCAGCGTGGTCGAGGGTGTGGCCGCGGCCATCGGGTCGCCGCGCCGGCTGCGCCTGCTGCACCTGCTGACGGTGGCCGACGGGCAGGCCACCGGCCCGGCGGCCTGGAACGACTGGAAGGGGACGCTGGTCGCCGACCTGGCCGCCCGGGTCCTGCACGTGCTGGAGCGGGGGACGGCGCCCGGGCCGGGCGACCCCGAGGCCCTGGCCCGCAAGGTCGAGGCGGCCCACCCGGCCCTGGCCGGCAAGGCCGCCCGCCTGCTGGCCACCCTGCCCGACTCCTACCCGTCGGCGGTCGACGTCGACGAGCTGGCCGAGGAGCTGGAGCTGCTGGCCGACCCGCCCGGCCCGGGCGGGGTCCGCTACCGGATCGACCCGTCCGGCGACGGGCACGGGCTGGTCACGGTGTGCGCCGCCGACCGGCCGGGGACCCTGGCCCGCACCACCGGGGTGCTGGCCCTGCACCGGGTGTCGGTGCTGCGGGCCCATGCCTGGTCGACCAGCGCCGGGCTGGCCCTGCAGCGCTTCACCGTCCAGGCGCCGGCCACCCTGCGCTGGGAGCGCCTCGGGGCCGACCTGGACGCGGCCTGGGCGGGCCGGCTGGCCGTCGAGGCGCGCCTGGAGCGCAAGGCCCGCGACTACCGGCCGCTGTCGCCGGTCGAGGCCGACGTGCGGGTGCTGCCCGACGAGTCCGCCCACTCGACCGTGGTCGAGGTGCGGGCCGCCGACACCCTGGGCCTGCTCCACGCCCTCGCCGCCGCCCTCGGCGACCTCGACCTGGACGTCCGCGTGGCCAAGATCGACACCCTCGGCGACCGGGTCGTCGACACCTTCTACGTCCGCTCCCCCTGGGGCGCAAAGCTCAGCGACGACCAGGCCGACGAGCTCGGCCTGGCCATCCGCTACCGCACCACCCGTCTCCTCGGCGGCTGACTGTCGGACGTCGGCCGGGTATCGACGTCGTATTCCCTCGACGCAGCAGCTCAGGCAGGCCCTCCGCATGCGCGTCGGGCATACTTGGCCGGCGTCCCGGGCTCCGTCGCAGCGGCCCGGTGGGTCATCGAGGAAGGAGTCAGGCATGTCGCAGCAGGGTCCGCCGCCCCAGCCTCCGCTCCCGCCGGGCGGCGGCCCGCCCGGCGGCGGGCCCCCCGGTGTCGGGCCGCCCGGCGCTGGCCCGCCGATGGGCGCTCCGCAGCCCGGCCAGCAGCCCCTCTCGCCCGACCAGGAGCGGCTGTGGGCGACGCTCGCCCACCTGCTGTCGTTCGTGGCCGCCTACATCGCCCTCGGGTTCCTGGCCCCGCTGATCGTGCTGCTGCTGTTCGGCCAGCGCTCGGCCTACGTGCGCGCCCACGCCGTCGAGTCGCTCAACTTCAACCTGAGCTGGCTGCTCTACGCCATCGTGGGCGCGCTCCTGATCTTCATCGGGATCGGCATCCTGATCCTGATCGCGCTCGGCATCGCCTACGTCATCCTGATCGTGGTCGCCTCGATCCGGGCCAACAACGGCGTTTTCTACCGCTACCCGCTGACGATCAGGTTCGTCCGCTAACGCTAGGCCGGCGGGCAGGCGCAGGGGCTGGTGCCGCACCGCGGGCAGTCGCCGGCGTAGCGGCTCACCGCCTTGGCCAGGTCGACCCCGACCAGGTTGGCCACGCTGGCCAGCCAGGCCAGGGCGTCGCCGAGCTCGTGCTCCAGGGCGGCCGGGTCGCCGCCCCGCAGCGCCTTGGCCACCTCGCCCACCTCCTCGACCCACCACCGGAAGGTCCCGTCCACCCCCCGGGCCCGGTCCCGGGCCCCGTACAGCGTCTCGATCCGGTTCTGCAGCTCGGCCAGGTCCACGTGCCCTCCCGTCCTGTCGCGCCGGGCCTCTATGCTCGTCCCCATGTTGCCGCTCAAGGACGAGATGCTGCGGCGTCTCGCCGAGCATGCCAACGTGGCCCAGTTCCTCAGCTTCGGCCCCGGCCAGGACCTGCCGCAACGGCACTCGTGCCTGCGCGGCCACCGGGCCGGCCACCGCTTCGCCACCCCCGAGGACGGGGTCGGCGCCCTGCTCGCCCTGTCCACCGGCGGCTCGGTCAACGTCAGGAGCTTCCGGGCCGGGGCGCCCAGGGGCGGGCCGTTCACCTACGGCCTGACCCGCCGCGACGACGTCCTGGCGGTGCTGCGGGCCCGGGCCGCCGCCGGGCTGCACACGATCGCCAACGAGACCATCGACGTCCACGACGGCGGCGTCTCCGGGGTCGCCCTCGGCGGGATGGTCGAGTTCGCCCCCGGGGACACGCCCCGGGCGGTCGAGCGGCCGGGCACGGCCGCCCTCGGCCACGGCGCCGCCCTGGCCCTGCTCCGCACCGTCTACGGGTTCACCCCCGACCTGGACGACACGCCCGGCCGGCGGGTCGAGTTCAGCGTCCATCCCCTGGCCGCGGGCGTCCGCCAGACCCACACCGTCCTCTGGGAGCTCGAGCCGGCCGATCCGGTGGCCCTCGGCCGCCGGCTCACCTGGCCCAACCGCTTCAGCCGCCTCCTCGGGGACAAGGCGTTCGGCCTCCTGGTCGCCGACCTGCTCGGCCTGCCCGTGCCCGCGACCACCGTCGTCGGCCGCCGGGTCGCCCCCTTCGGCTTCGGCCGCCCCACCGGCGGCGGCGAGCGCTGGCTGCGCACCTGCCCGGCCGAGCCGGTGCCGGGCCGGTTCCTGACCCAGCGGGGCTGGCGCGACCCCTTCGCCCTGCTGGCCGCCGAGGACCCGTCGGGCACCGACCTCGTGGCCGTGCTGGCCCAGGAGGGCGTCCGCGCCCGCTGGTCGGGCGCCGCCCTCCCCGGCCACGACCGCGGCCTGGTGGTCGAGGGGGTCGCCGGCTTCGGCGGCGACTTCATGCTGGCCCGGGCGGCGCCGGCCAGGTTGCCGGACCAGGTGGTCGACGACGTCCGGCGGGTCGGGGTCCGCGCCGCGGACGCCCTGGGCCCGGTCCGCTTCGAGTGGGCCCACGACGGCGACCAGGCCTGGGTCCTCCAGCTCCACCTGGCCGAGGCGGCGGCGTCCGGCACCACCATCCACCCGGGAACCCCCTCCCGCTGGCACCGCTTCGACCCGTCCCTGGGCCTGGAGGCGCTCCGCGAGCTGATCGCCTCGCTCGGCGCCGACGAGGGCATCGAGGTCGCCGGCGACGTCGGCGTCACCTCCCACGCCGGCGACCTGCTCCGCCGGGCGGCGGTTCCGTCGCGGCTGGTCAGACGTGTCGAAGATCACAATCAAGCCGTGACCCGCAGCACCGACGATCAGCGAAAACACGTCGAGAATCGAGGATCGGGGGAGTTCATGGCCTAAACGAAGAAAGGGTCCTCGAGCGGGGCCCAAGGGGGCGCAGCCCGATGTTCCATACCCGAGGGCAGGCGACGACCCGGACATCGACAAGGCGAGCATCGGCCACCGGCCGGCCTCGATCGATCCCGCTCGTTCTCGCCCTGTTGGCGGCCGTGGGCGCGTCCCTGGCCGGGGCCGCGCCGTCCGCCGCCCAGGCCACAGTCAGGCTGGAGCTGACCCCGGCCAGAGCCCTTACCGAGGTCAGGAGGCCGATCCGCTACAGCGCGGAGCTGGTCGCCGCCAACAACCGCCGACAGGACGTCACCAGCCGGACGACGCTGCGCTCCAACGGCCCGGCTCCGTGCCACCAGGACAGCGTCATCCCCGGTCAGCTCAGCTGCGACGACAACGGTGTGTTCAAGATCACCGGTGCGTTCGGCAACCCCGAGATCACCTCCGAACCCGCCGAGCTTGAGGTGGTGAACGGCCGGGTGCCGCCGGCCTTCGAGTCGACGCCGGCACCCTCCCCTCCCAACCGCGAGGTGACGGTGGTGGGCCTCACCGGCTCCTGCAGCCAGACGGGGACGCTCACCTCCAGGGAGCTCCGCGTCGCCCAGAAGGTCGCCGGAGTGTTCACGGCGAGGTTCACGATCCCGCCCGGCACCTTCCCCGGGAGCTACCCGCTGTCGCTCGTGGTCACCTGCGACGGGCAGCCCCAGCGGGCCACGGCCGAGATCGTGGTCAGCAACCAGCCGCCCGACGCGGTCGACGACCAGGCCACCGTCACCCCGGGCGAGAGCGTCACGATCCCCGTCAGCGGCAACGACACCGACCCGGACGGCGACGACGGCTACAGGACGCTGCTGGAAGCCGACCCGCCCACCTTGGGCACGGCCGCGGTGGAGGAGAGGGACCAGACCATCGAATACACCGCCGGCCCGGGGTTCATCGACCATGACCAGTTCACCTACCGGAGCTGCGACGTCGTCGACGCGAGCGGGAAGGCCGATTGCGACCAGGCCACCGTGACCGTGACCAGGCGGGATCCGGAGCCGGTCGACGACCCCGACGAGACCACCGTGCAGGAGACGGCGGTCTCGATCCTGGTCACCAGGAACGACACCGCCCCCGATCCGGCCAGGCTGCGAGTCCGAAGGGGTCCGGGACATGGCACGGCCGTGGTGGAGCGGCAGCGCGACGGCAACATCGAGTACACCCCCGAGGACCGGTTCACGGGCAAGGACACCTTCGAATACGACTACTGCGAGGGCGTCTTCCCTCCCAATGTGGTTGGTGTGGTCGCCTGCCCGCCGGCCACGGTCACCGTGGACGTCAGGCCGTCGCCGACCTCGCCGGAGATCACGACCGTCACGCTGAATCCCACCCCGCCCAACCGGGCGGCGGTGGTCACGGGGACCACCGGCTCCTGCAGCCGGACGGGCATGCTCATCCTCCACCTTCCGTCGCCGGGAACCGACGTCTCCCTCCCGGTGACCGCGGGCCAGGACGGCGCCTTCGAGCAGCGTCTCGCGGTCCCCGGAGGGACCTTCGTCGGGATCTACCGGCTGGAGCTGCGGGTCGACTGCCAAGGGAAGGTCCAGGTGGCCGAGAAGCCGCTCGAGGTGGCCAACAGGCCGCCCACGGCGGTGGACGACCCGGCCGCCACGAACAGGGACACCCCGGTCACCATCGACGTCACCGGCAACGACGGCGACCCCGACGGCGACGACGGCTACCAGACGTCGTTGATCGCCGACAGGCCGGCCGACGGCAGGGCCGACGTGCGGCCGGACAACCGGATCCGCTACACCCCCGACAAGGGCTTCGTCGGCGTGGACCACGTCCGGTACCGCTTCTGCGACGTCGTCGACGCCGCGGGCACGACCGACTGCGGCGTCGCCACCGTCACCGTGGCCGTCGGGGCCTCGCCGCCGAAGGCGGTCGATGACACCGCCAGTACCGTCCGGGACCGGCCGGTCAGGATCGACGTGACGAAGAACGACACCGATCCCGACGTCGCCAAGCTGCGGGTGCTGCGCCCGGTCCGCCCAGGAGCCAGGGCCGAACAGCAGCCGGACGGCAGTGTCCTCTACTCCCCCGAGCCGGGGTTCACCGGCACGGACACGTTCCGCTACGACTACTGCGGCGGCTCGGTAGGCGTCGACGCGGCCGCTCAGGGCGCCTGCTCGTCGGCCACCGTCACGGTTGCAGTGACCAGACCGGACCCCATGCCAGTCGATGATCCGGACGCCACCACGCTGCGGGACCAGTCCGTCGTCATCGACGTCATGCAGAACGACCACGACCCCGACGCCGCCATGGTCCGGGTGAGGTCCCGGCCCGCGCCCCAAGGCGCGGCCGACCTGCTGCCCGGTGGCACCATCCGCTACACCCCGGAGCCGGGGTTCACCGGCACAGACAGGTTCCAGTACGACTACTGCCGCGGCTCGGTAGACCCCGGGGCCGCCGGGCACGCCGCCTGCCCGGCCGCCACCGTCACGGTCGCGGTGACCGCCATGCCGGTGATCTCCTCGGTCAGGCCCGGGTCCACGGCCCCTGGCCGGACGGTGGAGGTGGACGGCAACAGCGGCTCCTGCAGCCGGACGGGGACGCTCGCCCTCCACGGGACCGGCGCCGTGGCGACCGTCGCCGCCGCCCAGGACGGTGGCTTCACCATCAGGCTCACGGTGCCCCCGGGAACCTTCCCGGGAACGTACCGGCTGGAGCTACGCGTCGACTGCAACGGCCGGGCCCAGCGGGCCGACGGGTCCCTCACCGTGACCAACCATGCGCCGGTGGCGACCGACGACACCGTCACCACCACCCGTGACCATCCCGTCAGCGTCGAGGTCACCGCCAACGACCGCGACCCCGACGACCCCGACGGGTACGCGACCCTCGTGCTCGTCTCGAGCCCGCCCTCCCACGGCACGGCCGAGGTGCAGGCGGACAACCAGGTCCGCTACACCCCCGACGAGGGCTTCTCCGGGCGGGACCGGTTCGGTTACAGCCTCTGCGACGACATGCTCAACGCGAACGGGACGGCCGACTGCGGAGCCGCCACCGTCACGGTGCGCGTCGATCCCCGGGCCTGTGTGCCGCCGGCCGGTGCCAGCCCACCGCTCCACGTCGACCCCGTCAAAGGAGCGGGCGGGACCAGCCTGCGCATCACGGCCACGGTCGACCGCGGGCTGGCCGCCTGCCCGCTCAGGCTCCTCCTCGGCGGGACCCCTCTCGGCCCCGACGTCGGCGTGCGGTCCGACGGGAACATCTCCGAGGAACGGCAGGTTCCCGGGGACGCCAGGCCCGGGCCAAGCTCCTTGCGGCTGGCGACGCTGACCGCCCAGACCGTGGCCGAGACGCCGTTCGAGGTCGCGCCCATTCCGAGCCCAGCCGGGCTGCGCCTGCCGTTCAGGCTGCTTGTCGGCGTGGGGGCGCTGCTGGCCGGCGCCCTGGCCCGAGCCGCCTTCCGCAGATGGCGGCGGCTCTCCCGCCAGGAGCGCAGGGCCGGTGAGCTTCCCGACGATATCCGGGTCGAGCCGCACCCCAGGCCGGTCGAGGTCACCGTGGAGCCCGAGCATGACACCACACGGACCTTCACCGTGCGGCTGGAGTCCCATCCCGACCCCGGCAACCAAACCGTCCAGGAGGTGAATCCATGACCACCGCCATCGCCACCCACCCGTTCACCGTCTCCGCCTTCCTGTTCGGCGAGGACCAAGACACGGAACAGGCCCTAACCCAAGCCCTCCACGAGCATGGCGTCCTCGGTTCGATGGATACGACGCTCGAGCTCGTGTCCGAGGCCGGACGTGAGGCCGCCGCCGACCAGGTCGCCGTCGTCGCCCACGGGCTGCTCGACCTGGACCTCGGCGAGCTGGTGGTCGCGGGCTGGCGCAAGCAGGGCCAGCTGGCCGCCGCCGCCGAGCGCACCGCCGCCAACCCCGGCAGCTCCGAGGTGGTCGAGCTCGCCACCCATCGGATCAGCTCGGCCCACCATCCCTCTGTCGAGCTGCTGGTCAACGACGTCCACGTGGCCACCGTGACCTTCGACCTGGAGGTCGAGTTCGTCATCAAGGCGTTGGTGGTCACCGTCCGGGACGGCCATGTCGTCAGCCTCCACACCGGGGCCTGCGACGTGGCGGCCACCCTGGCGGCCGAGGGTATCCAGCTGGCCAGCCGCCGAGGGCACTTCGAGCTGCCGCTGGTCGTCCGCTGGCCGCTGCGGCTACGGCTCGGCGGCGACTCCGACCACCTGCCCTACGGCGCCAAGTCCCCCCCGACACCCGCACCGGCGCCGACCCGACGGTATCGAACGCCGATCAACCACTCCATTCGCCGGCAGCGCCGCCAGCGGGTCGCATCGGGGAGGCCGGCAGACTAGGGGGGAGAGGTTCTGCAGACGGGACTCGACTCGGTGATTCACGGACTGCCGGAGCCGCTTGTGTGGCGGTTGCACACCACTCGTGCCTGCCTGCGTACGGCGACAGCGAGTTCACCGCGGTGGGTACTTGGTGGGCATCGGCGGCTGCCAGGCGTCTAGATGTGAAAGGAACCCCAGCTAGGTTGGGTTCCGTCTGGTC
>Ga0209382_10003786_pt1 | contig 20746 bp, 26 predicted proteins | sample SoiMetdeltSBSDD5_FD_187599 | JGI IMG/M metagenome (GOLD analysis project Ga0209382, IMG submission 187599) | Bulk soil microbial communities from a Populus tree surrounding site in Tennessee, USA - Soil MetaG P. deltoides SBSDD5 (SPAdes) (version 2) | ecosystem: Environmental > Terrestrial >... | reverse complement strand
GCCGCCGGTACTGATCGGCCTGCCGGGCGATGCGACTTATGCCAATGCGCGCGAGGCGGGCAGGGCGCTCTATCGCCAGACGATCCTGCCGCTGGCGGAGGGGATGCTGGCTGGGCTGGCGGAGATGCTGGGCGACTGGCTCGGGCCGGTCCGGATCGCGGTCGACACCGACCGGATAAGCGAACTGGCCGAGGATCGGGCGCGGCTGTGGGAGAGCGTCGGCGCGGCAGAGTTCCTGAGCCGTGACGAGAAGCGGGAGCAGCTGGGGTTTGAACCGGAGGATGGGCAATGACGGGCGATGTGCTGGCGCGGCTGATGGCGCAAAGCGAGGCGAGGGGCGTCGACCTGATCACCCTGCGCGCGCTGGTCGAGGAGGCGAGCCAGGCCGGCGCGGCGCGGGCGTTGGGGGCGCTGGGATTGGATGATCCGAGAGCGCGGCGGGATATGGATGAATTGCGCGAGCTGCTGTCGGCCTGGCGGGATGCGAAGCGCAGCGCGTGGCAGGCGGTGGTGAGCTGGGCCGTGCGGATCATGCTTGCCGCGCTGCTGGCGGGGATGGCGGTCAAGCTGGGTTTGCTGGAGTTGCTGCATGGATAGTTCCCCTTCACCGGGGCGCAAGGTTCGCTTTGCCGGATACGCAGCGATTTTCGACCGGCCGGACCGAGGCGGGGACGTGATCCGCAAGGGCGCGTTCGCGGGCAGTTTGGAGCGGGCCGGGCCGGTGCCCTTGCTGTGGCAGCACAAGGCGGGCGCGGTGATCGGGCGGATCAAGCATTTGAGCGAGGACCGGCGCGGGCTGCGGGTTATCGCGGAGCTAGGCGAGGGCGCGGACGCGGCGCGGGCGGCGAAGCTGGTCCGAAGCGGGCAGCTCGATGGGTTGAGTTTCGGCTATCGGGTGCGCGAGGCGGGGAAGAGTGGGGGGTTGCGGGAATTGCGCGACCTTGAGCTGGTCGAGGTCAGCCTGGTGGCGGAACCGATGCAGCCGAGGGCGCGGGTGCATGCGGTTGAATGAGAGAGGGCTTTGGGTAACTGTAGGTGAATGCTGCCTATCTGGATCATGATCGTTGCTGGCCTCGCCCAAGTCATCGTCGATGGCGACGATATTGACGAACATCGCTTCGAAAATGGTCCGTTGAATGATGCCGAAGTTCAGCGGATTCGCGAGGCTGCGCCGGGCATGACTGAGACGTGCGTCGCAAAGCTTCGAACCGGCGGAACGAAGGCATTGCAGGCACCGACTGCGGAGTGCTTCCAGATGACTGCGTCTCAGCGGTGGTCTGGTCTGTGGCGCAACGACTTCGAAGGATCACTGTTTTGCCCCGCGCCGGCGAAGACGTGCGGATATGTGGCCAGAGGTAGAAGATCCGAGCCATCAATCTGGCTCGATTTTGGTCGCCCACCTTCTGCCGAATTTAGTCCGAAGCAGCACGGCGGATTATATGCGGTCGAATTTATTGGCCGTCGGACGGCAATCCCCGGGCATCATGGGCATATGGGCGTGTTCGATGCCGAAATGATTGTTGATCAATTGATCTCAATGAAGGAGATCGAAGCGCCACCCCGGCCTTCGAAAGCCGACATAAAGGCGATGAAGAGAGAATGCCTGGCAACCCCGGGCTGCGCGCGGGATAAGGAAATGATGAACGCGCTAGATGATGAACTGAAAAAGTAAGGCGGATCCCGGATCAAGTCCGGGATGACGAGAAGATGCAAGGGTCGCTTCGGCGGCCCTTTTTTATTGGGCGAAAGGAATGGGCATGATCGAAGTGAAGGCGGATGGGCTGGAGGCGTCGTTTGAGGCGCTGGAGCAGGAAGAGGATGGGGTCGAGGCGCTGAAGCAAGAGTTGGCGCTCTTGAAGAAGCGGGTCGACGAGGGGGTGATTGCGGCGCAGCGGCCGGCGCTGGATGGCATCAAGTCCGTCGAGGCGGCGAGTTTCATCGAGCAGTATCTGCGCAAGGGCGTCGAGGCTGGACTGGAACGGAAGGCGGTCGGTAGCTCGACCGACGCGATCGGCGGCTACGCGGTGCCGCGCGAGATCGACGAGAAGATCGAGAAGACCTTGGTCGCGATTTCGCCAATCCGCGCGGTCGCCAATGTCGTCAAAGTCGGCAGCGCCGGTTATCGCAAGCTGATCACGACCGGCGGCACGCCGTCGGGCTGGGTCGCCTATGAGGCGGCGCGGCCGATGACCAACACGCCGACCTTCAGCGAGGTCGTGCCGGCGGCGGGCGAGCTCTACGCCAATCCGGCAGCCTCGCAGCAGATGCTCGACGATGCGATGTTCGACGTCGAAGCCTGGCTGGCCAGTGAGATTGCGACCGAATTCGCCCGGGCGGAAGGATTTGCCTTTGTAAAGGGCACGGGCACCAACCAGCCGCTCGGCTTCTTGAGCTCGCCCAATGCCACGACGGCGGACGGTGCGCGGCCGCAGGGAACCTTGCAGTTCATTGGAACGGGCGTGTCGGCCGGATTTCCGGCGAGCAATCCGCAGGACAAGATCCTGGACCTGGTCCAGTCGCTGAGACCACCTTATCGCCAGGGTGCGGTATTCGTGATGAACTCGGCGACTGCGACGGCAGTGAGGAAGTTCAAGACTGCTGACGGTGCTTATGTGTGGCAGCCGGGCATGGTGTCGGGCGCGCCTGCAACACTCTTGGGCTATCCGGTGATCGAGGCGGAGGACATGCCCGACATCGCGGCGAGCAGCCTGTCGATCGCCTTCGGCAACTTCAAGGCCGGCTATACGATCGCCGAGCGGAATGCGACGACCATCCTGCGCGATCCCTTCACCAACAAGCCCTATGTCCATTTCTATGCGACCAAGCGGGTTGGCGGGCAGGTAGTGAATTCTGAAAGCATCAAACTGCTGAAGTTCATCTGATCGCTTCGGCGGGCGGGGAGTCCCCCCTCTCCCCGCTCGCTTCGCGAGTCGCCCTCTCCCCCTGAAGGGGGCGAGGGAGTTTCCGCCTGCATTCGAAAGCAAAGCGATGACATTCACGCCGAAATTCGTCGACCTGGTGCGCAATGCCGCGACGGTCACGGGCACCGGCCCGGTGACCATTGGCGCTGCGGTCAGCGGGTTCGCCAGCCTGGCAGACGCGGTCAGCAGCGGCGAGCAATTCTATTATTGCATCCAGGGTCTCGACAAACCGCAGGAGCGGGAAGTCGGACGCGCAACGATGCAGGCCGACGGCAAGGTGGCGCGGCAGGCGATTGCCGACCCGCTCACCAATTTCACCAGCGGCGCCAAGACGATGGCGCTGGTCGCGCCGGCCGAATGGTTTGAGAAGCTGGACGATGCGCTGCTGACCGTCGCCACCCGCGCCGAGCTGGCGGCGAAGTCATCGGGCTGCGCCTTCCTTGCCGAAGCGGGGCGGGCGGGGAGCTTCGTGTTCGACCCGTCCGACCTTTCGGCCAAGGTTGCGGCCGACCCGGTGCAGGGGATCCACGTCCCGCCGACGTCCGACCCGTCGGGCGCGTCCGGCACCTGGGTCCGCCGGTTCGACGGGCCGCTCAATGTCCGATGGTTCGGCGCCACGGGCGATGGCACGACATACGACGGCGCGGCCTTCGTTGCGGCGATCGCCTATCTGCGAGCCACGGGATTCAACGGCGACACCTACTATCAGGGGTCGCCGAAACTGCTGGTCCCGGCCGGCCACTATTTCCTCGGCACGACGACGCTCGACCTCAACCACACGCTGGTCATCGAGGGTGAGGGCAGCGGCCTTTCGGGCGGCAGGGCGACCAGACTTCGGTGGGCCGCCGGCGCCACGGGAATCCGGGTGCAGCGTCACAATACGTCGGGGGCACAAGCGACCATCGCATCGGGCCAAAATGGCGGCGACGGATCGATCATCCGCGGTCTGAACCTGGTCGGCGGCTTTGCCGGGACCGAAGGCGAGTTTCACGGTATCCATTTGCGCGCACGGGCGGTTGTCGAGGATTGTTTCATCTCCGACTTCCAGGGCGACGGCATCCATTCGAATGTCGTCACCGGCGGATCGCCGGAGGGCAATGCCAACAACAGCGTGATCAACCGCGTCAGCGTCTATCGCTGCCGCAAGGGGCTGTACTTCGACGGGGCCGACAGCAATGCCTGCCTTGTATCGATGCTCGAAGCATCGGCCAACCGGACCTGGGGCGTCGATGACAGCAGCTTTCTCGGCAACAGCTATCTAGCCTGTCACACGGCGGCGAATGGCTGGGACGGGGCGCTCGGTTCGATCCCGACCGCCTGCACGCACGGCGGCAAGCGTTATTATGTGAAGGTGGGCCAGGCCGAATGGTGCGCGACCAATGCGCCGAGTGGGACCACGGCCGACAATCTGGGCTGGGGCCATGTCGGGTCCGGCGGTACCTATAATGGCGTGGCCCAATGGGCGAGCGGCACAACTTTCCGCGAAGGCGGGGCGTACAAGACCGACAACCTCAATGCCCGCAATGTTTTCATCGGATGCTATTCGGAGGGCGACCAGAGCCCGGCCCAGCTGACGAGCCCGACGATCGAAGTCGGCGGGCTTCATGCGGCGGGACTCAAGGGCACTGGCGTCTATTTCGGCAACAGCTTTGGCCGCCTGACGGCGACCAAGTTGGGATCGGTCGACGATGCCACCGGCAATTTGCTGGGAATGGAGCCGGGCCTGCTAGAGTTCGGACACCCGACCAACGGGCAATATACACTGGAGTGGATGAACGCGGATTTGGTGTGGACCATCTTCCGCAGCAGCGTGCCGTCCAACTGGGCATTCCGGTTGAGCGGCGAAACCACGACGCTCAATGTCGGCAAGCGCCGCCTCGATTTTCCCAACGGCTTCGGCCTCAACGACAAGAAGGTCCTGTCAGGCAGCGCCGCACCGACCAGCGGGAACTATGTCCAGGGCGACATGATGTTCAACTCCGCGCCGTCGGCCGGAGGCTCGATGGGCTGGATGTGCGTGGCAGGGGGAAGTCCGGGGACCTGGAAGGCCATGGGGAGTCTTGCCGCGTGAGTATCGCGACCTTTTCGCTCGGCAACCCGAGCATCGCCCAGGTGGCGCCAAACGAGGGTGGCAAGAAAGCGCCACCCATCCGGACGGCGCGGGCACTCGCGGACCAAAAACTGGCGCCGGAGCCCCGCTGAACATTCACACAGTCAGGAACGAAGATGACGCTTCTGCTCAAAGACCCGGGAGCGACGCTCGACTATAGCGTCGACTGGGGTGCCGATTATCTGACCGGCGATGTCATCACCGAAAGCAGCTGGACCGTCAGCCCGGCCGAGGCGGGAGGGTTGTCGATTGTCTCCAGCAGGTTCGACCTTCTGGTGTCGACGGTTGAAGCGGGCGGCGGTCAGCCCGGGCGGATCTATCGCCTGACCAACCATGTCGTCACTGCCGAAGGGCGTGAGGACAGCCGGTCGATCATGCTTCGCGTGGAGCAACGCTGATGATCGCGAACAATATCGCCGAGGCAGCGGTCAGCATGGCCGAGGCCCAGGCCTATGCCCGGGTCGAGACCGGCGAGGAGGAAGCGCTGCTCGCTGGGCTGGTCAGAACCGCCAGCGCGCTGTGCGAGAGCTTCACCGGGCAAGTACTGGTGGCGCGGGCATTCGAGGAGGTGCTGCCGGTTGGCTCGCAATGGCAGCGGCTGGCGCTGACGCCGGTGCGTGCGATCGATGACGTTGCGGTGCTGGCTTCGGATGGGGGCGTTACCGTGCTGCCGGCAGGGGAATTTGAAATCGACATCGACGGCCGGGGTGACGGCTGGGTGCGATCACCACGCGGCGGCGGCTTGAAAATCAGGGTGCGGGGGCAGGCGGGAGTTGCACTGGAGCCTAACGGCGTTCCGGAACCGCTGCGCCAGGGCATCCTGCGGCTGGTCGCGCATTTATTTGCAACACGGGACGGCAGCGATGGCGAACCGCCGGCGGCTGTGACGGCGCTGTGGCGGCCTTACCGACGGATTCGGCTGGCATGAGCGAGTTCGCGGGAACGCTCAAAGAGCGGATCATCATCGAAAGACCAGTCGCGTTGCGCACGGAGGGCGGGCTGCAGCAGCCGGGTTGGGAGCCTGTCGCGCGCTGCCTGGCGGCAATCGTCGCCGAGGGAACGGGCGCGGAGGTGGAAGGCATGACCTTGTCGGCTATGCCGCGGTTCAGGGTGACGATCCGCAGGCGCGACGGGATCGCCGTCGGGCATCGCATCGTCTGGGGCGAGCGGGCCATGCTGGCGAAACAGCGGATTGACGATCCCAAGCAACCCGACCGGATTCTGCTCAGATGCGAGGAGATGCGCTGATGGCGTTGTTCGACAGGCTTGTGGAGCGTGTCGAGGCCAAGGCGCTCGCGGCGGCGGAGGCCATGCTGAAGAACGCCGAGACCGTCATTGCCGAGTTTCCCGACATCACGCTGCAGCGCGAAAACGATTGGCTGGTGATCTCAGGGCGGGGGCTGATGCGGCGCTGGCTTGCCGATGTGCGGTTGCGCTTTGCCTTCAGGAGGCTTGGGTGAGCGCGGGAAGTGCGCTGCAGGCGGCGCTTGCCAATGCGCTCGGCAGCGAGGCGCGCCTGACAGGCATCTACGACGGACCACCTGCCCGTGCCTCATTTCCCTATGGGGTGATCGATGCTGGCAGCGAGGGTGACTGGAGCCACAAGAGCGGCGGCGGGCGCGAGGTGCTGGTGGCGCTGACCTTGTGGGACGAGGAGCCAGTGCGCCTCGCCGAGCTGGCCGATGCCGCCGAAGCGTTGGCGGGCAGTGTGGCGGCCGTCGAAGGCTGGCAGCTGGTGTCGATGTGCCTGCTGAGGCGGCGGACGGTTCGCGATGTCGCCGGACCGTGGGCCGCGGCGATCGATTTTCGAGCGCGGCTGCTGGCCGACTGAATTCACGACGATCGAAAGGAAGCATGATGGCTGCAGAGCGCGGCAGTGCCTTCCTGTTGAAGCTGGGCGGCGGAAGCCCGGTGACATATGCGACCGTGGCAGGGCTGAAGACGACCCAGCTGGCGATCAACGGCGACGCGGTGGCGATCACCAACAAGGACAGCGGAGGCTGGCGCGAATTGCTGTCGGGCGCCGGCGTCAGGTCGGTGAGCGTCGCAGCAAGCGGGATATTCACCGGATCGACGGCGGAGGTTCAGGTCAAGGGGCTGGCATTGAATGGGCAGCTTGCGCCCTATGAGCTGAGCTTCGAAAGTGGTGAGCGAATGCGCGGCCAGTTCCTGGTTTCGCGGCTGGAATATGCCGGCGATTTCAATGGAGAGCGCAATTACACGCTGTCGCTGGAAAGCTCGGGCGAGGTGGCGAGCTTGTGAGCGCCAACCCCTATCGTGGTGAAGCGAGCCTAAAGGTTGGCGGTGAAACCATTGTCATCCGGCCGAGCTTTTCCGCGCTAGTCGCGGCCGAGGAGGAATTGGGGCCGCTGTTCGCGCTGGTCGAGCGCGCGGCGGACGGCAAGCTCGGCATCAGCGAAATGGCGGCGCTGTTCGATCACCTGTCGCGAGAGGGAAGGGCGACCGGGATCGACCGAGCGAGGATTGGACAAGCGATCGTCGAGCAGGGACTGGCCGGGGTCAGCCCGCTATTGAAGCTGATACTCGGTCAGATCCTCCAAGGGCGATGAAATTCGGCGAGCGATCTGCCGCGTTGGCTGGATTGGCGGCGCGATTCCTGGGCTGGCGGCCAGAGGAATTCTGGGCGGCAACACCGGCCGAACTAGCGGCCGCGCTGCACGATGAAACAGCCGAGGCCGTGGCTGGCGATGAGCTCGCGCAGCTAATGGCGCGGTTTCCAGATGCCGTTCCAAATGAGGGCGAATGATGGACGAGCAGATCGAGCGAATGGTTGTCAGTGTCCGCGCCGACACCCAGAGCTTCGCCCGCGACGTGGCGGCGATGCGCGGCGAGCTGGAGGGGCCGCTGGCGGCTGGTGTTGGGCGCGCCGGACGGCTGATCGAAGGCTCCCTGAGCCGGGCGATTGTCAGCGGGAAGTTGGGCTTCGATGACCTGAGGCGGGTCGCACTATCGGCACTGGCGCAAATCGCCCAGGCCTCATTGCGAGCGCTCATCACACCGGGCGGCGGGCAAGGTGGCGGGATCGGCGCCATCTTCACGTCCGCCCTGTCGAACCTGTTCGGGGCGCCGGGAAGGGCGCATGGCGGTCCGGTCGGGGCGGGCAGGAGCTACCTTGTCGGCGAGCGCGGGCCGGAGCTGTTCGTGCCGTCAGGCGGTGGCCGGATTGAGCCGATGCGAGGCGGGGCGCGGGACGTGCGCGTATCGATCGCCGTCCAGACGCCTCGGCCGGGCGATCCCATGGTGCTGCGCCAGTCGTCTCGGCAACTGGCGCGCGCCGTGCGATCGGCGCTCCGGGATCGCTGATGCCAATCTGGTTCACCCGAACCGGCGCACCGGTCGAACAGTCGTGGGTGAAGCGCTTCGCCGCGGCAGACTGGACGGTCGACTTCCCGCGTGGGGCGATGGCCAGCACGGTTGCCCATCCCGACGAGCGTGGGCTGACGGTCGAGGCGCATTTCCTCCGGAAAGGCGACATTGTTGGGTTGATCTACGACAGCCAAGACCGCCACTCGCATCCGGCGCGGGCGCGCGAAGCAAGGGGCGATTATTCGCATTGCAAGCTGAGCTTCCGCTGGAAATCGACCGGACTCATCGCGCTCGATGCCGTCAACGGACCGACGATGACCATCGAAGGCCGCGATGCCGCCGGGCAGACGAAAAGCTGGTTCGTTCGCCTGTGGAACTATGCCAGCGGCAGCCCGACCAATGCGGTCGTGACGCTGGATTTCGACGCGCTCGATGGCGGGTACTTGCTGCCCGCCGACGCGGACCCGGTTTGGCCGAAGGATATCGATCGGATCTTCTTCAGCCTGGTGCCGCCGGCCTATGTCGCAGAGAGCGCGGAGTTGATCGGCGCCTTGACCGGTGCGCGGCTGGAAATCAGCGAGATCAACTGCGACGGATCAGGCAGCGTCATCGCCGCGAGCGATGCCTGGGCGCCCGAGCATGGCTTCAACGCCTGCACCGCCTACGACGACATGTATCACCTGTCGCCCGACAGGGTCGTGCGGGCGATCGAGGCCGCAGGGTTCCGCGGAACGATCAACCACTATGTCGGGATGAGCCATTTTCCCGCGTTAGGGCCGGATGGACTGGTCGATCCGGCGCAGGCGATGTGTGCCGCGGCGCGGGAATGGCACCGTGATTTTGCGCGGGCGGCGAAGGCATGCGGATTCGAGGTCATCTGGTCGATGAGCTACGAGTTGCTCGACACCTTCTGCCCGGCGGCATGGAAGCAGCGTGCGCATGATGGGGCGGCTGCGGCGACGGCCTATGATCCGCCCTCTACACTGCTGTCGCCAGCCAATGCGGACGCGATGGGCTATCTAGGACGGATCGCAGCGGAGCTGGTCGACATATCGGTCGAGGCGGGGCTTGAGCCCTTGTTCCAGGTCGGCGAGCCCTGGTGGTGGGTCAGGAGCGACGGCGCAATCTGCTGTTACGACGACGCGGCGAAAGCGGCGTTCGGCGGCAGCCCCGTTGCCATCACAAACGTACGCGGCAATCTGTCCGCCGCACAGAAGGTGCTGCTCGACCAGGCGGGCGCGCTCCTGGCGTCATCAACGGCGGATATTTTCGCTGCGGCCAGAGCCGCAGAGCCAAGCACCAAGACCCATCTGTTGGCTTATCTGCCGGGTCTGCTCGATCCGGCAGCGCCAGAGGTGAGGCGGGCGAACCTGCCGATCGAGTGGCTCAAGCCGCATGCCGACGTGCTCCAACTCGAGGATTATGCGTGGGTGACCGACGGGCGGCGTGCACTGCGGGACGCAGCTTATCAGACGGTCGAGCAGCGGCTCGGATACGGCCCATCCGACCAGCACTATTTCTCCGGATTTGTCGCGACGGGTGAGAATCGCGAGCAATGGCGCGCGATCATCGAAGCGGCGCGCGAGGCGGACATAAGAGGGGTCGATAAATCCTTCATCTGGGCGATGCCGCAATGGTGGCGGGACGGCGTGACCCTGTTTGGTGAGGAGGACGATGTGCAGCCGTTCGACGATGTCGCCTTCCCGATCGCGATCGGGGCTGAAGCAAGCGTGAGCGCCGGCTTTTCGACCAATGTCGTGACCAGCGCCAGCGGGCATGAATTTCGCAATGCCAACTGGAGCCAGGCACGGCTGAGGATCGATGCCGGGCCGGGAGTTCGAAGCGAGGCCGAGCTGGGAGAGCTGATCAGCTTCTTCCGCGCCCGGCGCGGGTCGGCAGTGGCATTTCGCTTCCGCGACCCGTTCGACCATAGCTCCAACGGCATGACTGGCGCTGCGGGCGGTGCCGACCAGCCCTTGGGCGAGGGCAACGGGCAACGCACCAGCTTCGAACTGATCAAACATTATGGCGACGGCGAAAAGCGGCGGATCACCCGGCCGGTGGCGGGAAGCGTGCGCATTTCGGTGGATGGGTCCGAACAGGCCAGCGGCTGGAGCCTCGATCCCTTGGGAATCGTGCGGTTCGATACCCCGCCGGTGAGCGGTACGGTTGTGGCTGCCGGATTTGAGTTCGACGTGCCTGTGCGCTTTGCGGAAGACCAGTTGGAAATCAATCGAGCGACCTTCCTGGCCGGCGAGGCGCCCAGCGTACCGCTGATCGAGGTGCGCGAGGGATGAGCGCCGACCTTGCGGCCCTGGCCTTCTGCTGGCTCGTGGAACGTCGCGACGGGGCAGGCCTAGCGCTGACCAGCCATGACCGGCCGTTGATGGTAAGCGGGGTTCGCTTCGAGCCCGCGCCAGGGATGACGCCGGCTGAAATCCGATCTGAGCTTGGGCTTGAGCCCCAGTTGGGCGAAGTCGCGGGATCGCTTTCGTCGGCCGCCATTAGCGAGGCGGATATTGCTGTCGGCCGGTGGGATGGAGCAGCGCTCAAGCTGTTCGCTGTCGACTGGGCGGTTCCAGGCGAGATCCATCCGCTACTTGAGGGCCAACTTGGCGAGGTGTCGACCCGCGATGGAGCGTTCGAAGCCGAGCTCAACGGCGCGGCGGCACGGCTTCAGCGGCCGGTCTGCCCGTTGACCTCGCCCCAGTGCCGGGCGGAGCTAGGCGATCCGCAGTGCCGGGTCGACATGGCAGGCCGCCGGGTTCGAGCCAGAGTGGCGAGCGCGGATGCACACATCGTCATGGTCGACCAACCGGTCGACGACAGATTCCGGTTCGGGGAAGTGCGGTTCCTGGACGGCGAGGCAAATGGTGAGCGGCGGACGATCCTCGGGGTCGAGGGGCAACAGCTTCACCTCCGCAGTGCACCAACCGGCATCGTTGTGCCTGGAACGGCGATCGAGATTGCCGAAGGCTGCGACAAGTTGCTCGCCACTTGTTCGCAACGATTTGCCAATGCGGTCAATTTCCGTGGCGAGCCGCACCTGCCCGGCAACGACCTCCTGACCCGCTATCCGGGAAGCTGAGTCTTGGCCGCAATCCATGCGAAAAGGGCGCTAGCGCTCGTCGGCACCCAATTTCGTCCGCAAGGCCGGGACCCGAGCCAAGGGCTGGACTGCATCGGGCTTTGCCTGATTGCCTACGATCTTCCCGTGGAATTAGCGCGAGACGATTATCAATTGCGGGGCGATCATCGCGATGAGGTCGGGGCAATCGTCGGTGCCAGGTTCCGTCGAGTTGGGGCCGCGCTGGCCAGGCCGGGAGATCTGCTGCTGATGCTGCCCGCCGCCGACCAGCTCCACCTCGGCATCCTGACGAAAAACGGATTTGTCCACGCCGATGCGCGACTTCGCCGGGTAGTCGAAACGCCGGGCGCGCCTGGCTGGCTGGTGGACGGAACCTATCGACGCCGGACAACGAGAAGCAGCTGATGGCGACGCTCGTCCTGACCACGATCGGAACGGCGCTTGGCGGTCCGATCGGCGGAGCTCTAGGCGGCTTGGTCGGTCAATCGGTCGACCAGGGGCTGTTCGGCCCGGGCATGCGCAAGGGTCCGCGGCTTGGCGATCTCTCGGTCCTGACATCAAGCTATGGCTCGCCGATCCCGCGCATTTACGGCAAGATGCGAGTGGCGGGGACGATCGTTTGGGCCTCCGACCTTATCGAAGAGGAGGTCATCGAGGGCGGTGGCAAGGGCTCGCCCGAACGATTGACCTATAGCTACACGGCGAACCTCGCGGTGGCCCTTTCGTCCCGGCCGATCAACGCAATCGGGCGCATATGGGCCGACGGCAAGCTGATCAGGGGCGGGGCAGGCGACCTCAAGGTCAAAGCCAAGCTCCGGCTAGCCTCCGGCAGCGAGGATCAAGCAGTGGATCCGCTGATCGGCGCAATGGAAGGCATCGCCAGCACGCCAGCCTATCGCGGGCTGGCGCTGGCGATTTTCGAGGACCTCGAACTGGCCGAATTCGGCAACCGGATTCCGCAGCTGACGTTCGAAGTGATTGCGGATGAGGACCCCGTGCCACTGTCGGCGCTGTTGGCCGATGGCAGCGGCGGCCTGATCGAGGCATCGGACGCCACGCCGGTTGCGGGCTTTGCCGCGCATGGCACGTCCATCCGCGATAGCCTCGCCCAGCTCATCGAACTGAGCGGCGTTCGGCTGGTCGACCGGGACGGCCGGCTTCGATCCGCGGGCGGCGGCGTGCCGTTGCTCCTCGCCAGCGACGAACTCGGCAGCGACGCCGACCGGGCAGAGCGCCCCAAATTCCAGCGAAGTCGCGCGCCCGACGGCGAAATGCCGGCAATGCTTACCATGACCTATTATGACCCCGATCGGGACTATCAGGCAGGTCAGGCGAGGGCGTCGAGCGGCAAGGGCGGCACGCGCGACATGCGCTTGGAGCTACCGGCCGTCTTTGCTGCCGCCGAAGCGCGTCAGCTGGTCGAAAATGCGTTGTCGAGGCGATGGCTGGCCGGTGAGAGGCTGAAGTTGCGGCTGCCGCCGTCGCGCATGGACATGCGGCCCGGCGATGCCATCCAGTTGGCAGGAACAGCGCGGCCATGGACGGTGCGTTCCGTGTCAATCGAGGGCATGGCGGTCGCCATCGAAGCCGAAGCCGCGCCTGTGGCGATCCAGCCGCTTCCAGCAGACGCCGGAAGACCGGTTTCGGACCCTGACATCGCGGTTGGCAGGAGCCAATTGGTGTTGGTCGAGCTGCCGCCAGATGGCGATGCCCCCGGTCCGACGCCGCTCATACATGTGGCGGCTTCCAATGAAGGCCGGTGGAAAAGCCTGCCGGTCGAGCTAAATCTAGAAGGCCAGCCGTTGCCGAGCATCTCCCTTGGCCGCCGCAGCATCATCGGGCGGACGGAAACACCGCTCGATCCGCACTCGCCGAACATCCTGGACCAGCGATCGCAAGTCATCGTGCGGCTGGCCAACGAGACTCAGGTCTTGCTCAATGCGGACCGAGATGCGCTGGTAGCGGGAGCGAACCTGGCGCTTATCGGTGAAGAGCTGGTCCAGTTCGGCCGCGCCGAACAGCTGGCGCCGGGCCAGTTCCGGCTGTCGAGCCTGCTGCGCGGGAGACGCGGTACGGAGTGGGCGGCGGCAATGCATGGTGTTGGCGAGCCGTTTTGCCTGGTCGATCCGGCCAAGTTTCGGTCACAGCCGCTATCGGCCGCCAGTGTTGGCGCTATCCTGACGGCCATTGCTCACGGGATCGGCGATGTCGCGCCCTTGCCCCAGCTAAGCCGGTCGGTCAGCGGGGAAGCGATGCGGCCGCCGGCGCCCTGCCACCTTAAGGCGATCAGGGTCGGGGCGGACGTTCATGCGCAATGGATCAGGCGCAGCCACCGCCATTGGGCGTGGTTGGATGGCGTGGGGGATGGCGCCGACGGGTTCCCGGAACTTTATCGACTGACCGTTCAAGGGCCCGCGGGCGAAACGGTCTTCGAAACGGGTAGCCGTTCGCTCCTTCTCGGCCCGTCGCAGATCCCGGGTGAATCCGGGCAATCCATCTGCCTGTCGGTCGCAACTATTGGTCCGGCAGCATTGTCGCACGCCACAAGTACCACGCTCACACTTTAAGGGATTGCATATGGATCAAACCGCGCGCTTTGCGCTGCCCTATCTGGCGCCAGGCCAGCTGCAGAAAGAGCTTCTCCACAACGAGGCCTTGCAGAGGATCGACATGCTGCTCTGCCCGGTGGTCGAAGGGGCTGCTTCAGCGACCCCTCCGCCGGGACCAGCAATAGGAAGCTGCTACCTGGTGGCGGCCGGCGCAACCGGGGCTTGGTCCGGGCAGGACGGATCGCTGGCCTGTTTCAGCGAAGGGGGCTGGCGGTTTGCCCAGGCGGTCGACGGGATGAGGGTGGTCGATCGCGGCAGCGGGCAGTTCCTGGCTCATCTTGGCGGCGCATGGGAAACGGGCATCGTCCGAGCGCAGGAAGTGCGGGTTGACGGTCTGACGGTCGTCCGCAACCGCCAGTCCGCGATCGGCGATCCATCCGGCGGTACAGTGGTCGACAACCAATGCCGGACTGCGGTGGCGCAAATCATTGCCGCCATGCGCGCGCACGGGCTGATTGGCTGATTGGCATGCAGCGTCCATTATTTACGCAAGTTAGGGAGAATTGTGCGGCTTTTCGGCAACAGGATGAACATTTGTAAGCTTGCACGGCAACCGACCCTCTCATAATGTGTTCGAGCAGTTCTGTTTCGGAACGCATGTGAAAGGGGATATCTATGCGGAAGCTGGCCATTATGGCTGCGCTTGCTTCGACCGCTCTGGCTACTCCGGCCGTCGCTGTGGACAAGGCCTGGTATGTCGGTGTCGAAGGTGGCGCCATGATCGTCGAGGATGCAAACCTCGACTTTTTCTTTGACGATGGTGTCACGGTCCTCGACATCGAAGACGCCATTCAGGTCGATCATAAGGTCGGTCTCGATGTCGATCTGATCGGTGGCTATGACTTCGGCGGCTTCCGCGTCGAAGCGGAAGCGGGCTGGAAGCGCGCTGCGCTCGATGAGGCGACCATCGACGGTCGCCTGTTCCAGGGCACGACGGTCACCGGCGACGTGGACGGCAAGGTCCGTGTCCTGTCGGCGATGATCAACGGCTTGCTCGACTTCGGCGACGACGATGGCTGGAACGGCTACGTCGGCGGCGGCGTCGGTGTTGCCCGCGTCAAGTACACGCTCGACCAGGCTGACTTCGGGTCGATCAGCGAGAGCGATGGCACCTTTGCGTGGCAGGTCATTGCCGGCGTGCGCAAGGCGATCAGCTCCAACGTCGACCTTGGCCTGAAGTATCGCTTCTTCAACACGACCAAGTACAAGTTCGGCGATTCCACGGAAGAGCTGCAGGGCCGGTTCCGGTCGCACTCGCTGCTGCTGAGCCTGATCTACAACTTCGCTCCGCCGCCGCCTCCGCCGCCGCCTCCACCGCCTCCGCCGCCTCCGCCGCCGCCTCCGCCGGCGACGCAGACCTGCCCGGACGGTTCGGTGATCCTGGCGACGGAAACTTGTCCGCCTCCGCCTCCGCCGCCTCCGCCGCCTCCGCCTCCGCCGGAGCCGGAACGCGGCTAAGCCAAGGAGCGCCCGGAAGGGGGCCGTCACTTAGACGGTCCTACCCGGCCGCTGGCGTAAAAGTTACCCCGGGAGCGCTTCGGCCTTCCCGGGGTTTCTTTTTGCGCGTTGCCCATGGCAGCGGCGATCCTTAAGCCATGGCTAGTGGAACGCTGAGAGGGGAAGGCATGCGCAAACTGGCGGTCGCGATTGCGCTGGGATTGGCCACCCAGGTATCGGCGCAGGAACCATCCGCCCCGCCGGCATCGTTCATGGTTTTCTTCGATTGGGGCAAACCCGACATTCGTAGCGACGACGCAGCGACGCTCGACAAGGTTGCCCAGGCGTGGAGGGCGCGGCCGGCCGCGCATCTCCAGTTGGCGGGGCACAGCGACCGGTCGGGCAGCGAGGCGGTCAACCGCGCGGCGGGGCTTAGGCGTGCTCAAGCGGCTCGCAAGGAGCTGGAACGGCGTGGAATCCCGCGTAACGCAATGAGTATCGCCTCTTTCGGCGAAGACCAGCCGCTGGTTCCGACCGAGGACGGGGTCCGAGAAGTTCAGAACCGGCGCGTGGTAATTATCATCGAGGAGTGAGTATGCGCGTGCATGTGATCATCGCAGCTTCGGCCCTGTTGGCAGCCTGCGCGATCAGCGACGAGCTGGGGCCGACCGGCAAGGGTCAACTCATACCGTTGGTCAATTCGGCCGGGGCATCGACCGGTGCAGTGCAGGCGGAGCCGCGGGCTGGCGGGGCTTATTTGCGCATTGCGGTCCAGGGGCTCTCGCCCGGCGACCATGGGCTCCACCTTCATGCGGTCGGACGATGCGATGGGCCCGATTTCAAGAGCGCCGGCGCGCATTGGAATCCGGCCGGCCGACATCACGGCCACCTGAACCCTGAAGGCGCGCATGCCGGCGACCTTCCCAATTTGACGGTCAGCGCCAATGGCCGCGGCGCACTCAATTTCCTCGTGATGGGTGGGCCATTGGCCGATGCCGACGGTACCAGCCTAGTGATCCATTCGAAGGCGGACGATTATCGGACGGATCCGAGCGGCAACAGCGGGGACAGGATTGCCTGCGCGGTACTGGCCGCGCCGGCTCAGCCCTAGAAGCCGATCTTGTTGTAATAGAATGCGACTTCCTCGGTCGGCCGGTCGTCCTTTGCTGACGAACCGCCGCAGCTCGCGACCGTCACATCCTGCAAATGGTAGCGCTTCCCACCCCCGGCGAGGGTCAAAGAGGGATAGTGCGTCCCGACCCGGCAGCCGGCCCAAGGCGATGAGACCCTGATCCACACGCTGCCCTTGTCGAGCGGCTTGGTGATGGTGAAGGGCTTGTGCTGGCGCTTGCCCGTCGGCAGCCCGGATTCGGCCCGGGAGCCGCCGACGGTGACGGATTGCGAGCCGCCGACCGAGGCCGCGGGGTCGGGCGGATCGGTGGCGAGACCAGTCACCCTGCCGGCACTTGCAGCTCCGCCGCCCGGCTGCATTTTCTCCTTGCCCGCGGTATCATCCATGGTCACCTGGTTGGCGCCGCGGGCCTGGGCGTCCACTCCGTTGCCGCCAAGCTGATAGGAAGTGATACGTACCGGCTCGAGCTTCACCGCGGAATTCGCTGTCCCCCACTGGTAGCTCTGCACCTCCAGCTGCTGGCCCTTGCCGTCCCGATGGGCTCGTGCCTCCTGCAAGGTGATGGTGAAGTAGACCTCTTCCTTGCCACCGGTGGGGCCTGCAGCCGCGCTGGCCGTGGCGAGCGCGGCGATCGCGGCGGCGAGGATGGCATGTAGCGTAAAATTGGCGATCGGGCGCACGGCAGGCTCCCAACTCGAGTGTGTTGAGGCAGTTTATACGCGGGTTTGCTCCGGACTTCCACGCGGCTGGTCGAACGAATTGCAGCCTATCGCCAGCAGGGCGGGCATGGCACGCGGGAGTCCAGCGTGCACTGCAGCCGCCGCTGCGCGACGCACTGCCTTTCCTGCTGCGTCAAGGCCCGGATGCCGGCCGTTTGCGACGGCCTTGGCGGCAGCGGTGAGGCACGCGCCGGACCAGGTTGGTAATCATCCGGATCCTGGCGCCTGTCGTCGTCTTGCGGCGGCGGAGGCGGCGGCCCACCCCTTGGCCCTGGGGGCGGCCCTCCGTAAGTGGGGCTGCCTGGACCGGCGCCCGCCAGCATGGCAGCGGCCAGCAGCGCCAGTGCCGGCTTCAGCATTGCGCCACGCAAGGCGCCGGAGTCTTCGACACGACATTGCCGGTGTAGGTATCGATCACCTCGTCGAAACAGCCCTGGGGCGTTGAGATCCGCCGCCGCAGCAAATGACCATCCATCCTCTGGCAAAGCACGGTGACCTGGAACTGCGCGAACTTGACCGCAGGCTGCTGGGCCGTGCTGATAGACCGCGAGAATTGCGCCGCAAGGTCTGCAGCATGGGCTGCCGGGACGACGCCCCCGTCGGTGGCCTTCGGCAGGATATCCTCTATTGCGAACCACCTGTAGGCTTGCCGATTTTCCGGTGTCACCGCGGTGACCAATATGTCCCCGGAATTGCAAATGGTGGCGTCAACCGCGACGTTGCTGGGGTTGAGGAAGCCCTTGAACGGCAAGGATGCGCAGACGCGGTTCTTCTCCCACAATTGCTTCTGTTTTTCGGCGTCCGCCAGCGACGAGGAGCCCGGAGGCGCCTTGAATTTGTCGTACCAACTCGGCGCCGCCGTCAGCAGCGAGATGCCCAGCGCTGGGTAGATGAAGAACCATTGCCACCAGCGTGAGGGGGTGCCGGTGCCGCTTGGGGCATCGCCGGAGACCTTGTCCTGCTTGTCCCGCTTCAATCTCTGGAATGCGCGCGTAGCCATTTCGACTCTCCTTGGAGTCCCGCCGAGCGCCCGGCTAAATACCAGTCAGCCGGATTTTTGTGAAGCAATAGCTAACGCAGGCTAAGTTCTTGAGTTCATCCGCGAGCTTGCCATTGCCGTGCAAATGCGGCTTTGTCGGCCCCGGGGGGCGAAGCCATGACCAGCTTCGAATTCGTCTTCTCGCTGTTCGGCCTCTTGCTCGGGCTGGCGCTCGCGGAAGTGCTGGGCGGGTTCGGAAGCGCGATCCAGCACCGGCGGAAGGTCCGGATCGGCTGGCTGACGCCGCTGCTCGGGGCGCTGGTCGCTCTCGACGTTACCAGTTTCTGGATGATCGCCTGGGATGTCAGGGAGCTGGTCCCGGTCCATTATGTCAGCCTGCTCTGCGGGCTGTTCCTGATCGGGCTCTACTACCTCGTCGCCCACATCACATTTCCGGACGACTTCGACGAGTGGCCGGATCTCGACGCTTATTATTTCGAGCATCGCAAGTGGGTGCTGGGCGGCATCATGCTGTGCAACACGATCGCGCTTACCATCTTGCTGGCGCTCGGCGCCGAGCCGCTGCAGGGACTGCCCAACCGCCTGTCGCTGCTGGTCTTCATCCCCGCCCTGGTCGCGGCGATGTTCGTGAAGGACAAGCGGGCCAATATCGTCCTGCTCACCCTGCTGGTCGTGCAATATCCGGTGGTGCCGACGCTCAACCTGATGGGGGTGGGGAAGTAGGGCAGGGAACCTGCCGCAGCCGCCTCAGTTCTCACTGCGTCAGAAGGGGATCAACGACATGACCGCGTTCAACGCCGTCCGTTTCCAGGTGAAGCCTGGCCGGGATCAGGATTTCCTCGACGCCCATGTCCGGGTTGAGCGCAATTGGCCGGGCCTGAGGCATGCCAACATGATCCAGACCGGCGAAGGGACCTACTGCATCATCGCCGAATGGGACGACATGGAGGCGCTTGCCGCCGCGCGGCCGCACATGATCGCGACCCTCGACAGCTTCCGCGACACGCTGGAAGGCGACACCGACCCGGTGTCGGGGCCGGTGGTGCTGGAGCTGAAATAAGTCACGAAATGCCGAGCGCAGGTGAGCGGTTGCGAAGCAACCGGGAGCCAGCGCGAAGAGACATTGAGTGCCGGCCAAAAGCGGGCACGCGACCTTGTTAGCCGCGCGCCCGTCCCTCGTCAGTTCTTAATAGCCGCGGTTATAGGCGGACTGGTTGCGGCGGACCCTAATGTTGGTCACCGCGCCGCGATAATCGACGTTGCAGCGGAAGGTGAGATCGCCCTGCGCGGCATAGCCCTGGCCCTGGTAGCCTTGACCCTGGTAGCCATAGGCATTGCCGTAAGGCCGCTGGCCATAGGCCTGATATCCGCCCTGGCTGTCGAGCATGCCGGAGATGCGGAGGCCGTTCTGCCTGCGCTGCACTTCGGTGATCGCGGTCACGCGCATCGAGGCGCCCGGGTAATAGCCCTGGTTGCCATTGCCGTAGCCCTGGTTCTGGTAGCCATAGCCCTGGCCGTACGGATCGCGGCGATACTGCGCGTTCGCCTGGGCGACGGCGGCGGTGGCGCAACGCTCAACCGCATAACGGTCGTTGGTGTTGTAGCGGTTGCCAAGCAGCTGGCCGATCATCTGGCCGATGACGTTCTGGCCCTGCTGCGGATAATATTGGCCCTGCGGATAGCTCTGCTGCGGGTAATATGGGTACGGCGTCTGCGCCGTGGCGGGCACGGCGGCGACGGCGGCAAGGCCGGCCGCGCCGGCGGCCAGGAGAATGGTCACGCGAGTCATGAGAGATTTCCTTCATCTCCGCCGGAAAACGCCGGGGAGTTCAGGGTATTAACGCGTGGTATCCGAATAAGACGCATGAACGGGAGACAACGAGGGGTAGGGGGCGAATTGGTGCACTGTCACCGTAATCCGGCCCGACCCGGAGCCCTATGCCTCCGCGACGATATGTACCGTGTAGCTCACCGTCGTGATTTGCGGGGCGGGAGACATTCCACCCTGGCTCTCGGTTATCTCCAACCGAACCCGGACCCTGTTGAGTTCATCGTCCCAATCGGCGTCGATGCTCTCGATGGCGCAGCTCTGCCTGCCCCCCGGTGTTCCCATTGATCCCGACGCGCCCTCAGGCATGGGTGGCAGCGGCGGGGTGTCGATCGCCAAGGTGGCGAAGCCGGCCGACGAAATGGCGCGCAGGAACTGGTTGCGCGACAGCGAGGGGCCGATGCTGAAGAAATAGTTCCGCTCGGGGCTTGATAGATCGAGCGCCGCCTTGCCGGTGCAGATGATCAGGCTGCTGACCGGCTGTGTCCCGAGGGGAATCGCAATCTCCTGCTGCTCGCTCAACCCCCCGGAAATATCGATGGCCATCGGAAGCTCCCCTCGGGACACAGCCGGTC